>Ga0056106_100115_pt1 | contig 14197 bp, 11 predicted proteins | sample WorMetcrassitun1_FD_77012 | JGI IMG/M metagenome (GOLD analysis project Ga0056106, IMG submission 77012) | Marine gutless worms symbiont microbial communities from Max Planck institute for Marine Microbiology, Germany - Olavius crassitunicatus.1 ... | reverse complement strand
TGGCCAAACAAATTATAACAGAAGAACATGTGAAGCTCAATTATTCCAATATATTACGACCTTTTTTATCGTCAAATTCGTCATCTGACCTACAAATCTGATCTGAGTTTTGCAAGAGGCTCGGTTAGTTAAACAGATCCAGATAGAGCCTGAACAGCTCTTGAATCTGGGGATGGAAGAAAAGATAAAACATGCCGGCGAGAGCCAGGAAAGGTCCAAACGGGATACGGGTGGAGCCGCCTTTTTTCTGCGACCGCATGGCAAAGAGGCCGGCAACGGTCCCGGTTACCGAACTGGCGAAGATGATAAAGAGCAGTGACTGCCAGCCCAGAAAAGCCCCGAGCATGGCCAGCAGCTTGATATCGCCGCCCCCAAGCCCTTCCTGTCTGCGCAGAAAATAATAGCTGTAGGAAATGGCATAGAAAATCCCGCCTCCTGCCAGTAGTCCAATAAGCGAATCTTGCCAGCTGACAAAGGTCGATACAAACGAAAAACAGAAGCCTAGAATAATACCGGGCAGGCTGATAACATCAGGTATTATCTGGTGATGAAGATCGATCCATATTATAGTGACAAGGGCGAGGGCGGCGCAGAAAATAAAGTAACCAACTGCTGTCAGTGATAAACCAAATGTGGCAATGACAGCGACAGCCAGCAGTCCGGTCAACAGTTCGACGATCGGGTATTGCGGTGAAATTGACACCCGGCAGTGACTGCATTTTCCCCGTAGAAAGAGGTAACTGAAGATCGGGATATTCTCATACCAGTTCAGCGAGTTCTTGCATTTCGGACAGTGGGAGGGGGGAAAAGCGATCGAGGCGGTAGAGTCGGGCAGCCTGAGGATTACCACATTAAGAAAGCTGCCGATGATGCTCCCGAAAATAAATGCTGCCACGAAAAAAAACAGTTCAATCTGCATGAAACCTGTTTAACTATATGATTCAATAGAACAACTTGGTTATCATTTCATTATGTCTCAACACCAGGAAAAAGCAAGAATTATCCGATTTGAGCAACTTTCCGAGCTCAATGTTCGGATAACGCTGGAAGCTCCGTTAATTGCTCAGACTGCCGAGGCCGGTCAGTTTGTCATGGTTAGGACCGGCACCGGCCAGGATCCACTGCTGAGAAGACCATTTTCGCTGCATCAGACGAGCAGCAGCGGTCAGATACAGATCTATTTTAAAATTGTCGGCCGAGGTACTGATATTCTTGCTCACTGCAAAGTTGGTGAGATCCTTAATGTATTTGGACCGCTGGGCCGTGGCTTTAATATAAACCAAGATAAACCGGCCTGTCTGGTCGGCGGCGGTCTGGGGATCGCCCCAATGCTGTTTCTGGCCAAGAAGATCAGCTCTTCGAGCAAAGATCACAGCCGTGATCTGATTATTCTCGGAGGCAGGACCAGGGAAGACGTTGAGCCGCTGGTGGGTGACTTCAAGCAGTTCGGCCTGGCCCTTCATTGTGCCACCGACGACGGTTCTTATGGAATTAAAGGATTTGTCACCGATGTTTTGCAGTCGGAGCAATTGGCTGATGGCACACAAATTTTCGGCTGCGGGCCTGAAAACATGCTTGAAGCGCTGCATAATTTCAGCCTTACCAAAGCTGTAGACTGTCAAGTTTCGGTGGAAAGTGTAATGGCCTGCGGCATGGGAGCCTGTCTGGGCTGTAACATTGACGCCGGCAGCGGTGATTATGTTCATGTCTGTATTGACGGGCCGGTTTTTAACGTAGAGGATCTTGCATGGAATTCGTAAAAGATCGTGATCCTTATCCGGATCTGCGGGTAAATATCGGCTCGCTTGAGCTTCAGAATCCGGTAATGACCGCCTCAGGGACCTTCGGTTACGCCAGGGAATTTGAAAATCTGGTCAATCTACACCGGCTTGGCGGTATTATTGTCAAAGGCATCTCCCTAGAGCCACGAGCCGGGAACCCGCCCCAGCGGATCGTCGAGACCCCGTGCGGAATGCTCAACGCCATTGGTTTGCAAAATGTCGGGGTTGAGCGGTTCATAGATGAGAAAATCCCTTATCTTAAAGGGATAGGTGTGCCGGTCGTGGTCAATATTCTCGGTGATACGGTAGATGAGTATCGATTTCTGACGGAGCGGCTCAGAGGCGTCGAAGGAATTGCTGCAGTGGAAGTCAATATATCCTGCCCCAATGTCAAAAAGGGCGGTGTCGCCTTTGGAACGGTACCTTCTATGGCTGCTGCGGTTACCGAGGCTGTGAAGAAAAGTGCCGATGTGCCGGTAATGGTGAAACTGTCACCAAACGTCACCGATATTGTTGAAATGGCAAAAGCCGTTGAGGATGGCGGCGCTGACTCAATCTCACTTATCAACACCTTGATTGGTATGGCCATTGATCTTGAACGCAAGAAACCGGTCCTTGCCAATATTATTGGCGGCTTGTCCGGGCCGGCACTCAAACCGGTGGCATTGCGGATGGTTTATCAGACGGCTGCGGCGGTGAAAATCCCGGTAATCGGCATCGGCGGCATCAACAATGCTGAAGACGCGCTGGAGTTTATTCTGGCGGGCGCTTCTGCCGTTCAGGTGGGAACCGCCAATTTTATCAATCCCAAGGTCAGTGAGGAACTGGTTGACGGTATCGGGGACTATGTCAAGAAACACAAACTGTCATCTATCAGAGATTTAATCGGCGCACTCGAGGTATGACAGGTGGGGACCGGCTCAAGATTCCCCTTAATGGGGAGATTGTTTGCCACAATCAGCGGGTATTTGAGATTGCTGACCCGAAAGGATACTCCCTGGTCGGCCAAACTGATACTGGCTGGTGCCCTGATCTATCTGCTTTCTCCTTATGACCTAATACCGGACTGGTTGCTGGGATTGGGGATTGTAGACGATTTTGCCGTCGTTTCCTTCCTTGTCTGGCTGGTTTTACGGCTGATTGGGACGAAAACAGATCCTGTAGAATAAGAATCAGATTATGCACAATGGACCGGTTTGGAAGCTCCAGCTGAGGTTATGAAAGAGGCATTGTTTAATGCTGTCTCCCAGAGATAGTAACTCCCGAGAACTCGAAGAATCAATGATAGAGATCAAAACCGTAGACAGCATCGATGCCGTGGTTTCCATTCCCGGCTCTAAAAGTATCACCCAGCGAGCCCTGATAGCGGCAGCTCTTGCCGACGGAACGAGCATTCTTCATGGCCCTCTGGTAAGTGAGGACACCGATTATTCATCGCAGGCCCTCAACCAGATGGGGGTGGAAATTGACAAGGGAGAACAAAGCTGGCGCGTAAACGGCAACAGTGGAAAAGTTGAGGAACCTGATGATGATATCTATCTTGGCAACAACGGAACTGCCACCCGTTTTTTGACATCGGTTGCCTCACTGGGAATCGGTGAGTTTATTATTGATGGTGATGAGCGCATGCACGAACGCCCGATCGGGCCGCTCATTGATGGGTTGAAAGGATGGGGGGTCGATATAGAGTCAATTTACCGAACCGGTTGCCCTCCGCTCAATATCCTCGCTTCTGGATTGGCCGGTGGAACTACGGTTTTGCCGGAAGGAAAGAGCAGTCAATACCTGTCATCGCTGCTGCTGGTCGCCCCTTATGCAAAAGAAAAGGCTGAGCTTGTAGTCGAGGGTGAAATTTTGTCAAAGCCCTATGTGGTGATGACCCTCGATGTTATGGCAGACTTTGGCGTTCAGGTGGAGGCGGCCAGAGATTTTTCATCCTTTACCATTGCCAGGGGATGCTACCAGCCCCACCAGTACCATATTGAAGGTGATGCTTCCAACGCCTCCTATTTCTGGGCGGCGGCGGCCGTCACCGGTGGAAATGTAACGGTCGACAATGTTCCGGTGCCGTCACTGCAGGGTGATGCCATGCTGGTTCCGCTGTTGGCCAGAATGGGGTGCAACGTCAAGCAGGTGGGCAACGGAATCTGGGTGAGCGGTCCTGCAAGACTGGAACCGATAACGGTCGATATGGGAGATATGCCCGATGTCGTTCCGACCCTGGCTGTGGTTGCCGCCTTTGCAGAAGGAGCAACGGAAATCTCAAACATTGGTCATTTACGGGTCAAGGAGTGTGACCGCCTGAGGGCGACAACCGCAGAACTGATGAGGATGGGGGTCAAAGTTGATGAGTTTTCCGACCGTATGGTGATTCACGGCAGAGGCGGTGAAGGCATGCATCAGGCCGAGATTGAAACCTATCACGACCATCGGATGGCCATGAGTATGGCGGTTGCCGGTCTTCGCATCCCAGGGATTGTCATACTGGAAGAGGGCTGTGTGGCAAAATCATTCCCCGATTTCTGGGAGCGTTTTGCCCAGTTGTACTGACAAAGACAATTTTTCAAGGTCGCCGGTTAGTTTATAAAAACCTGCTCACCGACTCTGACGCCAAGCACCTCAGCGGCACTCGAGTTTTTTACACAGATCTCAATCGAATTACTGCTGTTTATTATCGCTGCCAACTGGTTGTCAGGCAGATCTGCGTAGCTGCCTTCATAATAATTGATCGCTGAGGATCTGATTGTTAAAATAAAGGCGGCACTTCCCGGTAGCGCTTTCAGGCAGGCTTTGCTGATATTGGTTATGATATTGCCAAACCCGTCGATGGAGCTTACTTCGCCAATCACTTCACTACCGATATAAATAGGCATGGAAACAGGAATAGTAACGCAGCAATGTTTTTGTATCGAGGGGCCGGCTGCATCGATCGGTTCCCCGAGAGAAATCCGCGCTGCCACCGGGGCCATGATGTCACGGCCGTGAAAGGTATTGCTGACTTCATCGAGGAACCAGGATTCATTGGTTACCTTATGTATTTCAATTGAATCTTCTGTCGTTAAAATCTGTGAAGAAACGCCGTTATCAGGGCCAACGAAATACTGATTGCAAGCTTTGATAGCCAAGATTTTTCGTTTGGTACCAACCCCTGGATCAACAACACAGAGGTGAACCGATCCAGCCGGAAAAAACCGATAACTCCTGCCGATAACGAGGGCGGCATTGCCAACATCCTGAGGGGGTATTGTATGGGTCAGATCGACAATTGAGGCGTTATCGTTAATGGACAATATAACCCCTTTTAAAATGCCGGCATACTCATCATCGTAGCCGAAATCAGTGGTGAGTATGATTGGAGGCCGCCTCATTTTACCTTCCTGTATTGGCAGATGTTGGCAGATATTGGCAGAATTAGTGTGAAAATGGTTGAACTGATTATCTCAATTCGTCTTCTCTATCGTCTTTGGTAACAGGAAGAACAGACTTCCCGATTCTTTCATATTCCCTGCTGCTTTCTCGGCATAATAATCATTTCCGAGAAAAAGATCGACCCGTCCCGGTCCCTTAATCGCAGCCCCGCTGTCCTGGGGGAGTACAAATCGGCCGAACAGCTTCCAGTGATTAATTCTGCCGTCCTCGTCCAGTACCGGCCGTCGCGATACCAGATAACCGATGGCCCCGGTGGGGAAAATATCATGATCAACGGCGATAGAACGGTTAGCGGTCAAAACCTGGCCGAGAGATCCTCGCGGTCCTTTATCGTCGCCCCAGGTGAAAAAAATGTAACGGGGATTGTGAAAGAGCATGCGGTCCATATCTTTCGGGTGCTCGGCAAAATAGTGCCTGATGCTGTCGATGTTGACCTCTTTTATATCCATGATGCCGTCATCGACAAACAGCTTGCCAAGGCTGTTGTAAGAATGACCATTTGACGCACCGAAGTGAACAGCCTTGATCGATCCATCAGCTAATTGGACCCGTCCCGATCCTTGGACCTGAAGCAGGTAGCTGTCCAGTCTGTCTTTGAGGTAGACCATCTCACCACCCTGCAGCAGATTTTCGGTCTCTATTTGTTTACGGGTCCAGAACGGTACAAGTTTGCCATTTTCATCGAGGCGGCCTGTTTTTATCGGCCCTTTGGACTTCTGAATCAACGATTCAGGAATCCGGTAGATCGGATAAAGATACGGACCCGTCCTGGTAAGACTTCCATCGAAAACCGGCTCATAATATCCGGTAACAAGCATTTTCTGTTTTTCGTCGCGACCCTTGGATTTATACAGTTGAAAATGATTTCTTATCAATTGATTCAACTTGATCGGGTCGGGGCTGTTGAGCAGGAGTGTTTTGAAAGTGGTCAGGGACCGGGAGAATTCTTTCTGGGAGATTTTTGTCGTCTCAACCACTGAATCGGCAATCGAGTTTCTGTCAAGATAACTGAGGTGCCGATCAATTGCTTCAATAAGACTTAAAGCAGAGCCGTCATCAATAAAAAAGAGATAGGTGCCTTGCCCAACCTCGATCAGATCTTTCTCACTTTGGGCGCAGCTGGATAAAAACGGGTGGGCAAGCAAACTGAAAATAAGAAGGGTAAACACCAGATATCCGTATCTGGTTTTGTTGTCGCGGCTAGATGATAATTTATGCATCATCCGTCTTATGGCTTTTTAATGGCTTCTGCCAGCTCAGTTACGGCCATTGCATATCGATTTGAATGATTCCACATGGTAATCGCATGGAAATTAGGGTAGCCGGCGACATAACGATAACCGCCGCCAATACCGGGATCCTTCTCAAGACCGACGACAGTAAGTTCTCTATTATCCGGAGATATGGGAAGATTTAAATTTTGCGCTTCGGCGACGACTCGATAATCGACTTTACCTTTTCTGCCTTTGAGGTTGGCACTGATCAGCTCCTGAGATTTGAGTTCTGAGCCGATGTCTATATAAACCGGTGCTCTCAGTGTCCAGTGAAATCGGTGCAGATAGTTGGCAATTGAGGCGAGAATGTCTTCTGTCGAATTGAAAACATCCCGGATTACATCATCATCAAAACTGACCGCATATTCGTGGAAACTTGATGGAATAAATTGCGTCTGCCCAAAGGCGCCGGCATAAGACCCCTTGATCTCCAACGGATCCATATTGTTTTCTCTGCAGACAATCAGAAAATAAATCAACTGCTTTCTGAAAAATGAGGATCTGCGCGGGTAGGCATCAAATAAAGTGTTCAGGGTTTGAAAAACACCATGACTGCCGCTGTAAGTCCCGAATCGTGACTCAATTCCCCAGATGGCGATAACGACCTCTCGATCGACCCCGAACCGGGATTCGATACGGTTAAGTAGGTCATTATGTCTGGTCACCATTTTTTTGCCTTTGGCAATCGTCTTGGGAGTAACGAAGAGCGTACGGTATTTGTAGTAGGGTTTTGCCTCCCATTGACGATCCATCAGCTCGAGAACCTTTTTGTCGATGCTTACCTCGGCAAATAAAGTATCAAGTTCTGCACTGCTGAACTTATGTTTGGATTGCAGCTCACTAAATAGTTTTGCGTACTTTTCACTGTTGATGTCGATGGCCTGTCCATGTTCAACAAGATCAGCGGCCTTAGGTTTCTGGGCTGAGCAGACGAGGGGAGGGGCAAGGAAAAGTACAAACAGAAGCAGGGAAAAAGTAAGCGCCGGAGATAAAATAATATGGGTGAGCCGAGAAATCTCAGGTCTTATATTGAAAAGGTTTGAACAACGCTTGTTGAACATATTAATCAGGTTTCTATTCATAGGTTGCATTGAAGCGATCAATAAAATCACCCAGTTTATTTTCAGGAAGTGTATTGATACCTGCTGCCGCCGCCCGTCCCCCGCCGCTGGGAAAGGACCGGTACAGGGTATCGGCGCTGTGTTTGTCAACTATCGGTGCACGAACACTTATCCTCAACGTACCGTCACTGTTTTCGGTAATCATGGCATGGGCCCCGGAGGGGTTTTCCCTCGCCTTCAAATTGGCAAAAACCCCGGATACACGTCTTGACCAGGGGCTGTCGGGAAACCGGTAAACTCGGTTGTCGCCGTTGCTGGCGAACACACTCTGAGACCGGGCCAGACTCATGTCATTTTCAAAGCCGGTTTTCAGGGTTTTCAGGGTATGGGACTCGTAATAGAAATCAAAGGGGTCTTTGTATTTTCTGACGGCGTTGTAGAGATAGTCGGGAGTGAAGTAAAGATCCTCCAGTTGTGCCCCATAACCGTTATAGTTGAGTAATTCCCCAATTTCCCTGAGTTGGGTCGTCTCAGCCTCAGATAATGACAGATCCGATGCGGCGGTAACTGCAACCGGGTGCAGGTTATCGCCAAAAGCCGCACAGATAGCCCACAACCGATGCTTCCCATCAAGCAGGGTGTCGACTATTAATGAGGTGCAGCGATCTGCTTCCGGTTCGATATGGGTCGTCAAAAGAGGTGAGCCTGGAATTTCGCCGGCAAAATGATGATCGATATAGACCACTTCATTATTGCGGTCGAGTAATAGCTGCAGAGCCTCCATGTTGGAATGCATGGAGATATCGAGCACCGTTATAACACTGTTTTCAGCCTCTTTGATTTTGTCAAGAAGGGTGATGTCACGTTTTACCCCAGTAATCAGGACAGCGTCAGGGGCAGGCTCTGTCAGTCGCAATTGATGCAGGCTGCATATTCCATCGGCATCACCGTTGAATACATCGTAATGTTCAATCGATGCGCTCTTCTCTCGGGGAACCATGAACCGGCAGTCACCTGATGATTGCGAATAACATTTTAGGCTACCTTGAAAAATTAGGATTTTGGTTCAAAATCAAGGCGCGGATGAAAATTTTACCGCAGGCATATAAGTGATATGTCGAGGATAAAATTTTCATAGAAGCAGAGTTTGGGCAAACAGACAATTTTTCAAGGTAGCCTTTAATAATAGAACCGCAGCGGACTGCCGAGATCGGCGAGACTGAAAATCAGCATAAACGAAGTTTCTGCCGGCGTATATTGAGATCCCAGTTCAACCGACCAGCAGAGTGCCTGATAGAGCAGCGACACATTTGCCTCGTTGGTTTCGTCATTGGCAATTGAGTGTTCAACGCTGACTTTGGCTCTAAAACTTGAAAATAAAGCCGCCTCAACTATGGCGTTGAGCTGTTCAGTCTCTTGGCTGTCGTCGTTATCTTTGAAGTAGTACTCCAGCCTGAAGAAATCTCCTCGTCTGCTTCTAAATGAACCGTCAACGTCATGTTTAACGAACTCTGTATCGTAAACGTCGTAATCGGTCTTGTATTGGAGTTCCAGGAATCTGATTGGAACCCATTTCAACTCTGCAGCGATATCTGAGAACGGTTCATCGGATCTATCACTGAGGAAACTGTAACTTTGCTTTATTTTAAACCAGCCATATTCCCACTCGTTGTTGTTTTTAGCAAGCGCATTTAAGAAATTATCGATTCCGTAGGTAACATCATTTTGCTCACCGACACGGTCAACACCGTCGAAGCTCGGCAATTCGTCCTGGTCGATATCGGGGATGAAGTCATAATTGACATAGGGGCAAACTTCATGGGTCAGACCACTCATTCTTTTTCCCGATATTGCAAAAGTGCGCATCAGCGTAGAGCCGACTTCTGCATGCAGATCATAGATAAATCTGTTTTGAGTATCATCCTCTTCCCACTCAGATTCACCATACTCCTGGACCATATAGTAGGTGTCCCGAACACCAACTTCAGCTCTGGATTCGAGATATGGGCTTATCGGAACGGGTGCGCTCAGAGTCGGGTGGATGTCAAAACGGTGCCCGCCAATACCTTCTTCACGCCAGAAATTGTAATAGGTAGCGTCCCATTGCAGGGTCAAATCCCCCAGATCCTCAAACGGGAGTGTACCGGTGTAGTCAATTGAAGGCAGGTTCCAAAGAGGGATAGGATCCGGTGAGGTGTCCTCATCATCCTCAACATCCTCATCTTCGGCTTCCACTCTAACATCGTCAATAGCCAATATTCTTGCAGCCAATGAGGTGGAACCCCAGGAACGCTGGACTGCAAAGGCGTTGGTTCGTTGATCATCTGTTTTATTCTCTACACCGCGTCCGAAGGTATCCAGGAACTGTTCATTGCTGGCCTTGAACCCGTTGAGGCCGGTGTTGAATTCGGTAAGGTAATCACGGTCGGAGACGACATCGACATCTAAACGGGAAGTCCAGGATTGGCCAAAATTCTGATCGGCTTTGGCTCGAAACCAGTAGCGATCTTTATTATCATGGGTAAAACCGGTATCTTCATAATATTCAGTCTCTGAAGGGTCGCTGAGATCATCATAAAGATAATTGGCAAGAGCCAGGCCTTTATTGTTGGTATCGGTAATATAACGGAACTCGAGACCCGGCATATAGCCGCGGTTGGCAAAATATTGGGTATAAATTGTTAGATCAGTCGAATCAGAGATGCTCCAGAAGAAAGGAAGGTTAAAACCGAAACCGCTGTTCTCGCCTGTACTTAGCTTTGGTAAAAGGAAGCCGGTTTCTCTTTTATTCTTGATCGGCAGCATCAGCCATGGAGAATAAAATATCGGAACATCTTTTATCCTGAACCGGGCATGTTTAAGGGTGGCATAGCCATCCTGTTCAACGACGACGTCACTGGCCGCAAAACTCCAGGGGGCTTTTTTGCCTTCCGGTATCTTACAAGTGATAATCCAGCCGTTTTCAATATGGTAGGTTTTAAAGCCTATTTTTTCGATAACCTCACCTTCGAGATGCATATTTTTCTCGTTGCTGAGGATGGTTGCTTTTCTAAATGTTCCGGTTTCCTGCTCCAGGTTGACTTCGGCCTGCTCTGCAAATAAATGCTGATCATCGGCCTGAACAGAAACATTGCCCCGTGCTTTTATGGTGTTCAGGGTTACATCATAGGCCATCCAGTCGGCCTTGATGGTAGTTTGGATTTTGTACACAGGCTCCAGCTCGGTCCCCAGCGATTCAGGAGTAATTTCCTCTTCAGGCTTTTCTTCTTCGAGCAGGACAAACCAATCCGTAACTTCACCTTCTCCCTTAACGCTGCCATCGCCTCCGGCTGGTTGAGGAGGGACTTTTTTTCGTTTTATCAGGACAATATTGCCCTCAGCGACGATGCTTTCAGGGCTTTCATATCGGATAATTCGATCTGCGGTTATATCCCATTCCTCCGTTGCAACCGATTGAGGGTCAGATCCGGAAGATTCTTTGCTTGTTGATGCTTCATCGGCATGAATGTCGGTTGGCAAGGTGAGTGTGAAATAGGAAAACAAACAGAGAAATATGCTTGAAACGAACAGACGTGGCAACAGCTTTGTCACGGTACTCTCCTTTTGAAACATGAGTGGCAAACGGTAAATTGGTTTTCACCAGGTACTTCCCGGTTCCAGTTCCCGCTCTAGTCTTTCAAGGACCGAAATGTAGGAAACGAGCCCCCGGGTGTCAAGCCAAAAGTAACAGTTTTGCCTTGATAATAAAGGATATTTGATATACGTTCCTGGCAGTTTACCGCGAATAGCTGATAAAATCATCTTTTTTCGAGACTGTAGATAAAAAGATGATTATCAATGCCGGTAAAACAGGGATCGGTACAACAGTAAATTTAAAAGAGTTTCACTGTCACTGACGACAAAAGTGGTGAAGTGACAGATACGGCCGGTTCCACATATTTGCGAATGAATCCTTGGTGAAGGCAGGCTGAAAAGTACGAATCTTCGTGTAAGGATTCATTTAAAGTTGGAGGTATTCTCTGTCCGCAGGAAGATTTCCGAGAACTCTTGTACCGGTTGTGACCGGACAGAGCGGATCAAAGGGTACCGGTAACAGGTAATGTCAGCATTACCCATTAAATGACAGATGCTGGGAGCAATGAGTTCTAATAATTGTCCTGACATCTAAGAGATGCGGCTGTCGGTAAAATGACCGGTCGGCTGCGTCAAGGAGTTGTATGGCTAAGTCAAACAAGGACGTTGAATCGTCTGAAAAAACAAATCTTATCAACAAGATAAAAACGACAACCGGAGCCTGGTGGAAAAGCAAGGTTGTCAGCGAAAAAGAAGAATCGCCACCCCCGGAACCTGAGGCTCAGAAAAAATCCACTATTAAGCAAACCGGCAGAAAAGCTAAGGCTACCTCAAAAAGAGGTAGAGCCAAAAAGCCGGCCGCTGCCCAGTCATCGTCCGATGGCAAAGCTGCTGCGTCCCGTCCTGATCAACCGGAAAACACTGCCGTTGCTGAACCAGCCGCCAGTGAAGAAAATGACAAAGTCAGTGCAGATCAGCAGGCTGAAGGAAGTGTTGCGGCAGGCTCAAAAAAAGAAGGAGGGAGTGGAGGAAAAGGTCGAAAACCAGTGAGAGGACGCCCTGGTAAAAGCGTAAAAGGCAGATCTCAAAAAGACAAAAAGAAGCCTGAATCACAAGGATCAGCATCAACTGAGCGGAAACAGACTGAGAGAGAGGCAAAAGAACAACAGAAGCCGGGGAAAGAGCATCAGCCCATTGTAAAGTTACTGATCAACGCCGAGGAGCCTGAAGAGTGCAGATTGGCTCTTTTGGAGGATGGCCGGCTCGAATCGATCCATGTTTCGACGGTAAGCAGGATTCAGACCAGAAATAATATCTATAAAGCAAGGGTTGTCGCTGTTGAGTCAAATCTGCAGGCCGCATTCGTTGACTATGGAGTAGAAAAAAACGGTTTTCTGGCCTTCAGTGAAATTCATCCTGAATATTATAAACAGAACTTACCGGCAGAAATTCAGACCTTGGTAGAGACCCACCAATGGAAAAAACTGAGCATCAACGACGTCATTGACAAGGGTCAGGAAATGCTCGTTCAGGTTGTTAAAGAAGAGGTCGGCAAGAAAGGCGCCAATCTGACAACCTACCTGTCCTTGCCGGGGCGCTGTGTGGTGTTGATGCCGGGATCGGACTCGGAAGGAATTTCCCGCAAAATTTCCGGGGAAGAACGCCGCAACCGATTGCGGGAGATCATGAACTCACTCCCCATTCCGGCAGGTATCGGCTGGATCGTCCGCACTGCAAGTGTTGATATCACCAAAATGGCACTTACTAAAGATGTTCGCTTTCTCCTCAAACTTTGGAAGGAGATAAAAAGTAAGGGGCAGCATCTGGAAGGGCTGGGGCTGTTATATCAGGATCATAACTGCGTAATGCGGTTTCTGCGCGAACATTTTGATCCGACTATTCAGGAGATCCTGGTAGATGATGAAACGGCCCTTGAAAAAGTAAAGGATTTTACCGAAATGCTGCCGGCCAAGCAGCGAAAAGTCAAGGTGAAGCTGCATCGCGGGGCGAGACCGATCTTCAACCAATACAGCGTTGAAGATCAGATCGAGTCGATTTATCAGCCTAGAGTGAATTTGCCATCCGGTGGGTCCATAGTAATCGACCCCACTGAAGCGCTGGTTTCAATCGATGTCAATTCCGGTTCAACCGGCAAGGGAAAGAATTTTGAAGAGACCATTTTCCAGGCCAATATGGAAGCGGCAACAGAGTTGGCCAGGCAACTCAGGCTCCGCGATCTTGGCGGCTTGATCGTTGTCGACTTTATCGATATGCGGACCAGTAAGAACATCCGGGAAGTGGAAAAACAGGTCAAAACGACGATGAAGCGGGATAAAGCAAAAGTAGATGTTAGCAGGATCTCAAGATTTGGTCTCATGCAGATTTCACGGCAAAAACTTGGCTCGCCGATAGAATCGGGCAACTACCGGGTTTGTGATCACTGCCGGGGACGAGGAACGGTGAGATCGGTGGAAACCCTGGCCCTTTTCTACCTGCGCAGAATTCAGACCGGTGCAAGCCGCAAACCGGTTGTTAAAATTGACTGCAGATTCCCGCTCGATGTGGCTCAGTACCTGCTGAACAACAAACGTCATGAAATTCTCGAGCTTGAAGAAAAGTACCAGACCACGGTAATAATAACGGCTGATCCCACCCTGAAACCGGTTGAGAATGAAATCCTTTTCAGAAAGGCGGAAAAGGAGGAGGAAAAAAACAAGCTTGAGTTGAACCCCAATCTGGAGTATAAAACACTGCCGTGCACCAGTAGCTCAGCTGGATAGAGCAACGGACTACGAATCCGTAGGTCGGGCGTTCGAATCGCTCCTGGTGTACCAGTTATTTCAAGGACTTACAGTAATCACGCTGTAAGTCCTTTTCTTTATTTGCAGACATTTTGCAAACTTTCGTTTTTGCCCCTCCTCCACGTTTTGCAAAGTAGAGATTTACAGACATAATGTCTGACAGAGAACGGATCATCCCCACTCCTGTTAAGATAGATTGTAACGGCACGTTACAATAATCCTATAACAAGGAGATCAGCCATGAAGAAGAATCTCCGCACTAAATTTGTTGGAATGGA
>Ga0056106_100114_pt1 | contig 14225 bp, 12 predicted proteins | sample WorMetcrassitun1_FD_77012 | JGI IMG/M metagenome (GOLD analysis project Ga0056106, IMG submission 77012) | Marine gutless worms symbiont microbial communities from Max Planck institute for Marine Microbiology, Germany - Olavius crassitunicatus.1 ... | reverse complement strand
GGGTTGTCGCTTTGTTTGCGGATCAACTCCTTAAATTGACTGGTTACTGATGAAATGAGTTTTGCAAGAGGCTCAACATACTATAACTTAACCCCTGGTCCTAATGACGGGGACCCTTTCTAACCGCTTGTAATTACTGGTGCCAAGATCAGGATTGATTAAAATGCTTGATCCAAGTCTTTGCATTTTTAATAGTAATTTTAATTCTACGAATCGGATGCACCCATAATGCACCCAAACGCAATCAAGGGCCTCCGGCCAAAACCGAAAACCCTTGATTTTGCTGGTCGGGGCGGCTGGATTCGAACCATCGACCTCCTGCTCCCAAGGCAGGCGCGCTAACCAGGCTGCGCTACGCCCCGAATAAATGGAAATGCAAAAACCCGATTATAAAAACCAGGCTTGAATAAGTCTGGCTCCCCTTGCTGGACGCACATAGAAACCAATTTATTAACAACCCATCGAAGGGTGTGATTAATACCATCGTTATATCAAAGAGTCAAGTGGCCGAGGCCATTTGCAGGATGGCCACTTCAAGCATGATTCCTATTGACAAGCTGCTAATATTTGGTAAAGGTTAATATTAACCACTAGCAAATATTAACATACCTGGAACATTCCCTCTCTCGGATGCAACATGAGGCCATATGAATATTGGCACATTGATCAGGCGGTCCCGCAAGAAACGAAAATTGACGCTTAAAGTTGTCGCTGAAAAAGCGTCAATATCTGAAGGATTTCTCAGCCAGGTTGAAAATGAGGTCAATTCCCCTTCAGTAGATACTCTTATGAGGATCTGCAACGCCCTTGGCATAAATGCCGGCGATCTTCTGACCCAGGTCAGCAAACAGGAAAAGCTTATTGTTATTCCAAGATCGGAATGGGATGATATTGATCTCTCCCACACCGGTTTTGTCACCCGTCGATTTTTTCCGCCGGAAGAAAGAACTGTCATTGACTCCTCTATTCTGGTAATCGAACCTGGCAAATCGATCCCGGTAAGAAAAAACATCAAAAACGGACAGGAGGTTCTCTGCGTACTGAAGGGATCGGTCGAGTTGAAGCTCAGTGATGATACCTACATCCTGGATGAGGGAGATTCAGTTCATTTCTGGTCCAATCCGGAAAGTCAGAAAATGACTAATACCAGCACCACTATCAGCTTTGTTTTGTGGGTAGGAACTATGTAAATCTTCAAGACCTATGATACTGAATCTATTTAAAAAGACAGATATTCAGAGAGGTATCCAACTGACCTGTATGATTACCCAACCAAAGACACCAACCATCACCAACGAGGAGGCCAAGGTATGATCACTTTCAGCAAACAGCAGTTGAAAATTCCTCAACTGCAGAGACCGGTTTACCTGGTAACGGCGGGACAATCCAAGTTTGATCGAGCCATTCCGGATAAACGCACCGAAGAACTCTGCATTGAGGCCTTTACCATGGCGGCGAGACTGCTCGACATCTCCCCAGCTGAATTGAAACGGTATATACACAGCTGTTACTATGGCCATTTCGCAGATCACTTTGGCGACCAGCTTCTCGGAGAATCAATCATCCACGATCGCCTCGGTCTGGACCCACTCGGCAATGTAGGTATAAAAACAGGAGGTGCCACTGGAGGATCAACGCTCTGGGAGGCCACAAAGGCAGTAGCCTCAGGCTATTCGGACTGCGTTCTTGCCATGGGCTGGGAGCGGATGGACGAGGTTCCAACTGATGAAGGGAATTTTCTCATTTCTTGTGCCGCCGACAAGGACTGGGAATCACCGCTCGGTCATATTTATACTGGATACTACGCGGTCATGGCCCAGCGCTACTGGCAGACTTTCGGCAAATCTGAAGAATCCTTCAGAACAACCCTAGCTGAAATTTCTGTGAAACATCACGGGTACGCCCGCTTCAATCCCTATGCCCAGTCACCTATGAAAATCACTGTCGATGATGTCCTCAGCTCACCGGTAGTTGCCTACCCGCTGAGGGCGCTTGACTGTTGTCTGATGAGTGTCGGAGCAGCCTGCTCTATTCTCTGCGACGAAGATACCGCTATAAAACTGACGAAAAATACCAAAAATAAACCACTGCGCATCTGGGTGGCCGCCGGTTCACATACCTTGCGTCCCGCCGACCGTCAGGATATGGATATACCATTGCTGCCGAATGAGACTGTAGATCAGTACAATGATTTGGGTGAGCGTTTCCCGGGTGGAGATCGATATCCAGGATTTACCGGTTTTCTGGCGGCCAGAATGGCTGCCTATTACGGATACGGAATGGCTGGGATCTCCGACCCTACTGATGATCTTGATGTCGTTGAGCTTCATGATGCCTTCACCATAAGCGATGTCCAAACCTATGAAGATATAGGTATACGCCCATACGGGTATGGGCGCGAGTATGTAGAATCAGGTGACTGCTACCATATCAATCCGCATACTGGAAAACCGGGCAAGCTGCCATCAAACCTGTCTGGAGGATTAATCGGCTGTATGCACTCCGTCGGTGCCACCGGTATTATGCAGGCATTTGAAATCGCCTTACACATCTGGAACAGGTGGGAAGAGCTGCATGGAGACGAAAACATCTGGAACCAATTTAACAGGGAGAAACCGAGCGACTGGACGAACCTCCAGGTCGAGGGTGCCAAAAGAGGAATGGCGATAAGCCATGCCGGAGTTGGTTCTCATGTAACCTCGACAATCCTTATGGACCCCGATCATCTGATAAAAAAGGGGTAGATTTGATAGATAAATGAATGATGTATAAAGGAGATAAATTATGAGCATGTTCGGACAGGTTTTTGTCAAAGACAACAAGTATAAGCTCAAAGGCACCTTCCATCACCTGACACCAAACACACCAATTCGCAATGCCGATGATGATTGGCGACTTCTGGGTATAACGAACCCCAGAGATATGACCTATATGCATTCCTATGGTGGTGAAGCAATATTTTTCGAATCACTCAGCAAAGGCAAATTGCTGGCCACCCGGTGCGATAGCACGGGCTGCGACTCTAAAGGGACGATTTACATCCCATTTAGAATTCATTGCCCGGACTGCCTCGGCAAGAACACGGTGATAGACCTGACAGACATTGCCAAGACAACCGCCAGGATTCATACTTTCATGGTGTGCGAGAGATCGGGAGCTTTCAACCTGTTGGATAAACCAATAAAATTCATCAATATTGAGTTTGATGGCGTGGCTACCATATTGATGAGTTATCTCAGTATTGGTAACCCGGAATTCAACATGAAGGTTATCCCGATTTTCAAAACAAGCGGGCCTACCTTCACAATCCTTGACCTGTCATGGGTAGAGGCGGGGACCACCGCAGAAGAGCTGCCGGAGGGGTTCAGCTTTTAATGGGCTTGTGAATACTCATTCCTAAAAACCAGGAGATACCATGAAGACATTTCCACTGTTGAATTTTGGCCTGGGCGAAACCGCCAACCTGATGAGGGAATCGGTGCAGGGCTTTGTCAGTACGGAAATAGCTCCGTTGGCATCTAACATCGATCGTAATGATGAGTTCCCACATGAGCTCTGGGAAAAAATGGGTGCCATGGGCCTCCTGGGCATTACGGTTGCAGACAAATACGGTGGTGCGGAAATGGGTTATCTCGAACATGTCATCGCCATGGAAGAGATCAGCCGAGGTTCGGCATCTGTCGGACTGGCCTACGGTGCCCACTCCAATCTCTGTGTCAACCAGATTAAATTGAACGGTTCTGAGGAGCAGAAACAACGCTATCTCCCCAAGCTCATTTCCGGAAAACATATTGGCGCCTTGGCCATGAGCGAGGCGGAAGCCGGTTCCGATGTCGTCGGCATGCGCCTTTCTGCAGTAAAGGAGGGGGACAGCTACATCCTCAACGGCACAAAAATGTGGATCACAAATGGTCCTGATGCCGATGTCCTTATCGTTTACGCAAAAACTTCTCCGTCAAGGGTTCATAAAGGCATCACCGCATTTCTGGCGGAAAAAACCATGCCCGGTTTTTCCACCAGCCCCAAATTGGATAAACTTGGCATGCGTGGCTCCCCTACCTGTGAATTAGTATTTGATAACTGTGCAGTCCCGGAAGAGAACATCCTCGGAAAGCTCAATAAGGGTGTAGAAGTTCTGATGAGCGGTCTGAACTATGAACGTCTGGTCCTGGCAGGCGGACCCCTTGGCATCATGACGGCCTGTATGGATGTCGTTATACCTTATATACACGAACGTCGGCAATTTGGCCGGGCTATCGGGGAATTTGAACTGATGCAGGGCAAACTTGCCGATATGTACGCAACCTGGAGCGCCTGCAAATCATATGTCTACGCAGTTGCCAAATCAGCGGACAGCGGCGGCAACATACGCAAGGATGCTGCCGCCGCTATTCTCTATAGCGCCGAACGGGCAACCTGGATGGCCTTAGAAGCAATCCAGTGCCTCGGTGGAAACGGCTATATCAATGAATTCCCAACAGGCAGGCTTCTGCGTGATGCAAAGCTATATGAGATTGGTGCCGGAACCAGCGAAATTCGGCGAATGCTGATAGGCCGTGAACTGTTCAGAGACACCCAGGAGTAATGCAGAAATGCGGATGCAGCAGGTAACGATAGCCTTAAATTAGGCGTTGCCGTATAAGCTCTTAACTGTCTCGCGATCGACGGAGCCATCAGATTTCAACGGCAATTCGCTTACAAATTCTACATATTGAGGCTTTTTAAAACTGGCGATCCGTTCCCTCACAAAACTAATCAACTCAGAGGAGGTTATTGTCATTCCGGCATGCAGTTGACAGACCGCCTTGATGCCCTCCTTCCATTTCGGGTCAGGCACGCCAATAACCACTGTATGAGCCACGGCCGCATGCTCAAGAATCACCTTTTCGACTTCTGCCGGGTAGACATTCTCGCCTCCTGGTTTTATCAGTTCTTTTTCCGCTTTTCGGCCGGCATAAAACAAGAAGCCTTCGTCGTCAAAACGTCCCAAATCACCGGTATGATGCCAACCTTCTCGAAACGTGTATTCATTATCCTCCGGCAGTCCCCAGTAGCCCTTGAAAACAAGGGAGCCTTTGACGGTGATTTCGCCCACCTCACTGTCGGCAACTGGTCGATCATACTCATCAACCAACCTGACATCAGCCGACATTACAACCTTTCCTGCAGACCCTGGCCGATCACTGTATCTGCCTATACTGACCACGCAGGACGTCTCAGTTTGACCGTAAAGTGAATAATACCTGCCGCCACTTAGAGATTGAAATTGCTCAATTACCTCCGGGGTTCCAAGACCGATGACCGCCCTGAGCGAGCCGGTATCGAAATGCTCTGCTTCTGCAGCCTCAAGGATGGACTGAAGAATCGGTGGAAAATCCAATAACACACTTACCCCTTTTTCCTGAATCAGTTCTGCTGCCGTCCCGGCTCCAAACTTGCTGATATTTAGATTTAAACCACCAACCTGAAAGGTACTGACAGCAAGAAAAAGTCCGCCCACATGAAAAAGAGGCAGGACGTTCAAATGTACGTCAGTGCTTGTGATCTCTAAGCAGTAATTTAATTGAGTACTGCCGCATAACATATTGGTATGGCTGAGAAGAGCACCCCGGGGGCGGCCAGCCACGGCAGCTGTGTGAATAATGACAAAACCGTCTGTACCGTCAATATCAGAAGGGGCCACATCCCCGGATTTTTCCAGCAGAGAGGCAAATGTCAATGCAGAACCTTTGTCGGATCTCAAATTATAATAAGATGTAATAGAAGGTAATTGATCTCTTTTGGTTTCCAGAACAGATTGAAATTCCTCATCAACAAAGGCAATTCGGGGCTGGCAATCGTTTAAGTTAAAACAAATTTCATCGGCGGAAAGACGCCAGTTAACAGGTAATACAATGGCACCCAAAGCAGCAGCGGCTCCATAAACGAGAAAAAATTCGAGACTGTTTCTACCCACTGCGCCGATGCGATCACCCTTTTTAATCCCGGCTCGGGAAAGCCCCGCAGCCAGAGAATCGACCTGATTTTTATATTCGGCAAAGGTCAATTGTCGCCCGTCGTCCACCTCATCCCAACAGATATCTCTGCCAAAGGCGACGGCGTTACGGTTAATCAGGTCATAAAAAGAAAAATCATTAAGTCCCATGGAAATAGCTTCCCGAATTCCTTAGCCCGAAAATTTCATGAAAAATCCAAAAAAACATTATTTATTGTTTAATTTCAGTATGTTATTTGTGCTTTTTGTCATTTCATTAGTATTGTAGTTTGTACCAAAAAGATTCTATGAATATTCAATAAATATTCCACCCTGCGGGCGAGTCGATACAACCCGCTATCCCGCGTCGCTTTTGAGGGAGGCATATTAACTATATAGCCTCCCTCAAGTCTCCTTGTCTAGCAGGCCGTCTCAACTCGTGAAGAATTCGGGTCAGGATATCTGGATCCCCAAATTGCCTAACAAAAAAATACGGCCCTACTTGAAGGGGTGGTTTACGCTTACAACAGGACAGGGTGCATTGAGAATAGTGTACTGGGCAACTGATCCGAGAATGATTTTCTGAGTCCTCGATTTTTTCTCCACCCCGATAAATATCTGATCGATATCATTTTCTTCGGCAAAACTTACCAAGTCTTCACCAGGTGTCCGCCCCCTCGCCAATTGATGGGCCTCACAATCTATGCCCTTTTCACTAAGATATGTTTCTGCAAATTCCAGATCCCGTCCAGCTTTGGCGATATTTTCAGGTTTTTCACCTTTACCTCCGGTCATGGAGGTTATAATAAATAGTTTGGCGCCAAAAAGATCAGCGTATTTTTCGGCCAGGAAAAGGGCCGCTTTCGCCACCTCCGAACCGTTATACCCGACTAAAAACTTCATCCCCCTTCCCCTTTTCCGATGGCACTTTATTGATAGTGGTGTGGGAATATTTTCTTAGAAGCTGCCTTTACATCCAGCGTTTACGTCTCTTGTAGGATTTGACTTCCTTAAAAGACTTTCTTCCACCCCCTCGAGTTATCCCCATATAAAATTCCTTAACATCAGGGTTTTCCTTGAGCTCTCGCGACGGCCCTTCCAACACAATTCTGCCGGACTCCATAATATAGGCGTAATCGGAGATGGCTAACGCAATCTTGGCGTTTTGCTCGACCACCAGAATAGTGGTGTTCATGTCTCTGTTTATCAATTGGATATTTTCAAAAATTTCTTTAACAAGCAGCGGCGCCAGCCCCAAAGACGGTTCATCAAGCATGAGCATTTTCGGGGATGCCATCAAAGCTCTGGCAATGGCAATCATCTGCTGTTCTCCACCTGAGCAATAGCCGGCCATCCGGTTGGTGATATTGGCTAACCTTGGGAAATGTTTATACATCAAGGCATGATCATCGCGTATCTTCTGTGCCCCATCATGCCTGGTTATGGAGCCGACACGGATATTTTCATCCACGGTCAGGTGTTTGAATACCCGGCGTCCTTCCGGAACCATAACTGCACCAAGTTTTACAACATGGGTTCCAAGCAGGTTGGTTATTTCCTTGTCTCTGAATTTAATATAGCCTTCTCGTATAAAACCGTTTTCCGGTTTTAATAATCCACTGATAGCCCTCAATGTTGTTGTTTTTCCCGCCCCGTTGGTTCCAAGCAAGGCGACAATGCTGCCATCCGGGACGCTCAGGCTGACGCCTCTCAACACCTGGACAATATCGTTATAAACCACCTCAATGTTATTGACTTCCAGTTGTTTTTTGCTCTGATTTTTATCCATACCGGCTTTTCTTCAAATCCCTGTCAATCGCGCCGAGGCTGCCGGAAACTCCATTTTTCGGCACAGCCTCCCTACATCTGTGTAAAACCATTTAGCTTATGTGCCACAGTGTTCTAAAGACACATGAAAGAAGTAAAGTCCGAAGCGATTGAAACTAATTAATCTTTCCGGTGTATTCTGGAATAAAGGGACTTCCAGCCGATTTAAAAGCACCATCCTTGACTACATAAAGTTGGAGCGAGTCGACGCCGGCATGATCGGTTTTTGAAAAAGTTACGGGCCCAACCGTTGTCCCAGGTGAAAAAGCACCGTCTCCATTCATTGCCTGCAGTTCTTCATAAAGAGTTTCCTTGGTGATTTCCTTACCCTTTTCTTTGGCCCGTTTAATGACCTCGGTGGCAACCTGGGCCACCATCATACCGTTGGCGTAGTTGTGGGAATTGGCTGCTTTCTCATCCCGGTTGTATTTTTTTGCGAGTTTAAGTTGTTCGGTTGCGCCCGGCCCCGGTTCACTTGTCACTGTGTAGGAGGTAGTCCAATAGAAATTTTCAGCCGATGGCCCGGCCAGAGCTACCAGATCGTTTCCGCCTGTATAATGGGCTCCGAGGAAGGTGAGTTTTCCCTCTTCGCCAAAGGAATTTGCCATAAGCCCGAGGCTTGAGGCATCCTTTAACATGGTTGCAACCGGAGACTGAACAGTATGGCTGATGACAAATTGTACGCCTTTACTGCTGAGACGCTTGAGCATGGCGGTATTATCAAGATCCTTGCCGTGCTCGACAACCTCAACGATTTCCATGTTGAGACCTGTCGCCACTGCCTTTTTGACATCCTCAACGGGGCCCCTGCCGAATGCCGAAGGATGGATAAACATCGCAACTTTGGGTTTATCTCCTTTATAGTTTTTGACGACATACTCGGCCAGTCCTATAGCTTGAGCGGAATAAGAGGCGATGGGCAGGAATATATAATTTGAATCATCCAGGTTTCCTGCGTGAAAAGAGGCCGGAAGTACGGGCATCATCTCTTCCTCAAAATCTTTTTTCAAGGCCAGCGTGCTGCCGGTGGAATAGTTGAGATAGAAGACAATTCCCTGATCAAGATAATCCTCAAAGTTCTGTTTGGTTATATCGGTTTTGTACTGGTCATCCCGAATAGTGCAGTCAATTGTGTCATCTCCCAACATTTTGGTATCATTGACAAATTTAAAATAGTCTTCAACTCCTTTGGAATAAGGGTTACCGGCGTCAGAAGTTGGACCGGTTATGGCAAGGGACAACCCGAGCTTATACGTCTCGCCGGCAAGTGCCTGGGCGGGAAGGGTTGCCATGAAAACAACTACCAGCAGAAAGGTTAATTTGGTCACATTTTGCTTTTTCATTTCTCCTCCTTAGTGTTAGAGTGCGTTGCGTGTGATCCAGGGACATTCCCGTATATTAATAAGTCGTTTTAGCTGCTTATCTAAAGTTATACCTAACGACATAAACCCAATTCAGTACCGAAATGGCCACATTTTCACGTATGAGCGAGCTATACGCCACCAGTTGGCGATGCCGCGAGGTTCAAACATCAAAAACAGCACAATGACAAGCCCAAAGCTCAAAGGCCTGAGGGCCGTGGTCAAATTCGTGGCAGCCGGTAAATGAGAACCCGCCCATTCTGAAAGTCGTTCTACCTGGAGATCGAGTACTTTTATAGCCAACGGTCCCCAAAAGGAACCATGGAGAGTGCCGAGTCCACCGACAATTGCCATGGCAAGATAATTGATGGAATGGTGCAGTGTAAAAGATTCTATGCCAACACCACGGTATAGATAGGCGTGCAAGGCACCGGCCACACCGGCTAAAAAACCAGCCAGGGCAAAGGCATAGACCTTGGTAAATCCGGGATGCATTCCCATTGCATCGGCGGCTCTGTCATTATCCCGCACAGCGATGAGACAGCGACCATAACGGGTGCGCAGCAGATTGCGCACCGCGAACCCCAAAATCACTATAACAACCAGAGTAACATAATACCAGAACAGGTAGTGATCTTTACGCACAACTTTGCCGGTAAACCAGAATACCCGTCCCACTGATATTGTCTGTCCCTGGTCAAAAAAATTCATAAAATTAATTGTCCACTGAAATATCATCTGGAACGAAAGGGTGGCAATGGCAAGATACAAGTGTTTTAGACGTAGGGCCGGCAGCCCGACAATAGCGCCAAAAACCGCCCCCATGCAGGCGGCAATGACAATCATAAGGGGCCAGGCATGAGTCAGAAGAACGTGATTATCACCGAGAAGGCGTGAGAAAGTTGCGATTGTGTAGGCCCCTATGCCGACAAAGGCGGCGTGACCAATGGAAATCAAACCGGCAAAACCAGTTACCAGATTGAGCCCCATAACGGCGATGACGGCCACCAATATATTATCAATAACCAACATGTATTTGTTGCCGACATCGATGAATAGCGGCCAGATGAAAAGAATACTGATGAAAACACACAGTGTCGCCCGGTCCAGACTGGTAAAAAAGATTCTCTGTTCTTTTCTGTAAGAGGTAAAATAGTTACCCGTTGCCAGCCAACGATTTGATGACATAGTTATACCCGTTCTATTTCGTCTATTCCAAATAACCCATGCGGCTTAAATAATAAAATTATCAACAAAATAATATACGGCATTACTTCACCTGTACCGTTGAACCCCCAATTACCGTCCAGATAGCCGCTGGCAAATTGCTGTATCAATCCCATGATAATCCCCGCCACTACCGCCCCGAGAATGGAATCAAGTCCGCCGAGAATAACCACCGGGAAAACAACAAGGCCAAAGGCATGCAGGGTATCAAAGTTTAAGCCGGTAATGTTGCCGATAATGCCGCCGGCGGCAGCGGCACTTAATCCCGCCATTGCCCAGGCCAGGCCAAATACCCGCGGTACCGAGATACCGATTGACATGGAGGCCATCTGATCATCGGATACCGCCCGCATGGAAATGCCAAGCGTTGATTTCTTAAAGAACCAGGAGAAACCGGCAATCAAGATAAATGTAATTACAACACCAACCAACTGCGTCCAGGACATCGAGACACCAGCAAATGAAATTGGTGTTTCCGGGAGAAACCTTGGAAAGGAAAAGTTCTCAGTCCCGAAAGGAGTCAAATAAATCAAGCCGTCCAGTATGTACATTAAGCCGATGGTCACCATGATCACCGAAATAATCGGCTCGCCTATCAATCGGCGCAAGAATATCCTTTCCACACTCATGGCAAGAAAGAAAGTGACCAGCATGCTGACGACAAAAGAGATATAGATAGGCACACCGGCCCAGACCGTTAAGGCATAGGTAATAAAAGCCCCGGAAGCAATGATCTGCCCGTGGGCAATGTTGAGCACCCGGCTTGATTTGTAAATCAACACAAATCCAAGGGCGGATAAGGCGTAAATAGAGCCGACGACAATGCCGCTGAGCACGAGTTGAAAAAAATAGCTCATCACAATTCTTCCATGGTATAAAAACGGATGGTTGTTTCTACCGTTGTGGTCTGCCCGTCCTGGTATTGATAAAATGCTTCGACCGTTTTCTCTGAGACATCTGCATCATACAGAGCTTCATACAGATCATCGTATTTTTCGCGGACAAATTTGCGCCGTATTTTCCCTGTTTTCGTCAATTCACCATCATCCATATCAAGCAGTTTATAAAGAATTGAGAATCGCCGAATTTTGAAATGAGGTTTCTGGGAATTGTGATTGATTTCCTCAACTGCTCCATTTATCAACTCGGCAACTTCAGGCTGGTTCGAAAGCTCCATATAGGTACTGAAAGAGATGCCTCTGTCTTCAGCCCACTTACCGACGACAATGGGATCAACATTTATAAGTGCGGCTACGTATTCCTTGTTATTGCCAAAAATTACCGCCTCTTTTATGTATGGGCTGAACTTTAATCGATTCTCCAGGAACATCGGGCTGAACATTTTACCTTGCTGGGTGTGCATCACATCAGAGATACGATCTATTACCACCAGGTGTCCGTTTTCATCGATATAACCGGCATCTCCAGAATGAAGCCATCCGCCCTCCAGCAATTCGGCGGTCTTCTCGGGAAGGTTGTAATATCCCGGAGTAACAGAGAGGGACCGTGATAAAATCTCGCCCTCATCGGAAATTCTGCACTCTGTTCCCGGCAAAGGTTTGCCAACAGTATCAGGCCTTATATCACCATCACGATGCATATAAGCAATACCGACAATTTCGGTCTGACCGTATATCTGTTTCAAATTGACGCCAATGGCCTGGTAAAAAATAAAAAGCTCTGGTCCCAGGGCGGCACCACCCGTATAGGCCCTTCGCAATCGAAGAAAACCTATTTGATTGACAAGCGGGCGAAAAATTATCTGTTTTCCCAACCAGGCCAGGAAACGAAGTTTGCCAGGCATCGGTTTGCCGGACATACGGTACACCGCTGACTGTTCACCGATGTTCATGAAAAAATGATAGACAAACCGGTTCAGCCAGTAGGATTCATCAATTCTCAGCCATATTTGCGAGCGGATTGTTTCATAGATCCTCGGAGCTCCGAACATAAAATGCGGTCCAATCTCTTTTAGATCATCCATACTTGTCTCAACCGATTCCGGAAAATTTACCGAAATACCGGTTGCCATCGCTACACCAAAAGAGTTCATTTGCTCGCCAATCCAGGCAAAAGGCAGAAACGAAACATACTCATCAGTGTCTTCCAGCGGATCAACTTCGGTAATCTGAAGTCCCATATTGATGTAGTTGCGATGGGTCAGCATGGCACCTTTGGGCAGCCCGGTAGTCCCCGAGGTAAGACAAAAATGACAAACGTCGTCGGGCTTGCCCTCATCTACAAGCACGTTAAAAAGTTGCGGGTCTTGTCTGTGAAGTTCCTCGCCAAGCTCGTAAAGATCCTCAATAAACATGAACCAATCATCAGCCTGGTAGCCTCGCATTCCGCGAGGGTCTTCATAGATTACTTTCTTGACTTTGGGGATTTGCTCTCTTATTTCGGCAACTTTATCAACCTGTTCCTGATCGTTACAGAAAACGATACTGACATTTAAATAATCGAGAATACTGCCGATTTCATCGGGCAGGCTGGTTTGATAAATAGCGGCTGAGATACCACCCACAGCCTGGGCACCGATGGCCATGTAGAATGTTTCAGGGATATTATCGCTGATTATGGCGACTTTATCATCTTTTTTGAAACCTATTTTTTTGAGTCCAAGCCCTGTTTTTCTTACAAAATCGTAATACTGGTCCCATGTATAGCAATTCCAGCAGCCAAATTCTTTTTCCCGCAAGGCAACCTTGTCCCCGGTTGCTTTAACCCGCCATCTCAGGAGTTGCGGAATTGAGTATTGTGCTAATTGCTCTCTGTCTTCCATGTAAAAATCACTCTTCGCCAATATAGGCTTCAATCACCTTTGCATCTGCGGCAACCCCTTTCGGTTTTCCGGAACCAATGAGTTCCCCGAAATCAAGCACGTAGATTTGGTCTGAAATATCCATCACAACTCCCAGATCGTGCTCAACCAGTACCACCGTAATAGCCCACTCTTTCTTTAAATCGAGAATGAAACGAACGATATCTTCTTTTTCCTCTATATTCATTCCAGCCATTGGTTCATCGAGAAGCAGCAACTTGGGAGCAAGGGTCAGGGCTCGAGCCACTTCAACCCTCTTCTGAACCCCGTAACTCAGATTGCCAACCATTTCTTTCCGGTAGGGTTCAAGCTCCATAAAATCGATCACCTTTTCAACATAGGTACGATTTTCTGCCTCCAGCCGCGCAGCTTTACCAAAATAGATGATTGCCTGAAAAAGGGAGTACTTAAGATTTTGATGTCTGGCTAACAGAAGGTTGTCGAGCACGGACAGGCCCCGAAACAGTTCGAGATTTTGAAAGGCTCTGGCAATACCCATGTTGGAAACCTGATGGGGTGAAGCGTGCGTCAGGTTGCGCTGACCGTACTGAATTTCGCCTTTGGTTGGGTGATAAAAACCTGAAATACAGTTTAACAGACTCGTTTTGCCGGCCCCGTTGGGCCCTATAATCGAAGTGATAAGTCCAGGCTCAATAGCGATATTGACATTGGAGAGTGCACGTAATCCACCAAATGTAAGTGTCACTTTGGAAACAATAAGATGTTCCATAAACTCCCAACAATCGATTTTCTAACTGATAACTACCTGCCTGAAACTATTTCCTTGTATTACTCACTAAGAGAACTGAAAAGAGTCCAGCTTAGCTGAGCTGGACCCTCTCTAAATCTAGATAAAGCAACATAGTTTCTGTAAATTCAGTTGGCCAATTTCTCGTTACTCATCCTGATATAGATTCTGCCTGCCTCCCATTCATCGCTTACTTCCATCAAAATAGCGCTTACCAATCGAAGCAGTGACTGTTCATTGGGAAACAGCGTAGCAACTCTGGTTCTG
>Ga0056106_100112_pt1 | contig 14310 bp, 15 predicted proteins | sample WorMetcrassitun1_FD_77012 | JGI IMG/M metagenome (GOLD analysis project Ga0056106, IMG submission 77012) | Marine gutless worms symbiont microbial communities from Max Planck institute for Marine Microbiology, Germany - Olavius crassitunicatus.1 ... | reverse complement strand
GGAAAAGTTTCTGATGCTGGAAAAGTTTCTGATGCTGGAAAAGTTTCTGATGCTGGAAAAGTTTCTGATGCTGGAAAAGTTTCTGATGCTGGAAAAGTTTCTGATGCTGGAAAAGTTTCTGATTTAAAACTAGAACTTGCGAGAATGGAAGCTAGAAATGAAGAATTAGATAAACAATCTAAATCGAATCAGCAACAATCTCCTGAAATCGAAAAAGATTTTTTTGAAGATCCAGAAGCTGCTTTAAATGATATAAAACAACATTTTGCTGTTGAATTAAATAAAACTCGTATTGATATGTCTGAAAATATTGAGCGAGCAGCGCATACGGATTTTGAGGAACACATAAGAGAGTTTAATAATCTTGCAGAAAAAGATGCTGTGCTTTGGCAACAAATGGTAACGAATGTAAACCCAGCTGGGTTTGCTTATAATTACGCGAAAAAAGCAAGTCGCATGAAAGAAATTGGTAATATTGATACTTTTGAATCGAGAATACGCGCAGAAGAGCAAGCGAAAGCAGATTTAAAAATTCAAACTTTAGAAAAAAAGCTTAAAGAAGTAACTCCTTTACCAAAATCACTTTCTGATAAACGAACAGTTGGAAACACTAATTCTTCTGAAATATCCGATTCTTTAGACGATCTTCTTGATACACCTTATTTTTAAATACTTTTATCATTAATTGAACTAGATAAACAATATGGCAGATACCAGACTTACACCAGCTTTAAAAACCGTTGATTATCAAAAAAAGTTTTTTAGAGATTATTTTCGTGAGAATATATTCAGTAAATATATGGGAACTAACCATAATAATGTTATATATGTTACGGAAGGGTCAAAAGATATCAATGTACCAATAGCTCATAGTTTAACCGGTAGAGGTGTAAAAGGAAGCGCTACATTAAGAGGTGGCGGTGAACGAACTAAGCTTGCTAGTCTTACTTTAAAGCCAGAGTATTTTAGAAACGCAATAGAAATTAATAAATCGGATATAAGATCGCTTACTCCGGATATAGAAAAAGAAGCTGTATCTTTACTTTTAGACTGGGCAATAGAAAAGACTCGAACGGATATTATTTTAGCAATGATGGATGTTACTGATATTGCGGAAGATACTACTACTTATGCTGACGGTGGGGGACCTATACGTTTAGGATCTGCTTCTAGTAGCTCACTTGATACTACTAATCAAGATAGGTGGTATGCTGCTAATAGAAAGCGAATTAGCATGGCAGGTACGATCGGTACTAGTACAACTACTATAGCTTATAGCGCAGCTAATGCAAGCATGACAGTTGATAAGCTTTTAGCTACTAAAAAAATAGCTCAAAATGCTGAGCCAGCTATTCATCCGATCAGAGTAAAAGATGGTTCTGAATATTTTGTTTTTTTCTGTGGTTCAACCGTGTTTTACGAACTCGCAAAAGACGATGACATGAAGGAAGCTAATTATTATACTAATATACGAGGCATGGATAACCCATTATTAACAGGAGATGCTTTGCAGCTTCACGGTATACTTATAAAACATATTCCTGAAATGGATCGTGTTCAAGCTAAAACATTTAACTCTAATAGTAGTTTTGATATAGCAGCAGCTGCTGCTGGTTCAAGTAATAGAATATATCATAGTGCTTTCTGCGGTAAAGGAGCTTTAGGTATGGGATTAGGGCAACGTCCTAAAATACATAAAGATATGGACTACGATTATAATTTTGAAGGTGGCATAGCTGTTGAGTGTTTACATGATATTAAAAAATCTATATTTAATAGTATACAACACGGTATGGTTAGTGTGTTCTCCACATCATAGTATATTATGGCTAGAACTGTAATTTCTGTACTTGATGAAGATAAATTATCATATCCATCTAGTGCTTATGCATATGGTACTGTATCAGCTATAACAGGTAAGGTTAAACTTACAACTTTTTCAGTAGGTTCTACGTATGAAATGTGTGTGGTACCTGCTGACGCTACTGTTATAGGTGGACATTTGACAGCTGAGAACTGTGACGGACACGCTACTGTATCTAGTAAAACTTTTGCGTTAGATCTTGGTTGGCAAGCTGATCCGAATGGATTTGGGGAGTTTGGTGCTTTTAGAAACGATAAAGCACGTGGTGGTACTATAGAACCAATTATTCATAATCAAATTGGAGGAGTGTTAGCATCTGACGGCCCAAAGACTTTTATTACAGATACAATTATTGAGATCTCCGTAAGGGTGAGACAAGCTTCATCATCTGGGATTACTACACCGCTTGTTACTGTTCTTCTGTTTTGTTTACGTTCGTGAGTAGATAGTATGACTATAATAACTACAAATTCCGTTAGTTCAAATATGGCAATAGGAGCACCGGAAAATGAGGTAGGATTAGTAAGAGTAGCATATGGCTCCTTAACAGTACAGGCAAATTTTACAGCTGGCGACGTATTTAAATGGTGTTTAATACCCGCAGGCGCTAGTGTTTTTGAAGGATATGTTATCGGCACTCTAGTAGATAAAGATACTACCACGGAATTTGATGCTGATATTGGTTGGGAGGGTAACGATACTGGATTTGGTAATTTAGGTGCATGGATAGCTTCAACTGCACTGAAAGGTACATCCGCTGCTTCTTTAAAAATAACTAATTTTAGGTTAGGTGGTACGTTAACAACCGTTCCACAGACTTTCGAAAGTCAAACAACTGTTACGTTAAAGATAAACACTATTGCTGAAACTTATACTGGTGAAGTTACACTAAGAATTTTCTTATATTATTCTTTTTTAAGCATATGACAGATCCGGTTTTATATAATGTTCCATATAATGGAACAAGTTCTTTTTTTGACAAAAATGTACCTATCCTCGGGGATGTATCTCCTTCGGGGTATCTGAAAGCTGTGTATGGTACATGTTATTTAAAATATCCTTTACATGCAGGCAGTAAAGTTAAACTACTTATAGTACCTGCTGGTGCGATCGTCGTAGGTGGTTGGGTTATATCTAGTTTAAAAAGCGCTGTCCAAGCATCGGGTAGGAGTGTTGGTGATCTATCGGGTGTTATGATTAATGATATGGATATTGGTTGGGAGGGTAAGGATACTGGATTTGGTGATTTTGGCCAGTGGAGTCGAGCTCAAGCCTATGGTGGTACTTCAGAGAAGATTATACATACCCAATTTGGAGGTGATTTTGTAGATGGCCCAATTGAGTTTTCCCAAGATACTTGTATTAAATTGGTTACTAGGACTAGACAAGGGGATCAGCAATTTAGACCAGGTAGAATAACGGTTGTTGTATTATTTACTTTTGATTAGAATATGCTGACTTTAAGAGGCAAGAGCTCTCAAATAGATAAACCATTTAATGGTAGATCATCCAATGTTGTAGGTACGGTACAGGTTTTGTATGGTACGGTTACTTATGATAAAACTAATGTTGCAATTGGTGATATATATCAAGTATGTAAAATACCTAGAGGAGTTACTGTTATTGGCGGGTATCTTATATCTAAGCCTCTTGAAGGAGAGGCAAATATTCCCTTATTTGATGCTAATATTGGTTGGAGGATTAACCCTATTGGATTTGGTAATTTAGGTGTATGGTGGATACAACGTGGAGAGAAGCGAAAAGGTGGTTGTTTTGAAAACATAGCGCATTTTCAATTAGGAGGTATGCTAGTAACTCATGGTCCACAAACTTTTATTACAGATACAATTGTTACTATACAGATTATCGCTATACCTGATAATTTGAATAATGTACTCGCACCAAACATAACAATTGTTGTATACTATCTTTACGATTAAAAAAAAATAGATTATGACTGTATATTACTCACCTTCTTTTAATGATCCTTCGGTAGGCGGAGTAACTCCTTCAGGGTATCTAAAAGGTATGTATTGTACACTCAAGATTACCGATACTACGGTTTTAAAAACTACATATAATCGAATTCATCTATTTATGGTACCTGCTGGTGCGATCGTCGTAGGTGGTTGGGTTATATCTAATATAAAAAACACTCCCTCTAACGTTGAGCTTAATGGTATGGCAGATGTAAAAACTTATCTAGTTGTTGACGAGGGTAGGAGTGGTCCTTACATAAGTTCAGGGTTTGTTGCTAATAGCCCAAAAGCGATTACTTTTGAATCAAACAATGAGGGTTCTAAATGGGTCTCTGTTGAGACCGCTGGCGGTACCACGGAAAAGATTGTACACAATCAACTAGAAGGGGCCTTGGTAAAAGGTCCATATTTGCTTAAGAAAGATATGTTATGTTCATTGTTTGTAGGGGGTACAGACAGTGATGTAGTTCCTACAATCGGTAGTGTAACGGTTGTTGTATTATTTACTTTTAATTAGAATATGCCGACTATAAGAGGCAAGAGCTCTCAAATAGATGATCCCATAAACACGAGATCATCATCCGATGTTGTAGGTACGGTACAGGTTTTGTATGGTACAGTTACTTACGATAGCGCTAATGCTGCAGCTGGTGATATATATCAAGTATGTAGAATACCTAGAGGAGCTACTGTTATTGGCGGGTATTTCATAGCGTTTCCTTTTGATGTACACACTACTACTCCGACATTTAATATGGATATTGGTTGGGAGGGTAACGATATTGGATTTGGTGATTTAGGTGTAGCGAATATACGGTCAACAAGTATAGGGAGAGGTGCACTGGGTGGCGCGAGTGTTAAGGTTAGTGCCAGTTATAATAATGAAGGTACTCATCATTTTCAATTAGGAGGTAAATTAGTATCTGAAGGTCCACAAACTTTTACTACAGATACAATTGTTACTATAAAGATTATCGCTGTACATGCTACTCTTATTGCAGATTTTGACGCTAGGTACAAGAGAGATAAAGATATGACAATAGTTATATATTATTTTTTAGATTAAAAAATGTCTATATCTAATACTACAGATGCAACGAAATTAGCTGCAAAGGTTTATGAGAAACTGGGACGTATTAGTGAGGGAGAAACTATTACTAGTGCTGATCAGACTCTATGCATGGATGCTTATGATTCAATCTATGAAGAGTTAGCGGGATTGCATTTAGTTGATTGGGGACCCAACGATGCTGTTCCTACTTGGGCAATGTTTCATATACGTGAAATCGTAGCAAATCGAATTGCTAATGATTTTGGGTTATCAAGAAATGTAGCTGAAGAAAAAGAAGCTGTTAAAAAAATGGCTAAACATTTAGCAGTTCCCTATTCGTATCAACCTATACAAGCTGTTTATTATTGAAAATAAATATTCCCCTTATTACTACTCTAGGTATTGAAAGTTTTGAGGACGGTGTAATCGCTTCTCCTATTTCTTGTGTAACTAATGGAATTATCGCAAAACGTTTAGCCGGTAAGCACTATGTTACTCAAAGACCTTCAATCAATATAGTTAAAAAAAAACCTGACGGTTTAGTTGGAAGAGGCCGTGGTATTTTCTATTGGGGATTGCTTAGAACTGTTTGTTTTGTCAACGATAATAAACTTTATCATACAGATTATGCATATGAAATTAATGAACAGTTTCAAAATATTAGGAGCATAGTTGATATCGCTGGGCGAACAATAGTAACAACTCGAAAAGCACACGGATATAGAGATAAAGATAGGATTACTATTGCAAATTCACAATATCACAATCATGAGGTTACTATTAGCCGACTTGACTCTTTCAGGTTTACATATCCTAATAGTTCTGTAAAAGTTGAAAATAGTAGTTACATAAGCAAAACAACGATAACCCGTGGGTTAGGCAGAAAAGGCATTATGCGGGTTTATTTTTTTGAGGTAGGTGATTATTTAGTTATTCTCGATTCAGAAAACAACGCTGCTTGGTATGTCTACCGCTATTCACCTACTACGTTAGTTGAAATTACAGATAGTAATTTCCCAGGGCATAACTCTCCTTATACGCTCGTAAAGGGTGGCGCTGTACTTAACGGTACTTTATATGTAATGGATACTACAGGCAGTATTTTTGGTTCTGAGATTGGGGATCCGGCCACATGGAAACCTTTAAATTTTATTACCGCAGAAGCTGAAAGTGATAGTGGAATTATGTTAACTAAGCATAATAATCACGTGGTAGCTTTTGGTAATTGTACTACTGAATTTTTCTACGATGCAGCGAATTTAACGGGTTCTTCTCTAACAGTACGTCAAGATCTTATGTATGAATTCGGTATTGTAGATTTCGATACCGTGTGGACCGATCAAAACGTATTATTCTTCATTGCTCAGTTAAATACTGGAGGGATTACTGTTAAAATGATGTCAGATATGGAAATCAGAGATATCTCAACTGGAGATATTGATACTTTCTTAACTGCAACGATTCAGGAAGATAGAAAATCGCTCATAGGTAGTGGATTCTCTATTGGACAAACGATGTTTTATATCCTTACGATATATGACATTAATAACGATATTGCGCCCTTAGAATCTATTGTCTATAATTCCGCAACTAATACTTGGACTATATTTAAAACGGGAGCAGATATCAATTCTAAATGTGCATTGATGGATTGGGTTACCCCAACAACAATTGCAGCTAAAGGTATTTTATCTAATGGTAACCTAATATCGATAGAAGATAATTATCATCCCGTTGATATAGCAGAAGGAAAGGTAGCTGTATATGCTACCGCTGTATATGCAAATTCAGTATTTACTACAGAGGAAGAGGGTGCTGAGACAAATATTCCAATGGAAATTATTACTGGTCCTAATAATAATAATACAGCAAATCGTAAATTTATGAGTTCACTAAGGGTACTAACATCACAAACAAGCGAATCGCAAAATTTAAATATTTCATGGTCAGATGAAGATAATAATAGCTGGATTATTCCTGCAAAACCAATAGACACTTCTCTATCCGGACAACGTATTACTCGATTGGGTTCATATCGACAACGTAATTTTAAACTTGCTTTTGCAGGTAATGAACAAATTGAAATTAACGCACTTGAAGCTGAACTAGCAATTGGAAGTTACTGATGGTTGAAAATACAAAAATTCTAACACGAGACGCAACAGCAAACCCATTAACGGGTTCGCAACATGATCAAAACTTAAAAGCATTAACATCCGTAACCGAACCGCGCACCAGTGATTACACAATACTCGTTACTGATCAGGGAAAGCTCATTGAATTAAACGGTACTAATATAATTTGTACATTACCTACTAGAGCTACTCTCGTATCGCAAACTAATACAGAAAGTTTTAAAATTTCTATTAAAAACATTAACTTAACTAGCGCAACTATTAATGCTACCCTTACCGATACTATTGATAGTGCTGCTTCTATCAATTTACCTCAATACGCTACTGTAACCTTGCAATATAGTTCTGATACCACTACTTGGAGTATTATTGGAAAATCAATTTTAACAACCTTAGAAGAAAATAAACTTTCAGGTATTACAAATGGAACCGCTAAGGCTAATAAAGCAGTTATATTAGATAGTAATAAAGATATAAGAGGTATCAGGAATATAAGAGGTATCGAAAATATAACTTTTGGAACCGGTTCAAATGTTAAAACATTAACAGAGACTTTAGTAAGTAAGTTAATTACCCCTGTAGCTGATATTTGTGTTAATAAATCCTTTGCAGATAAAATAAATAGCGGAAGCAATACACTAATCGATAATTTCGCAACTAATACTACACTTGTATTTTATAATTCTACGTGTCCAACTGGGTATACTAGGATAAATGACATAACTTCGAACGGGTATGCTTTACGGGTAGTAACTACTGGTGACGGTGGAACATTCACTGGTACCAATGACATATTTTCTGTAGGAGCATTAACAAGTCATCACCATACTTTTAAAATTGATAGAAACAATCCAAGCGATAGTAGCGAAAATCGTAACACACTTCCGCATGCACTATCTGCAGGCGAGCTTCCAGGGCATGAACATCAACTGTGGGGTGCAAATTCGAACGTATATAATGCTGGTCATAGCGACACAGAACTATCTTTCTTCACAAAATCTCACCTCTACGGCAGCACCGTTTTTAGGACGCTTGGTAATGATTATAGCCCTTGGGGCACATTAACCGGAAAGGCAGCCGAAGCGAAATGTAAATTATTTGATAACCATCTCGTACGTGAGCAAGCCTACCCGATAGGCCAATCGCATTGGCATAGGTTACCGGGTACTACGTCTAGGACAAGTGATGTAGTTGCTCCTAGTACTTTTGCTCCTAAATATATGAATGTTGTTTTAGGGAGAAAGGATTCAGCGTAAACCTTATGAATATTGAAATGCAATGTCCTTTAAACGCTAAATGTGAAAGTGTAAAAAAAAATAAACTAATTCGTTGCGCGTGGTATACAAAAATCGTTGGTAAAGATCCTCAGTCCACTAAAGAATATGATAAATGGGAATGCGCAATGGCTTGGCTTCCTATTTTGATGGTCGAGAACGCACAAACGAATAGAGGGCAAACAGGAGCTCTTGAATCCTTTAGGAATGAAATGGTAAGCCAAAACGATACTCTTATTAAAGTAGGAATAGCTAATGTAGAACAACTTACAAAAAATACTAACGATATAAAACTTATAGGAGAAATAGATGAATGAATATTCTTTATTTTTAATCATTTTATGTGTGTTACTTGAACGAGTACAGAGCTCTAAGGTTTGTTTAATTTCTGATTTTACAATTGGACGATTTACAATTTTAATTAGTAAAGGTTATGATATCAGTTTAATATATGGTTGGGTAATAGCTGCCTTTTTTGGTCATATATTTGATTCATTAACTTTACCAATTATGGTAATGTTTGCCATAGGTGCATCTTTTGGTTGGACAGAAGCTATTAATGCACCACTTAATGGTAGAAAACAGCGTATTGAAGCTTTAGACAAATGGCAATTTGGTTTGTTAGGTAAACCAAATCAATCTTGGTTAGCACTTTTAGCACGTGGGTTATTATGGGGAATACCTTTAGTACCTTTAGCATATTTTGATAGTAATCTTATGAAAATGCCAATCGTAATGATGCTTTCGATGTTATTGGGTGTGTTAATAGCTAAATATTTACCCGGGGATAAGAAAGATCGCTGGGAAAATCAAGAAAAAATCCGAGGTTTAATGACTGGGTTAATTGTTGCCGGGGTAGTAGTTTGATTCTAAAATTGTATGTTAAGGAGAAAAAAACATGTTTTGGGGATTACTAGGTGGTGCTAGCCTTATTGGTGGTGCATTAGCATCCAAAAAAGCTTCAAAGACTGCTGCTAAAAATACAGCTATATCCGATGCCGCAGCTAGAGAAGCAGCAACAATGGTTCAAGAAGGTAGTCTCGAAGCTGTTAGCGGTCTTCAGCCTTATGCTGCATATAGTAATCCAGCCTTATCTAACATTGCTAATACGCAAGCGTTAACAAGACCTGTTCTTAATCAAGTAGGTAGGGGACCTACTCTTAATCAGCTTAACACTCCGTCGGGAGCTGAATTAACTAATTTTCAAGATACGACACAACAACCCCAGGATTTTAAATATCAATTTAATCCAAACAGCTTAGCAGCTAAATACGCGCTAGCACGTAGTCAGGAAAGTATTAACCGAGCAGCTGCTAGAAACAGGCAATTACTCTCTGGTAATCGTATGCAAGCACTTAATCGTGATGCTATAGGACAATACGCACTTGATACACAAAATCAATTTAATCGACAGCTAGCTGAAGCGCAATTTAATGCTGGAATTGCACGAGATCGATTTGGACGCCAAGTTACTGAAAATCAACTTAATAATCAAAATGCAAATACTTTATGGAATCGTGGGTTAACTGCAAGCCAATTTGATAATCAAAGATTAATGGACCAAAATCGTATAAATCTAACCAATCAAGGATTTGATAATGCTAGTATGACTGATCAATTTAATCTTAGTCAAGCTGCGTATCAAAATGAATTACAAAGACAGCAATATCTTGCAAATATTGGATTACAAGCTCAAGGTGGTATTGCAGATTATAAATATCGTACAGGAGCTGACATGGCTAATATTCGTGCAGGTCAAGCAGCTAATACCGTTGCAGCTAATATGTTTGCTGCTAATGCAGCTGCGAACGCTTGGAACAATGTGGGGTCAACCGCTGGTTATCTCGGTGGTTTATATTTACAAAATAGAAAATAGTTTTAATACTTAAAATATGCCAAATTTATCGAAAATTGCTGATATTATGACAACTCATGCCGGACGTTGGCCAACTGGTGGAGGAGTATTAAGTGGTTTTGCCGCAGGTCAACTACAAGCACAACGAAATCAACAAATGAAGATGCAACAACAGCAAATGGAAATGCAAAATGCGCAACAACAGCAAATGGAAATGCAAAATGCGCAACAACAGCAGCAAGCTATTCGAGAATCAAAAACAATGGAAGCTTTACGTCCTCTTATGGCTAAAGCGTTTAACGTAAATGAATCGATTCTACCTGAAATGGATCTTGAAGAGTTCAAAGATATATATTCTGTTTATGCTATAGCAGATGATCGACAGAGAAAACATGTATCTGAAAAAATGGCTTCATTAGCTGCTCAGCTTGAAGGGTTTGACAGAAGTGTTCCGCAAGAACAGAAAGCACAGATTTGGCCAACAGCTCGACGAGAAATAATGCAAACTTTTCCGGAAATCGGAGAAAAATTAAATCAAGAGTATAACCCTCGCGCAATTGCTATGTTAAAAGCACAAAGTACTTGGGGACGTGATTTGTTAAAAGCAAAGAGTAGGGATGCTATGGTATCAATAGATCTTGGTAGTACTGAACAAGATGCTTATGAAAAGAAATGGGGAGCAGCGCAAGCAGCATCTGATGTAGCTTTTGAAGAAAATCTATACGAGTCAGTACAAAGTGGAAATCAAATTAAACACGAACTTGCTAGAATGGAAGCTCTATTAAATAAAGGTACTCAAACAGGTATTGGGCAACCTGCAATGCTTATAATGAAAGAATGGCTTTCTGAATTAGGTGTAAATGTTGACCCGACCGATCAAGAAGAAATTAGACGACTAGGTAATAATTTAGCATTTGAAAAGTTAGCGCAGTTTAAAGGCGCTACATCTGAAAAAGAATTAGATTTTGCTATGAAGCTTGTAGGTAATCTTGCTAATAAACCAGAATCTATTAGACGTTATATTATTGTAACAAATCAGTTAATAAAGCGTAATAATCAAGTAGCGGAATTATACAATAAGGAAGTAGCTCAATCAGGTGGTAACGCACGAGGTATACGCCGTAAAATTATGCAATGGTTAATAGATAATCCGTTAATTAATACACCGAAAACTCAAGCAGATTTTGACAAGATGCAATCTGGAATGCTTTTCGTCGATCCAGAAGACGGGAAGTTTTATTTAAGACAGTAATATGGGAAAATTCCAAAACAGTATAGCATTAGAAAACTCTATAGAACAGCCGCAGACGCAACAAATTGCTATAGGTGGAACCTTTGGTGGCATCCCCCTTGAAAAATCTACTGTAGAGCAATTCAAGAACCAATTTGATACAAGTGACTTACAACCGGCGCCTGATTATGTACCTCAATCAGGATGGAGAGGTGCTGTGCAAAAAGTTACTGATGTATTCACTGGTGATAATAGACGTGAATTTGATTTACCTGAAATTAAAATGCCTTTTGAACTTTCTGGTAGGTATGCAAAAACAGCTATTGGCTTAGCGTCTACTTTTAACAAAAAACGTGAAATGAATTTGTTAAAAAAACACTATCCAAATCTTAAATTCGCAGAAGATAAGTTCAAAAATATCATAGTAGATGGTTCGGAATATAAAGCTGGAATAGGCTATCTCAATGCTCCAGGGGTATCTTTACACGATATTAAGGATTATGGTTTTCAACTTGCAGCGTTTACTCCTGCTGGTAAAGTAAGCACTTTAGCTACTAATTTGGGCGGTCGATTAGCTACAGCGGGAATCACATCCGCTTTAACCGAAACAGGTATAGATCTTGGTAATCAAAAACTAGGAGGTACCGATGATACCTCACTCGGTAATGTTAGTAAAAGTAATGTAGCTATTGCGGGAATAGGTGGCAGTGCGTTTGAGGGATTAGGTATGCTTTTTAGTAAATATCTATTACCTGCTACTAAATCAACTAACAAGCAACCTGTTACCGACGAAATTCGTAGGATATTTAGGCCTATAGTAGCTAAAACTGGCCAAGATCCAACTACTGTGACCGATGATACAATTCGTTCTGCTGTTAACGATATGGTGTATTCTTACACAAATTCAATTAGTAGAAATGAACAACCTATTACTACTGAAATCCGTGAAGTATTTAAAGCAGCAGCGAGTAAAACCGGACAAGATCCAACTACCGTGACTGATGACGCGATTCGCTCTACTTTAGATAATGTAATTCGTTTTCGCGTAAAAAAACTTAATAATGTAGTAGACCCTGTTAATATACCTGCAATACAAGATACTTCGGAATTAAATATTCCATATACTCAAGGACAAGCTAGCGGTAATGTTAGACAATTACAACTTGAAGATCGGTTACGTAATAACTCATCCGAGTCAGCTGCTAGTACCCTAGAACGTTTTGCTACGAATCAAAATAAAAATATCATAGCAGCTCGTGATCAAACGCAACGTAATCTTGCTAGTAATAATTCTATAATTGCTACTCCAGCAGAAGCGGGAGAAGCAATTATAGAAGGCACACGTATGCAAGCTAATCAAGCTCTTAGAAATGTTGATGAAGCTTATAGTGGAATTGGTTCGGCCAATCTAACACCGGAAGGACAGAAAGGCTTGCTAACTCATATGAAACGAATAGCAAAAGTAAAAGTTTTTGAAAATGCTAAGGAATTAGCTCCGTCTACGTATAAAACTTTAAATGATATCGCTAAACTCTCTACCCAGATGGATGCAGGTAAAGCAAGTTTACGTTCTATACCTATGCGACGTCTTGAAACTCTGAGAAAACAACTAAATAATCGTATAGACACTGCACCGAATTTAACTGATAAACGTCAAATGGTAACTTTCAAACAGGGATTTGATGATTATCTTACTCGTGCAATTGATCAAGCAATGTTTACTGGCGATCAAAAAATCCTAGCGAAATTGAAAGTAGCACGTGGGTTACATAGTGATTTTATGAAAAAATTTACTCGACAAGATACCTCTCTACGTGGTGGTTATAAGATAAAAGATGCAGCGGGTGAAGCTATACAACGTATCGTTGAGTATAATCCAACAAATGAAGAAGTTATTAATTATGTATTTGGTTTAAAAAAAATTGGTGGTCACAAGCATAGTGCTAAACTTTTAAAAAACTTAAAAAATATTTTAGGTGAACACTCTAAAGAATGGTCCGCTGTTCGCCAAGCTGGGTTTTTTAAACTAACTGATTCAAGTAAAGAACAAACACTTAGCGGTGCTAAATTTTTAGCTAATTTAGCTGAAGCAAATAAGAATTCACCAACAACAATGAAGATATTATTTAATAAAAAAGAAATAGCTCAAATGAAACGTTTAGCTTATGCGACTGAACGTGCACAACCCTCGGTTATTAAATATGGTAACGTATCACGCTCAGGTCATAAAGTAACGGAATATGCTTCTAATGCTTTAGAGAAATTGCTTGTTAGTTTAGGATTTACTACAGGAGGGCCTCAAGGAGCTTTAGCTGGTAAGGGAGCTTTCGAGGTATCTAATAGTTTATCTAACATTAGAGCAAGTTTAAAAGCAAAACAAGCAGTACAAGGTGCTCCTAGACCATTGGAACGGTTAAGTCTTGGACAATATGGCGCTCCAATAAGTGTAGATTATAGTGAAAATTAAACAGATATTTACAAAGTGAATAACTTTTTTCCTTCTTCTCCGCCTCCTCGAAATGTTAGCAAATTTACTTCTCAATGGCGAAATTGGTTATTTTTTCTTTGGGAAAAAATTATAAAAATAGAATCTAACATAAATGAAAACACAACAAAGGAACAAAAGCTTTTTTCAGTTTCTGAAAACAATATATTAGCTAATGAAGCAGCTATAGCGGCTAATACAACAGCTATTGGTAATAATACAACAGATATAGCGGATAATACAACAGCTATTGGTAATAATACAACAGCTATTGGTAATAATACAACAGCTATTGGAACTAATACAACAGATATAGCGGATAATACAACAGCTATTGGTAATAATACAACAGCTATTGGTAATAATACAACAGCTATTGGTAATAATACAACAGCTATTGGTAATAATACAACAGCTATTGGTAATAATACAACAG
>Ga0056106_100110_pt1 | contig 14403 bp, 13 predicted proteins | sample WorMetcrassitun1_FD_77012 | JGI IMG/M metagenome (GOLD analysis project Ga0056106, IMG submission 77012) | Marine gutless worms symbiont microbial communities from Max Planck institute for Marine Microbiology, Germany - Olavius crassitunicatus.1 ... | reverse complement strand
TAAACTCCGGAGAATGTTTCCTTCTCTGTTTCTTCATAATTCCTCCTCGATGGTTTAGAGAAACTATGAACAACATACTATAACTTAACCCCTGGTCCTAATGACGGGGACCCTTTCTGTACCCGCACTCTTCATTGAATCAACCTGACCGGGTACGGCAAATATTTCCCTCCCCTCCTCAAGACCAAATTGTACGGTTATCAGCGACCCCGATTTTTTTGAGGCCTCAACCACCACAACAGCTCGGCTCAAACCGACAATGATCCGGTTGCGCGCCGGAAATCTGAATCCTTCCGGCTGAGTACCCAGCGGATACTCACTGACCAGAAGCCCGTCGGCCTTAATCCGGTCAAATAAATTAGTATTTCGTCTCGGGTAGACAACATCGAGTCCACAGCCGAGGACGCCGATGGTTCCTCTTTCTGCACTCAGACAACCGGCATGGGTCTCGGCATCGATGCCAAGGGCCAGTCCCGAAACCACACAGATTCTCGACAGGGCCAGATCACGCCCCATTTTAAAGGACACCCTGCGGCCGTAACTGGTGGCCGCCCGCGATCCGACTATAGCCACAGCGGTTGCAGCAAGCAGCTCCGTCTTCCCATAGACATAGATTACCGGCGGCGGCTGGCCAATGAGGCGAAGCTGATGTGGATAACTTCTGTCTTCGCAGATCAGCGGACAGGCACCAATCTTGTCAAGCTCTTTTAACTGGGTATCGGCCTGTAATCGCAATCGGTCCGTATCTGCCAATGAGTTGAGGTGCTCCGGCCTCAGGCCAGGTACTTTCTGTAACTGCGAAAAAGGTGCATCCAACACGTGGGTTGGCGAACCAAACCGTTTAGCCAGGTAAAAAAAAGTGGAAGGACCGATGCCGTGGGCAAAACTCAAACCGATCCAGTCTCTGACTTCTGTGTTTACCGATTCAGCCACAGCGCCTTGAACTTATGTCGCTATGTATAGTAGCTACTTGATCTGGGACCATTGATTTCACAGACAGGATAGAGCCGCCGTTTTCAAACAACCAGGAAAAAGAGAAGATCAGTCGGTCATAAACACACGGAGCTCCTCGATACGGGAGGGGTGTTTCAATTTCAGGATTGCCTGGGCTTCGATCTGGCGAATACGCTCCCGGGTTACCGCGAAGCATTTACCGACTTCCTCAAGGGTATGATCATAATCGACATCGATTCCATAGCGCATCTTGAGAACTTTTGCTTCCCGAGATGTCAAGGTAGCCATGACCTGATTCAAACACTCACTCAAACTGGCAGTAATTGACACATCGTGGGGCCCTGGTCTTTCGTGATCTTCAATGAAATCACTGAGAAAGGTCTCCTCGTCATCACCGATCGGGGTATCGAGCGATATCGCATCCTTGGCTATTTTCAGGGCGCTTTTTACCTTGTTGATTTCGGTGCCAAGCTGTTTTGCCATCTCTTCCGGAGTCGGCTCCCGATGCTCCTCGACCAGGAATTCTTTGGAGACCCGCAGCAGCCGGTTGATGGTTTCTATCATGTGAACCGGCAGGCGGATGGTCCGACCCTGGTCGGCAATTCCCCTTGTTATTGCCTGTCTTATCCACCAGGTCGCATAAGTGCTGAACTTGAAACCGCGGTGATAATCGAACTTATCAACCGCTTTCATCAGGCCGATGTTACCCTCCTGGATCAGATCTGAGAACTGCAGCCCCCGGTTGACAAATTTTTCCGATACCGAAATGACCAACCTCAGATTGGCTCTGACCAGTGACTCCTTGGCGTGACGCGTTATATCGCGGCCGGCTTCAATTTCGCTATAAATGAATTTAAGCGCCTCGCCATCCAGTCCGGCTTCGAGCAGGAACTGCTTGTTGACCTGTGCCTCCACCGCATTGACAAAGGCCGGGTCGTTCTGCTCGATCAGCGACAGTTTGGCATCCTTCATTACTTTGACCAGAACCTGCCTGAAACGCCGGGACAGCTCCTCGATGGCGGTGGCAACTGAATTTATAAATTCCTGACAGATCAGCTTTTTGGAAAACAACAGGCTGATCTCTCCGCCGATGGCCAGAGCCTGTCCGCGCAGATCGTTGTATTGACTATCGTCATGAACGTCTGCCAGTTCAGCCAGCAGCAGTTCACGCTTTTTATCCAGGGCGATGGCGGTTTCAAAGGAGGTGATCAGATTTTCGGTTTCTGCTTTTATATCTTCCGGATGATCCTCAGAAATGCCGTGGATGACCTGAAAAATCTTGGTCCGTTCCTCATGCAGGTCGGCGATCAACTCCTGGAGAACCGGCAGGGCCAGTTGAGTGGAAAGAACGGCGTTCTGGACTCTGAACTTGCCCTCCTCGATCATTTGCGCAAGTTTCAGCTCCTCTTTGTGGCTTAACAGCGTCAGGCTGCCCATCTCACGAAGATAAATATTCATCGGATCGGCTGATTGCCTTCCCTCCTGGTCTGTGGAGCGCGATACCCGGCGTCTGCGATCTCCGCGGCGCCGATCACTGAATGGTCCACTGCGTCGTTCGTTTTTTCGTTTTCTGCGATTCCGGGGTACCGAATCGGGCAGGGCATTAGCCCTTGCGGCCTGTTCCTCTTCGGCATGATAGATACCGGTCAGATCCCACTGAGATGAATCTTCATCGGTAGTATAACTTTCTTCCTCAGAATCGTATGGTTCCGCGTCGAAATCGTTATATTCATTCGCAGCCATTGTCTACCCTATCTTTCGTTGAGATTGATTCTGTTTCAATCCAAGCAATTAGACAATCTAATCTCCCGAAATCGAAGATACTCCCACTATTAGATTATTAATCTGCGAGAATCAATAAATCATCGATACCGGGCGATAATTTTGCAACCCCTGGCGGTTCATCAGTGGTGCAGATAAACCCTTGTTATACATATCGACATAAGTTCAAGACGCCCATCCAGGCAAGGCGCGAGCGAGGAGCCGGCGGAGCAGCCTGGTAGCGCTGTGAGCAGGCACCGCAGCGAGCAACACGGCATGATGGGATGGATTGGATTTATGTCGTTGTCTATAATAATCAGATCCCTTTCAGATCGGCATCAACCTGCATCTTTTCCTGTATCAGTTCAGAAATTATGTCGAAATCGTTTGTCTTTTCGGCTTCCTTGATTTTCTGCATCAACCGCGCCGATCGGTTTCTCAGCCGTTCCCGGTTGAGCCATCCCAGCACCTCATTAAGCATATCTGACGATTCTGACGATTCGGCATCATTTTTATCCGGTATCTCCGTTAGAATTGAGGCAACAAGGCTCCGCTCCTCTCCCGGCGGCAACTCGCTGAACAGTTCTTCAGGTTCAAGATCGGTCCGTCCCTGGTCATGCAGCGCTTTTAACTGAATACAGATGGTTTCTCCTGCCGTTCCCTGCAAAGCCTTGTCGATATCGTGTTCCAAGAGCCGGTGAAAATATTGAGGGTTTCTGACCATAAAACTGAGAACACTCTTCAAGGCTCCATCGAGTCCCGATCGTTCCGGCTCACCTTTACTCGGTCCCCGATTTTTCTGATAACGCTGTCGGCGTTGGGCCTCCGGTTCAAACTCTGCCAACAACCGGGCCGCATCGATATCGAGAAGAGCGGCGAAATGTTTTGCCATGGTGTCACGCTGCACCGCCGAGGCCGCTGCTTTTATCAGGGGGCGCAGCTCTTGAATAATCCGAAACTTGCCGTCCAGGGTCTCACCATGCCGCTTGACAAACTGCTGCAGAGCAAATTCGGGCAGAGGTCCGGCGTTGTCGAGCAACTCACCTAAACGCTCTGCTCCAAATTCTGTAATATAGGTGTCAGGATCATGATTTTCGGGCAGCAGGGCGACCCGGCCGCTGATCTGTTCGGCCAGAAACAGCGCTACCGAACGCTCGGCCGCCTTCACTCCTGCCTCATCCCCATCAAACAACATGACGATCTCATCAACCATCGGTTTAAGCAACCGCAGCTGCTCCTTGGTTAGTGCCGTACCAAGTGGAGCCACCGCCTGATCAATCCCCCCGGCCACCAGGGCCAGCAGATCAAAATTTCCCTCGACCAAAACTGCTCGTCGTTTTCTGCGGATTGAGTCCCGCTGCTGATACAGTCCCAAAAGCAGTCTACTCTTGTTGTAAATGGGACTTTCCGGAGAATTGAGGTATTTGGGTTCGCCGTCTCCAAGTATGCGGCCGCCGAAACCGCACACCTGCCCACGGTTATCATAAATCGGAAACATGACTCGATCCCTGAACCGGTCATAGCTTCTGCCCTTTTCCTTGCTGACCAGCAGCCCGATTTCAAGGCCAAGCTCACGCTCTTCATCGTTGAACCGGGTGCCAAGAAAATTCCATCCGGCCATTTCAACAGATGGAGCATACCCTATCTGGTAGCGGCGCTGGACATCGTCTGGAACCCCTCTTTCTCTCAGATAATTACTGGCGTTTTTGGCCCCACTCTGATTGAGCAGATATTCGTGGAACAGCGTCGCCACTTTGTCGTTAAGGGCAAACATTTGTTGTTTGCGCTTTTCCTGCTCGATTTCTTTGGCGGAGCGCCTTTTTTCAGGTAGATCCACCTGATAGCGATGGGCCAGCGTCTTCAGGGCTTCGGGGAAATCCATGTGATGGTATTCCATCATAAAAGAAAACACGTCCCCTGACGCCTTACAGCCAAAGCAGTGATAAAATTTCTGGTCAGGGTGAACGGTGAAAGACGGTGTTTTTTCCTGATGAAACGGACAGGAGCCCAGATACCTGAAACCGCTGCGCTTCAGATCGACGTGCTCACGAATGATATCAACGATATCGGCCCGTTCTTTGACAAGATTTTTAACCTCTTCCCATGAATCGGAATACTGCATAGAAAAAATAGTTGATTAGCTAACCTGAATATTAAAACTCTGCTGAACAGCCCTGACAATTGCGGCAAAGGAATCCGGCTCCGGACTGGCACTACCGACAAAAAGCCCTGAAACTCCCTGAATCGATACAAATCGATCGATATTTTCCAGACCGATGCCGCCGCCATAGATAATTGGACGGGTCGGATAGACCTGGGAAATATAACCGGCAATTTCAGCTATTTTTTCAGGGTCCTGGGGCTCACGATAGCTGAGTGCATCAACAGGGCTGTAAGCAATAATCAGTTTATCGCAATCAATACCTGCAAGTGCGGTAAGCTGTGACATCGCCTTCTTGTAGTCGACACAGATGATCGGGACGATACCGGCATCGGCTGCTTCACTGACTTTATTAACCGCATCCTGGGAGGTCTCATGGAAATAACGTCTGCGTTCGAAATGGCCGACGATCGCGTATGTGCAGATCCCTTTCAGCATATCGGCCGCCGTTGCCCCGGTATAACTGCCAGGGGGGAAAGGTGAGACATCCTGAGCGGCCAGCGATAACTGCTCAATGCCAATCTCTTTGATATATGCAGCGACCTGGGCGAGCACAATCGTTGGCGGCGCAATCACCACCTCAACCCCGGCAGCCGGTTCATAATCGCGCTTGAACTGATCGAGCCAAGACCGTGCCTGGTCAATGGATTTGGTACATTTCCAGTTGCCGATGACAAAATGGCCGGGTACTTTTTCCTGTTTTTTCATAATCACCATTCAAAAACCGTCAAAGCGGGCTACCTTTAAATCAGAGACTGCAAACGGTCGGCCACCGAAGTTTCTGATAATGTTTTGAAATAAAAGACTTTCTTTCTCGCATGTTGGCCTGATAGCAGACCGATACTGTTGCTTTTTACGCCAAACAGATCGGCCAGAAAAAGACTTGCGGCTTTGTTGGCCTTGCCATCAACCGGTGGGGCGGTAACCATCAGTTTCAGGCCGTGGTCATGTAATCCGCAGCATTTGTTTTTAGCAGAACGCGGCTGCACATAGACCTGCAGCGTCGGGTAACCGTGTTTCGACCGGCCGATAAGGTTGGTCACCTGCTACTCGTCGCTTAAATAGGCAACGCCGCCGTCTTCGAGCTTACTTCTCAAGTTCTCTTCGTTGTCTTCTGATTTCGCCTCTTCTGAATATTCCTCTGCAAAGGCTTGGCGCAGCTCATCTTCTTCAAATTTGTCCAGTTCGGTAAAGTTTATTTTCTGAAAAAGGTCACCGTAATCAGCTTTTTCAGAGGGTGCCCCAGTTGCAGACAGATCGTTGAGTCTATCCAGATGGCTGTTCAGCAGTGCCCGAAGTGCCCGAAGCTCGTTCTGGATCTGTTGGCGCTGGTTGGCAAGCTTTTCTATATCTTCTTTAAGCTGAACAATATCCTCGGCTGCTTCGTTGCGCAGTCTGTCGATTTGTTCTTTGACGCCGGCTAATATCCGGTCCGCATCCTGTCTTGATTTCTCAAGCAGATCGTCTGAGCGTTGCCGAGCTTCACTGAGGGTCTGTTCATAGCGCTGAGTTTCGGTCTTTAGCTCCCGGTTCTCAGCCTCAAGCACAACTAATTTCTTGCGCAGCTCTTCGACCGCGGCCTGGGACATTCTCGATTTACTTTCAACCTCGGAAAGACGGGTATGGGTCTGGCCGAGTTCAACTTTTAATTTTTCCCGCTCTTTCTGCACCCCCTCGGCCGACATCTTCATTTTTTCGTAAGTATCAGTGAGTTTTGCTCTGCTGTTTTTATACTCGCTCAGTTCTGCTTTAAGATTTTCAATATTGTCTTTAAAAACATCGATGACATCTTCAAAAGATTTTTTATCATCGGCAGCCAGCACGAGTTCTTTTTCCTGCCCAGCTATTTTTTCATCTTGCTGTCGGCCACGTTCCTGAAGTTCTATTATTCCCCTGGCAAGCAACTCCAGAAAGCCTTTCACCTCGGAAGGATCAAATCTCCTTAATCTGATTGGAAACGATTTTTCTGTGATTTTGTCTGGTATGAGAGCCATGATTAGCTACACCTATTTATCGATATCTGAAAGTCTCAAACCCAATCATCCTATTCCATGAGCTATTTGTTTCATGGTCGGAACCAGAAAACTCTGCAGAAACAGTATGATGACAATGAGGATGATCGGCGAAAAATCCATCGCCCCCATACTGACAGGAAGAAAACGTCTGATCCTGCCCAGCACCGGCTCAGTTATCTCGTATAGAAACCTGACGATCGGATTATAGGGATCGGCATTTATCCAGGATATCACTGCCCGGCCGATGATAACCCACATATAGGCGGTGAGCAGAAAATCGACGATTCCGGCAAGCGCCGTCAAAAAATTTGAAGCTACAAACATAAAAACTCCGTCACTTTACGCAAATTACGCTAATTTTGCACCCGCTTCCACGGCTGCCGACACCGTCGCCAGGGTCAAGCGATCATTACCCTGATCATCTTTCATTTCGGCGGTAAGCACCATACCCTCGGAAACAATTCCCATCAGCTTGACCGGTTTCAGATTGGCAACGATGATAACGTGTTCACCCACCAGCTCCTCCGGCTTATAACTCTGGGCTATGCCCGAAACGATGGTGCGCTCCTCCGGCGCCCGTACACTGAGCTTTAACAGCCGCTCAGATTTTGGCACCTGTTCAGCGGCGACAACCCTGGCAACCCTTAATTCGACATCCTTGAATCGGTCGAAGCTGATGTAACCGTCATCTATTTTATTTGATGTAACGGTTTTTTCCACTTTTTTCTGATCTGTTTTTTGGGGCTGAGCCTTCTTCTTGGTATCGATCCGCGGAAAAAGATTTCCTATTTTTCGCAGCGGCGTTCCCGGTTTGGACAATCCCCAGTCGCCGCCCTGATCAAGTGTCTGCATGAGCTCACTTTGCGGATCGATTCCCAGCCCCCGCATCATTGTCTCTGCCGTCTCGGGCATCACCGGCCTCAACACCAGGGCCAGCAGCCTCAGGCTCTCGCCCAGGTTGTAGAGCACCGCATGCAGCCGTGCCTGTCTGGCCTCATCCTTGGCCAGGGCCCAAGGTTCATTTTGAACGATATAGCGATTGGCGGCGCCGACAAACTCCCATACAGCCTGCAGCCCCAGATGAAACTTGAAATCACCCATCTGCCGTCTGTAGACGTCGATCATCGTTGCCGACGCGGCCCGCAAATCAGCATCTACTTCATCGGCTTGAGGTTGCGGCAGAATCAACTCACAATATTTATCGATCATGGCCACGCTTCTGCTGAACAGATTACCGAGATCGTTGGCCAGATCGGCGTTATTTCTGGTGATGATGGCGTCGCTGCTGAAGGAAGCATCGAGGCCAAAAGACATCTCCCGTAAACTGAAATAGCGGAAGGTATCGACTCCGAAATTCTCCACCAGATGGGCCGGTCTTATTACGTTGCCAAGACTTTTGGACATCTTCGTCTCATCGACATTCCAGTAGCCGTGAACGTGGAGCTTCCTGTACAGTGGAACTCCGGCCGCCATCAGCATGGTGGGCCAGTAAATGGCGTGGGGCTTGAGGATATCTTTGGCGATCAAATGCTCAGCTCCGGACCAGTAATGCTCGTACTGTGGTCCATCCGGGTAACCGACCCCGGTCAGATAATTGATCAAAGCATCAAACCAGACGTAAGTCACATAATTATCATCAAACGGCAGTTTGATTCCCCAGTTGAGTCTGCTCGCCGGCCGCGAAATACAGAGATCATCGAGCGGATGGCTCAAAAACGACAGGACCTCGTTGCGATACCGCTCTGGAGCAACAAATTCGGGGTTGTCCTGGATATGATCGATCAGTTGTTGCTGGTATTTTGACATTCTGAAGAAATAGTTCTGCTCGGTTATTTCTTTTGGTTCCACCAGGTGATCGGGACATTTGCCGTCAACCAGCTCACGTTCGATCAAAAACCGTTCGCAGCCGGTACAGTAAAGTCCACTGTATTCGTCAAAATAGATATCGCCACGGTCGTAGACGGTCTGGAGGATATGTTTTACCACCGCCACATGATCTTTGTCAGTGGTTCTGATAAAACGGTCGTAACCGATGTTCAGCAAGGGCCAGGTATCCCGGAACATGGCCGAGATCGTATCCACGTATTGGCGCGGCTCAACTTTTTCTTTGGCGGCCGCTTCGACTATTTTATCTCCATGTTCATCGGTTCCGGTCTGGAACCTGACATCGTCGCCGCGCAGCTTGCAGAACCTGCTGTAGGTATCGGCGACAATGGTGGAATAAGCGTGCCCCAGATGGGGCTGGGCGTTGACATAATAGATAGGAGTGGTGATATAGGTTATATTCTTTGTCATAATTGTTTTGGCTTGTTACTCGGGCTTTTCCCTCACTTCTTCGGACCCTCTTCTGGTGCTTTTACGCAGCCCTTTATCACCCCTCAGTATCTCTGCGGCCGACCACTCATGTTTTAACAGCACCTTTTCCTCGCCCTCGCTATTACTGACGACAACTACCTGTTGCAGGGGAATTTGCCGTTTTACCCGAAAAATGCCGCCATCGATCTTGAGTCGACGGCCCACCTTGGGCATTTTTTTACGTTGGTTCTTGTAACTATCATATTCGTAGGTCAGGCAGCACAGCAGTCTGTTGCAGACCCCGGAAATTTTGGCTGGATTGAGCGGAAGATCCTGCTCCTTGGCCATTTTAATCGAGACCGAATCAAACTTTTTCATAAAAGACGAGCAGCACAGCTCTCTACCGCAAACACCGATACCGCCGATCATTTTGGTTTCATGCCTGACGCCTACCTGGCGCATCTCGACCCTGGTGCGAAACTCCTGAACCAGATCTTTGACCAGAGCCCTGAAATCAACCCGGGAATCGGCGGTGAAATAAAAGATCATTTTACTGCCGTTAAAAAATTTCTCTACCCTGATCAAACGCATGATCAACTCATGCTTGGTTATCAGCTCCTGACAGGTATCAAAGACGGCAGCTTCATGACCGGCAAGCTTTTTATAGCGGCCCTCTTCATCAGATGTGAGACGTCTTGAAATCTCAAAACTCACGTTGCGCACCACTTCAGAACTAGGCCCCGAGGGTGCAAATCCATAGACAACAGCAGGTTCGAGGCCATGATCAGTCTTGACCATGACGGCTTCCTCCCGCCTCAAATTCACTATTTTTGCACCGGCAGTGAATTCCTGCCCATCATTGCGGAACCTTATCCGATAAAACTGCTTATCCGGTTCAGCCGGTTTCTTATTTTCTGCTATATTTTCACTCATTTCTTTACCAGTCCATGCTGGGCAATCTGAATCGGACTAAACTCTTTGAGATACTGCAGGCATTGGTGATTGTAAATTAAAAAGGAGGACTTCACAGACCAGCGTCCGGTTGCAGTTTCTGCTCAATTGTCTCTGAGCCTGATCGAGAACTGATAACCTTAATTTCTGCTGTTTACGATTAACAACACCGTCATTTTCCAGCAACAGATCTCTGGCCCAGATTCTCAATAATCCTAAAACAAGAGGTAAGTCATCTTTCAAGGAAGCCAGGTGGGCAGCGGTCTCAAGAACTGCTGACACCGAATCACTTTCATCGGCCATCTCGGTTTCAAGAAGCTTGACAACTGAGTAATAGGTCGGCACCAACTCTTTTTTCTTCAGAATCAGGGCGGTGCCGGGACTGCCTCCGGCCAGATCGGCCAGCAGTCGTGCTTCATCGGCGTCGATGTCGGGCAGATTTTGCTCAATAACCTGAGCACACCTTTGCACCGGCAGCCCATAGAAAGATACGACTTGGCAGCGTGACAGGATAGTCGGCAGCAGTTCCCGGCTCGATTCCGCAGTAAGAATCAGCAGATTTTTCTCCGGCGGCTCTTCCAGGGTTTTAAGCAGACTGTTGGCGGCCGCCTGAGTCATGGTATGGACGTCTTCGATAATGACTACCTGCATCTCCGACTCGTAGGGTGGATAGGAAAGCGAACGGCACAATTCTCTGATACGGTCAATCTTGATGGTACCGTTTTCAGGGGAGACGACAACAATATCGGGGTGATTGCCGGACTGCCATTTCCTGCATGACGGACATGTCCCGCAGGCCCCACTGCCAACTGGCCGGCGGCAGTTCAGTCGCGCTGCTGTCAGGAAGGCGGCACGTTTTTTACCGACACCATCGGGTCCGTGAAACAGGTAGGCATGCGCCATTCGACCGGAACCAAAGATCCTCTCAAGGACAGTCTTGGCCTTGTCCTGACCGATCAGCGATGCAAAGGAATCAGCACTCATAATCCTAAAACAGGGTATATTGTCTGATTGACTCGGAGGCGTCTGCTTCCTCTTCGCTCAGACTTACTTCAGCAGTTCCAGGCATCGGTCTCAACAGCAGATGTCTTTCCAGACTGCGCTGATAATCACTCCAGATCGGCTCGGTTGACTTGACTTTGGTGCTCAACTTGTCGATGAGATTCATTTTCGCATCCATATCATCGATAAAACTCAACAACAACGCCTCTGCCGTCATCGGTACCACCGGCGATCCAAACTCTTGTTTGCCATGGTGGCTCAACACCAGGTGCTGGAGATGTATCAACAACTCTTTGGGGAAGTCTTTTATCTCCTCGGCCGTTTTCAAGATAAATTCACTGCCGATCACCACATGTCCTTTCAACCGGCCTATATCGGTATATTCGATGACCCCCACGTCGTCTTGGAGCTCAACGGTTTTGCCAATGTCATGCAGCAGCGCCCCGGCGATCATAAGATCCTTGTCAATCGTCCGATAATGATCGGCCAGAAGTGATGCAACCCGGGCCATTGACAGCGAGTGCTCGAGCAGGCCGCCTCGGTAGGCGTGATGGATTCCTTTGGCGGCCGGAACCCGTTGAAACCGCTGTCCCACTTCGGTTTTCATGAATATTTTTCTGAGAAGCCTGGTGATAAACGGATCTTTGACTTCACCAATTCGTTCACCTAACTCGGCTTCCATCGAGGCCGGATTCCTGCTGCTGGAGGCAACAAAATCGTTCATCTCGCAAGTCAAGCCGTCGACCCCTTTAATATCGTCGACCTTGAGCTGGAGTTTGTCGCGGTAGGTCTGAACCATGCCGCGTACCCTGACCACCTCGCCAACCCTACAGATCGGTTCCAGAGCTTCGGCGTTATCCCAGGCCGGGCCGCCGATCTCTCCGCTTTTATCGGCAAAGATCAGTGACAGGTAGGGCTTACCCGCCCGGGTCTCGGCCAGGCGCACGGATTTTATCAAGAACAGTTCATCGACCTGCTCACCGTCTTTCATATTCTGTATAAATCGTTCTTTTCCCATCGCTCTCAATTAGATTCCATTATATAAAGGTGCCGGCTGATCGGCGGTGCTGAGGCTCCCGCAGATTTTCGCCTTTATAATTTAACCCCATGTTCATATAATCCGTTCGTTGGCCTCGATGATTCCCGCCTGGCAGGGTTATCTGCCCGGCGATCAATTATTCAGGACTACCTCAGGCCAATTATCAAATTTTATATGTTATCATTATATATGTTATCATTATTATAGTAACGACTATTACCTAAAACATACATAGTTTTTGATCCTCAATCCCTGAGCAATGACCCCTAAAATTCTAATTGCCAACTGCACCCTGCTGTCCGGTGCGGCAGCGCCCCTGCTGAAAGATCGATTTGTGACTATCAAGGGATCGGTTGTGAGCTCGCTGGGAGCGATGGCTGATTGCCCTGAACCCCAAGATTATCAGTTCATCGAGGCTGAGTCCAAATTGCTGATGCCCGGTCTGATCAACGGTCACAACCACAGCGCCATGACCCTGTTTCGAGGATTTGCTGATGATCTGAATTTACACGACTGGCTGCATGACCACATTTTCCCGGCCGAAGCCGCCCACGTCAATGAGGAGATGGTCTACTGGTGTGCCAGACTGGCGGCAGCGGAAATGATAAGCTCCGGCACAACCTGCGTCGCCGATGCTTATTTCTATTCAAGTCATGCCGCCCGGGCTTTTGTCGATGTCGGTTTACGTGCGGTTGTCGGCCACGGGATTGTCGATTTTTCCATTCCCAGCGTACCAGACCCAAGCAAAAATATTGAGACCGTAGAAAACTTTATAACCGAGTGGCAGGATATCAGCCCTCTGATCAAACCGGCGGTCTTTCCCCATGCTCTGTATACCTGTTCACCGGCAACCCTGACTAAAGCCAAACGGCTGGCCGACGACAAAGGTGCCCGTTTTTTTATTCACCTGGCGGAAAGTAAAACGGAACAACAGCAGATTATCGACCCTCAAGGCCTGTCGCCGGTTAAACATCTGTATAATCTTGGTCTGCTTGATCACAACTGCACCTGCATCCATACCGTCTGGGTTGACGAGGAGGATATCGATATACTAGCGGCCGGCGGAGCTTGTGTAATTACCTGTCCCCAGAGCAACGCTAAACTGGCCTCAGGAGTTGCCCCGGTACAGGCTATGCTTGACAGAGGAATCACCGTCGGCATCGGTACCGACGGCTGCGCCTCGAACAACAGTCTTGATCTGTTCAGGGAAATGGATATGCTGGCCAAGTTTCAGAAATTGTCCGCTGAGAATGCCGTTGCAATGAGTGCTTCTCAAGTCCTGATGTGCGCAACCGCAGCCGGAGGCAGGGCTATCGGCCTTAACCATATCGGCACTGTTGAGCCGGGCGCACAGGCAGATCTGATCCTGATCGACAACAGGCGCCCGCACCTCACCCCGTTTTACAATCAGGACCTGCTTGTCTACGGGGCAACCGGAGACGATGTTGACAGCGTCATTATTGGCGGCAGACTAATCATGCACAAACGAAAAATCCTGTCTTTTGACGTTAATGAAACCATACGGAAGGTGCAGGCAATGGCAGAAATGGTACGACCTTCCGTGTAATAGCATACTTATTACTATAGGCTACCTGGAGCATCCACTTTATGAGCAGACAGATGATCATTTCGGTAATGTCTAAGGACCGCACCGGCATCGTCGCCGATATCACCGGTGCCGTATACGAGCTTGGCGGAGATCTGGCCGATCTCAATCAATCGATCCTCTGCGGCTATCTGACCATGATTTTATTCGCCACCTTCGATAATCATGTCAGCCCGGAGATGGTAACCGAGAAAATCGATGCTATCAAGAGTCCGACCAACCTCGATGTAGTGGCCCGGGAGGTCGGAGAAGCCCCCGATCCCGCCCTCTCCGAACTGCCCGAGAAAACCTATATCATGACCACCCCGGGGCGTAACCGCAAAGGCCTTGTCTACGGTATCAGTTCATTTTGTTTTGCTAACGATATCAATATCATGGATCTGGCCACGACAATCAAAGGGGACACCTACATCATGGTCCTTCAGCTCGATCTGAGCAAGGTACAATCGATTGCCGATGTCCGCAAAGATCTGCAGGCTTATGGTGATGAACACGATCTGATCTTTCCCCATTCAGGTGGACACTCAATTAAGCCGCACTTTTCATCTTTTCCCATTCCGCCTCATATGAGGCGGGAGATTTGTATCCAATCGTAGAATGTCTTCGTCTGCGGTTGTAG
>Ga0056106_100108_pt1 | contig 14713 bp, 13 predicted proteins | sample WorMetcrassitun1_FD_77012 | JGI IMG/M metagenome (GOLD analysis project Ga0056106, IMG submission 77012) | Marine gutless worms symbiont microbial communities from Max Planck institute for Marine Microbiology, Germany - Olavius crassitunicatus.1 ... | reverse complement strand
GTTGAATATAAAAAACCTCCGCTAATTATTGATAAAACGATACTGCCGGATATGATCCACAGTGTCCGATAGCGGTATCCTTGTTCCGTGCGCCGGAAATAATAGTAGGCAAATCCGGTGAATCCCAATAAAAAGATCAGCCAAAAGATGGGTATTACCAGCAAGGCAAACTCGATTAGGCTGTCATTGAAGTGTTGATATAAATCCCATTCGGCATGCTTTAATTGGAACATTGCGATAGCGCTGGCAATACTCCCCAGCAGGATTGAAAGGGAAAATACGGCCCAGATCACGGAGCGCTTGAATAAAAAGCGCCATTTTGGATAGGGGCGGACGTTATCATCCTTAATTTTTTGAAGTATCTTTTGGCCTGTGTCCATTATTTCACTATATCAGGTTTTCAAGTTGATGTTGTTGGGCTATTTTTCTGAATTTCGTTTTGGCCCGGTTGATCAGGGTCGCGACCGTCCCCGCCGGTTTCCGCAAGATATCGCTGATTTCTTTATAACTTTGGTCCTCGAAATATCGCAGGATAAGTACTTCACGGTATTTATCCGGAAGCTTTGCGAGCGCAGATTTTACCTTTTCCGCGCTCTCTTTTGATGTATAGTCATTGTCAATCTCGAGCGTTTCACCCATAAACCCGGCCAAATGATCCGCATCATCATTTTCGGCAAAAGAATCAATTGTGGCTGAGTAAGATTTTTTCTTTCGATACTGATTGATTATTTCATTGTGAGCAATACGATAAACCCAGCTTGAAAATTTTAACTTTCGGTTGAAGCGATTAAGGTTGCGATATACCTTAATAAAAATTTCTTGCAGCAGATCCTCCGATTCCTCATGGCTGATGTTTGTTATCCGCTTAATATAACGTAATATTTTTGGTTCATATCGTTTAATTAAATAATAAAAGAAATCCGGGTCCTTTAATGACAATTGGACCAGTTGCGCGTCGGACATCGTTTCATATGTTTTTTTTGTCCATCAGGGTTGAATCAATAATAGTATCTGACTCTTAATTCCACTTTGTAATCATTTTGTTTCTCGCCATATTCTGTGTTACTACCACCCATCAGAAAAGTGCCGCGCAGCCTGAATTCCAGGTTGGTTTTGGGGAGGTATAGAAGTTCCGGCGTCAGGGAAAAACTTTTATCGGTTAAGTTGACGATGGACGTCATCGCTGGTGTAAAGTATAGAATATCAAACGGCTCCTTCCAGCTGGCCCGGAGATACAAGTAGTCGCGCATCGGTTTATCAGTGGCCAGCGTGCCTTGGGATAACCGGACGGCCTGGGTTAGCCGGGAGTTGTCCCCGGTGGAAAGGTAGATCTCGGATGCCCGGTCCACAAATTCGTAAAAATTTTCCGCATCCTCACGGTCGATCCCGCCGCCGTTGTGATAGTACTCCACGATGAAAGTCATATCGTCGGAGGTGAGATACCGGATGCCCAGTAGCGCGCGCAGGACGTCGGTATTTTCGGTGGATAGATTTCCCCGGGCGTCTATGGCGTTTTTATCAAAATCGGTGATCCAGGCCAGTTCCCCATGAATTTCAAAATTAGTAGTGATATTTCTGGCAAAATCAAATCCATAACGGGGCGTTTGGCTGGCCCCCGTGAAGAATACCAGATCCAGATCCGTGTCCCAAAGGAGTAAATAGAGTTTGGCGGCAAAATTCAGATGGCTCAGTTCACCGAAATCATCGTTAATGGTTTCCGTAGCCGGGAGGATGACCGGTGTTAAGGCAAGTGTTTTCAAGGGTCCCTTAAAACTTCTGATTAGATCCGCCGTTACCACATAAAAACCCTCCAGCGCCTCGGTCGGGTTGTCCGGGTCTTTGGGGCGGGAAACAAAGGCGATGGGGTTAAAGGCGTAGCCCTTCCCCCATGGAACCACTTCCTTTCCGGCGTTGAGCGTAAAACTTGGGCTTGGCTTTAACGACAGGTAACCCTCCGAAAGGTCGATGTCGCCATCCCATCCCTGATCGTTGTGCCACAGGAGGCTATCGGTCCTGAAATAAAGGCTTGCCAGGCCTTTCTCATATGTTCCCTCGAGACGAAGCCCCAGATTGTATTGTTGCTGGGTGTCTTTTTTCGGAGGTGACTCCCCATCCTGACCGAAAAATCGAATCCGGTAGAAAGCGGCATCATCATCCAGACCGAATAGAACCGGTCTGAACTCCAAAAATCCGCCGATACTATACGGTTTTTTTTCGATCTCCTTTTCGATTTCAGACAGATCAAATTCATAGTCATCCTGGCCGAAACCGTATGGCAAACAGATAAAAAACGTCAACATGCATACGCCAAAAGCGAGTAGCCTCTTTCTCATCGCAGGCTTTCGACCCGGGAAAGGAAGTTAAGGGTAAAGGCCTCATCAGGTAGATCTCTCTGCTTCATCTTAGCAAAGATCATCACCGATTTATATCCCTTATGCAGCGGACTGTCCGTCTCGATCACGGAAGGGCGAACAAGGCCATCCCCAAAGTCTTCGATTTTTTTAAAATAAAGGGTCTTGATCAACATGCCGGACGACGCAAAACACTCGATTTTGGAAGGAAGCAATTTTTGATCGTCGACCCACATTTTAATACGATCATAGGCGATGGATTTGCTTTTGGCCTTTAAATGGAGCACCAGGACGCCCTCTTGCTGATCGACTTTGTCGCAATTATACTCGGCACTATAGTCCAGCCGCATGATATCGGCGTTGTTGAATATCCCTCCGGTCACCGACTGAAGGCTGGTGATACGGATCGGTTTACCGACATTGGGAATATACAGCCACATGTTTTCTTCCACCCGCAACGTGGCCCGGCCCTTTTCACTGGCCGGGGACAAAAAGACGGATGCCACCTGGTCCCGGCCTTTTTTAACCGAATACATAATGAACTCTTTTTTGGCCCCGTCCGGTTCGATGTTGATCAATTTGCGGTACATCTCAAAGGCTTCGGGGTTGAGGTTGCGATCCACCTTTTTTAGTATTGCATCTCCGTCATTGGCAAATGCGGGAGCGGCCAAACATAAACCCATTAAAATGATTGATACCATTTTTATCATGATCTATCTCCTTTACACATGCCCCAGGGCATCCACCGGCGCCATCTTGGAGGCCTTATAGGCTGGATGCAGGCTGGCAAAAACCGAAACAAAAAAGACAATTGCCGCTAACCACAGCAGCTCGGAAAAATTAACCGAGGGCGCTAAAATCATTTCTTCCATACGTCCGAATGAAAACCGGATTTTATATATATTCAAAAGAAAAATCCCGCCAAGCCCGATTATATTGCCAGCCACGATGCTGATCACCCCGAGTGTGACGCCCTCGGCCAGGAAGAGACCCATGATTTTACCCGGTGTTGTCCCAATGGCGGACATGGTTCCGATCTCCCGAACCCGCTCATACACTGACATGATCATGACGTTTAAAACGCTGATCAGGACAATGGCCACCATGATCAGTTTCATGGTGGCGGTCATCAGGTCAATCATTCTGGCAATATTATAAAAGGGGGAAAGCTTCTCCCAGGTGTGAATCTCGAAAGCCGGTTTTCCCGCTTTGCTCTTAAATTGGGCCAGTGCGGATTCGAGGTCCGCATATACAGAATCCAACTTATCGAAATCTTTCAGGCGTACGGCCACCTCGGTGATCTCTGGATTTTCCATGCGAAGCAGGCTGCGGGCGTCTTCTATGTGCATATAACCTTCCTTGCCCTGGGGACCGACAACCGTCTCGGTGATACCCCCCACGACAAAATTGAGGCCGTTGACCGAACCGTCCTTGTTGTTGGCCACCAGTACCACGGTGTCCCCCAGCTTTATCTTCATCCCCTTGGCCAGTTTGTCCGGGAGAATGACCTCGCCCGGCTTGACGAGTTTTTCCGGGTCACTTTTTTCCGCGAATATCATTCGATCCCCGACGTCCGGACATACTTTTATCTCTTTTTCCGGATCGACGGCATTCAGCCGAATGTTGGTGGTTTCCGCAAAGTTGCTCAGCATGGCCCCAAGCTTAATCCTCGGCGCCCAGGCATCCACCAAAGGATGGCTTTTCAGAACTTCTTCGACTTTTGTGTATCCGTTTCGATTCAAATTAAGGTTCAAGGGGCTTGAATCCATGGAAGAGACATACCCTTTTTTATGAATCTGCATCTGGGAAAGGTTGGCATCGGTTATCTGGCTGATCATCATGGTCTTGAATGATCCGGACAGACCCGAGAAAAGAATAACCATCAACACCCCTATGGTAATCAGCAGGGAGGTGAGCAGGGTGCGTCTCTTGTAGCGCATCAGATTTCGAACGGCAATTTTAAAGATTCGAATCATTTTCTCCCTCCGGTAATCGGTTTTTAGAGTGAATAAGCCGGCCGTCTTCAAGGGTATGAATAACCTCGGCTTCTCCCATGACACGCGGATCATGGGTTGAGAATATAAATGTCGTATTAAATTCATCCCGCATTTGGCGCATCAGCCGGATCACGTTGATAGCCGTCTCGCGATCGAGATTGGCCGTGGGTTCATCGGCCAGTACCAGTTTTGGGCGGGTCACCAATGCCCGCGCCACGGCGACGCGCTGCTTCTGGCCGCCGGAAAGCTGGTCGGGGCGTTTGTCTTTCTGGTCGGTCATCCCGACTGCTTCAAGGACATTGAGTACCTGTTTTTTGCGGTTGGGTGCCGACTCGTTTTTGATCATTATCAATGGATATTCCACGTTTTCATAAGCGGTCAGCACCGGCAAAAGATTGAAAGCCTGAAAGATATAGCCCAGGATGGTCCCCCGGAAGATCGCACTCTGTTTGCGATTCAGGTCAGTCAACTGTTGTCCGTCCACGGTGATTTTCCCTTGGGTGGGTTTATCCAGACATCCGATGAGGTTCAGCATGGTGGTTTTTCCGCTTCCCGAAGGACCCACGAACGATACAAAGGCCGCTTCTTCGATGGAAAGGGTGATGTCCCTAAGCGCCGATACTTGCACTTCACCCATCTGGTAGTTTTTAGTGATGTGATCGATTTCAACCAAAGCCATCAGATTCTCCTTATTTCAAGATTAATCATCACCTATCATTGCTTAATACATGTGCGCCTTCATTTTTCTTTCATTTTTCTTAAAAAATTTTACACGTTCACTTTTGCACTTTTTAACGCATAGGCGATGACAATCCCGAATATGAACGCCACTGCCAAGTTGACCGTCAAGGTAAAGCCTAGCATTATGAGGGCTACGAAAAGATCTTTGCGCTTTTTCAAGTCCCGGATCATCAGTGCTAATTGTACGCCGGCAAAGACCAATAAAACACCCAGAATTGACAAGGGCAGCAGGTTCAGGATGACCAGGACATTTTGACCCAGCAAAAGGGCCAGTAAAACAAAAATACCCCCAATCATCAGATTGGCGCCTGCGGTGCGGGCACCGAAACGAACCATGGCCGCCAATCCCCCGGCCCCGTGACACATGGGAATGCCGCCCAGAATGAAACTGATGATATCGGCGATACCCTGGCTGTTGGCAATGGAGCGATAGGAGGCCCGCCCGGCTTTTTCGCCGAAATATTCATGCATCACATCGGTGTTGGACAAAATGGCGTTACCCACGGTCATGGGGATCTGGGGCAATACCAGTACCGGCAGGACCCACAGGATATCGCTATAGGAGGGCATGCCATAGGGGAAAATCCGGGGCAGATGGAAGCCGATCTTCAAATTATTCAAATTTAATGGGTGGCCGATGACAAGGCCCACCAGGATACCGCCGAATATGACGACGATCGCCGCCGGAATTTTCCGGTTATCGAGAAGCAATAAGGTGACGGCCATGCCCATAATTCCCAGAATAATCCCCATGTTCATCGGCCCGAGGGCCTGAATCGCCAGGTTGGGGTCCGGCTGAATCATAAAGTTCAATCCTTTCATCATTAGAATAACCCCGACACCTAGCTGGACCCCTCGAATCGTGCTTTTGGGCGTGTATTTTCCGATCGTATGAATCAATCCCGTTGTTCCCATAAAGAGAACAATGATGCCCATCCAGAGACTGGCGGCAATGATCTGGGTTGGGGTCAGGCCCACCGCAATGGCGTAGGCCCCAATAACCTTCATGGGTTGGACCGGAACCGGCACCTTGAAATAAAGACCCGCCAGAATATAGAACAACCCGACGGTAAACATGACATTGGTCGCATTGAGGCCATTTAAAACAATCATACCGATAGAGATGGGAAGCAGGGTGCCCAAGTCTCCCAGGCAGCCGGCGAATTCCATTCGGTTGAAAAGCATGGGGAAAGCGTCACTTCGCATCGGTTTTCCCGGTGGTTGTTTTGGGTGTTTGGCCATCCGCTGGATCCTTTCGTATCTCGTTTTTGGAAAAGACCGTATTTCCTTTTCGGTACGATCATTTGGGGAGACAAAGCCAATACTCATTTATTCATTTATGCTATCGTTATGCAATACCTATCCGGACCGCTATTTTGACATTTATCCGCTACGCTTATCCGGATTTTTTAAAGGAGGCGATGCATTATCCAGTAGTTTCTACTTGACAGCTTGAATGAGGGGTTATTAATTAGTCTTTGTTAGTTACCGATATTTTATGTGTCTTTCGAGCATACTGAATTTTCACAGGAGGAAACGCAAGATGGAAGATAATAGTGGATCGCTAAACGATTTTTTAACCCATGCTGATGTGCGCCATGTGACGGCATCCATTAACCCCACCCTTGCCGAAAGACAATTGTATCAGCCGCCGCGGTGCAAGGTCTTTGAGGGGCGGTATACCCGCTCAATAGCAGATCAGACTTTTCGGTTTAGTCTGGACAACGAAGCCAAACGGCAGTTGCCCGATATGGTTAAAAATACATTATTGCGAGTCGAGGCTGTCGATTCTCCAGATGGCCTGTTTAAGAAAAATTATGATCGTAAGCGGACGATCGGTATTGTTTTTTCCGGCGGCCCCGCGCCGGGGGGGCATAATGTGATTGCCGCATTGTTTGATGCCGCCAAAGCCGCCAACCCCGACAACCAGATCCTGGGCTTTCTCATGGGGCCGGATGGCATCATCGACAGCCAGGTGATTGAAATTACCCGTCAGCGGGTGGATGCGTTTCGTAACCTGGGGGGGTTTGGCATGATCAAGACCGGACGTGCGAAGATCGATACCCCGGAAAAAATGTCGTTATCCACGGAAACATGCAAAAAATTGGGGATCGATGCACTGGTGGTGGTGGGTGGAGACGATTCCAACACAAATGCAGCCTTTCTTGCCCAGGAAATGGTAGCCGATGGCATCCAGGTGATCGGTGTCCCGAAAACAATCGATGGCGATGTTCAGGTCCGTGATGCCGACGGCCGGGTGTTGTGTGCCATGTCGTTCGGATTTCATACCGCTGCTCGGTCGTTTTCCCAACAGATCAGTAACCTGTGTACAGATTGCAGCTCGGATATGAAATACTGGCATATTTGCAAAGTCATGGGGCGTTCGGCCAGTCATCTGGCCCTAGAGGTGGCCTTGCAAACCCATGCGAACATCACCCTCATCGGAGAAGACCTGGCCGAATATGTGGACACCGATAAAAAAGCAGCGGCGGAGCAATCGGAACGGGACGATTTTAGCATTTACGGTATGACCCTGCGGCATCTATCGCGGATTATTTGTGACGGGGTTGTCCGGCGGGCCGCCGTGGGGAAAAATTGCGGGGTCCTGGTGATTCCTGAAGGAGTTCTGGAGTTCATCAATGAGATTCAGGTGTTTATCACCAAACTCAATACCATCATTGCCGATTATAACAAGACCCATGACCTGGATTTTCACCAAAGCTTCCCCAGGTTGGTGGACAAACTCGATTATCTTCGCGAACTGGCTCGCCGACTTCGACAGAGGGGGGGCGTTAACATCTGGAATAGCCATGACCATGAATTGTTCAACGACATTCCGCCGTTTTTCCAGGAAGGGTTGCTTACCGAGCGGGACGCCCATGGAAATTTTCAATTTTCCCTGGTGGAGACCGACCGGGTCATCATGGGGATGGTCAAGGACCACCTTGATGTGCTTCGTGAAAAGGGACTATATCGGCTGGGCATCGAACGGACATACTTCGTTAAACTTTTAGAGCGAGACGGAATCGATCCTGCCAAGTACGGTCCGGTCCTTTTCTCCAATTACAACGATGATATTGATCATTTGCTGGCCAGAGCTGAAATTATTTCAATCAAAACACTGACATCTGTTCTCAAAAGGGCGAATCTGATCGAAAAGGGTGGAAATATCCCGGCTGTGCTTGAAAAAATCTATAAAAAATCCGTCCCCAATTTTAAAACGCAACCTCATTTTTATGGATATGACGGCCGGGGAAGCAGTCCGACCGAGTTTGATTGTCGATATACCTATAATCTGGGCTTGACGGTATTCAGCTTGATTGCCAACGGCGCCACGGGCCAGATGGCCGCCATTAAAAATCTGGAAACAGACTTTTCAAAGTGGGTACCTATCGGTATTCCCATTGCGCCGTTAATGCATCTGGAAGAACGAAAAGGAGCACTTTCGCTGGTTCTTGAAAAGTGCCTGGTGGACGTGAATTCACCCGCTTTTCGAGTGGTCAAGGCGTACCGCGAAAAATGGCTGGCCGCCGTTTCCGGCAGTGATGATTATCGTTTGCCGGGACCTATTAATTTTGCCGGTGCCAGTGAGGAAACGCGTCCCATTACCCTGGTGTTAAACGACCTGGGGCGAAGAAATGAGGCCGATGGATGATCCGGGTCATTTTTGTGTGTACGGCCAATATTTGTCGCAGCCCCATGGCGGAAGGTCTGTTGAAGCATCACTGGAAAAACAGAGAGAATGGTCGGGGACAAACCGAACTTAAGGTGTCTTCCATGGGAATTCAAATGATTGACAACCAGCCGGCATCTGAACATGCCGTTTCGGTATGTGCCGAAAACGGGGTGGATATTTCCGCTCACCGGTCACAGGCACTCCACCCGGAAGAGTTGCAGCAGGCCGATCTGATCTTGACCATGGAACCATTTCAACAAAAACATTTACAGCTGTTGGCCCCCGCCATTAAGGACAAGGTCTTTTTGTTTACCCGGTGGCAGGGAAAAAAACTGTCCCGCAAGGCGGTCGCCGACCCCATCGGTCGTTCTTTGCGGAGATATCGAAAAACGTTTAAGATAATCGATCAGCACGTTCAGCGGATTCTTTCGCACCTGGCACTATGGGACTAAATGAATCTGATCACGGATACGGTTCGATCTTTCCCCACATTTGAAAAACGCGAAGAAGCGTTTGTTCAATCCGTCTCGGCATTGTTACCCCGGCGCCATGTCGGTCCCCGGCTGTTCTGGCAGGATTTTTCAAAAATCATTGGTGCCATGGATACGCGTGATTTGGTTGAACCCGTCGCGTATATCACCGCCAATCCCCGGGATTGCCTGGCGTTTAGCACCTCCCGGCAAGTACTCCGGGCGGCCGGGATGCAGGCGGCGGTTTCTCACCCGGCATACGAAGAAAGAGCCGAGGAAGTGGCCCGGAAATTTAATTTTGAGAATCATCTGGCGCAACCGATCCGTACATTATCAGGAGGGGAAACGGTCAAATTGGCTCTGGCCAAAGCCCATATCGGGGCCGACACCGCCGTCAAACTGGCGATGGCCAGTCCCTTTTGCTGGTTAGATAAGGATAACCTCGGTTATCTTGAGGGGGTGCTGGCTGATTACCGAAAACGAAATATCCCGGTGACATTGTTCACGCTTGAGGGCGAAGATGACGCGGATCCGATCATGGGTGATACGGATCTCGGTGCGGCCTGGTCAACTCCGGTCTGTTTTAGCCTGGCCACCCAGCGATTGCGCCTGACCCTGGGGTCGAGCCTGGTTGCCTTTAATATGCCCCCACCGCCTGAAGTGCAGGTGGGTGATTTTGAAGCACGGCTCTTTTCGCCTTGCCTGTGGGTCGGCGGTAACGGCCAGGGAAAAAGCCTGATGGCCCGGGTGTTTTCAGGTGCGGTGAGATTTCGGGGATCGACCCAATTAACCGGCCCTAACGGTCGCCGGTATGTGCGCCTGTTGTTTCAGGATGTCATCGCCCAAACGCTTTTGCGGTCGTTTAAAACGATTCGGTCTCAGGCGGGGATTCGTGGGTCCGATACCATTTCCGGTATTTATCGCCGGCTTATATCAATCATCAACCGCATGGCCCCCCACCTTCCGTTGGGTGAATCCGGCCCGCGAAACGGGGCGCTGCCCACGATTCTTGAAACCAAGGCGATTCTGGTGGCGGTACGCCTGGCACATGACCCCGGCGCACTTATTCTTGATGAACCTGATTGGGGGCTGTCTCGAACAGCTGCAATCGCTTTTGTGGCGGCGGTCGTCAATGTATCTCACCGTCTCGATCTCCCTGTTATCCTCATCACCCATAAGCCCTGGTGGGATATCGTTGTCAAAAGCCGGGTTCGGATAGTGAAATCGGATGTGGCCATGGCCGAAGGGCGGGTGGCCTCCTTCCAAATCCGGCTTGAAGAGGTCCCCAATGCGTAACCTCTCATGGCGGATAAAGATAGGAATATTGGCTGTTGTCGCTATCCCGGCATTTACCGGCTACCCCTTGAAATTGTTTGATCATTCGATCGTCGCCGGTATAACCACCGGCTGGCTGGGATATGGGGCGGGTACCCATGGGGTGCTGGTGCTGGTTCTCGGCCCGGCCGTTTGGGGGATTTGTCTGTCCATTGCCGTGATGATCATGTTGCCGGTTGTCTTTGGCGGGGCGTTGATATCTTATCTCCTTTATGTTTTGGGCGTTGGTGACGCCGTGGGGCCGGATGGATACGGCACCCATTATATCGGGCTGTGTATTACCATGTTGACGGTTATTCCACTGGCAAACGGTCTTATTTCTGTGATTCCGGTTCATCGAATTGAAAATAAGCTGTTGATGCGGAAAGATGGTGTGTATTTAATTGAAAAAGCCGCCTTGATGTTTGTCCGGGTGTTTACTCACATTGTGTTTTTTGTTATTCCCAGTGTCTTGGAAGTTGTGAGGGAAGAACGACAGAAAAATGAATCGAGTCAAATCGATGGTCACCATGTCGCGGTATATTTTTCAAGCCCGGTACCCATCAGGCACAAGATTACAAACACGGTTCGTATGCTGGTTTATCTTGGCGTAGAGGGTATCTGTGCCTCGATTCAATATATTCCATTGTGGGCCGAGGAGATTGCCGCACTTCCCAATCGTCGTAGTTCAAATAAAATGTCAAGAAAGAGGAGCACGTGATGGCGTCACAAATGCAGAAAAAACAGTTGATTACCATTGGTATTATTGCGGCTTATGCCACCCTGGCGTTTGTGGGAACGACCATTCTCCGAGTGCCCATCCCTGCCACGGGGGGGTATTTTAATTTGGGTGATACCTTTGTGATGGCGGCCGCTTTGCTCCACGGCCCACTGGTGGGCGGGGCTGTTGGATTAATTGGCCCTGCGATGGCCGATGCCATTGGTTTTCCCCAGTTTATCCTGGCAACGGCAGTGGTGAAAGGCCTTGAAGGTATTGTGGTGGGGAACCTCAGCCTCGGCAAAGGCGGCCGTGGTTCCGGTCTGGGTACGGTCGTGGCGCTTATTTCCGGTATCATCATTCTAGTGGGAGGATACTATATCTTCGAAGCGATGATCTATCCAGCCCTTGCCAAAACGGTTCCGTTTTATGGCGTCACCGATGCCAAGGCAGCCCTGGCTGAGATTGGCCCCAACCTGCTTCAGGGCGTATTGAGTGCGGTAATTGCTTTTGGTATTTGGCGGGTTTTTATCGGGGTAAAAAAAAATAACCGGTAAACGGATGTGCCCGGGGCTGGGGAATGAACTTCACAATTACAACCTACCCACCCACACGCACGACACGTGAGGCGGTCACAATTTGAACTTGTCGCTTCAAGTGCGGAAGCTCCCGGGCCAGCACGCGATACGTTTCTTCGTGGGGATGCCCAATCCCAATGGCTACCCCCCGTTTTTTAGCTACCTGAACCAGCTGCATCAGCTGCTTTTTAATTTTTTCCGGCGCCAGCTGGTTGTCCAGGAAAATGGTTCTTTGCGCATAGGGCAGCTTAAGTGTGCGGGCCAGGTCTCGGGTGACGGTCTTGTTTGCCGTTTTGCTGTCGATGAAAAATAGACCGCGTTGCTTGAGAATTGACAAGATTTGATACATTTGTTTGGTGTTTGTGGTTACTCTTGACCCCATATGGTTGTTCACTCCGACAGCCTGGGGGATGGTATCGAGGGCTTCATATAAACGAAGAGTGAGTTCCTCGGGCGTCATGGCGGTTAACAGGGCGCCGGGACCCGGGTCAATTTTCGGGTATTCTTTCGGCTCCATGGGAAGGTGAAGCATGATTTCGCGGTTTTTGGACCGCACTTTTTTTATTGCCCGCTGTTGATGGGGGGAAAATGGCAAAACGGAAAAGGTTAAGGGTAAATCCAGGGAAAGAAATTGGTCGACGATTTTCCGATTATATCCGATATCATCAATGATGATAACCACTTTGGGACGGGAATGTCCCTTTGGCGGCACTTGTTTTTTTGCCGGAGATGGGCGTTTTTCCCTATCCGGGATTGGATCCGGATCGATTATGCTCGAAGCGGGCTTTTTTTCATCAAGGCTGGGAGAGACTTGCGGTGGGGGGAACACCTCATAAATCGGTATCTTGATATCCGGTTTCAGATCGGCTTTTAATGGCTCAGTTTGATCGGCGCTGCCGGTGTCGATTGGCATTTTACGGACCAGTAAAAGCTCCGCCGTTATGCCAACGATCGTGACGATGAATACCAGGACCACGACACTGATGACTGCCCGGACCAGATACGATTTATCGAATTGATCCCATAAAGATGGTTTCTTTATCCGGGCAGATGTGCTTTTGTAGCGTTTTTTTTAGGCATTACCGCTTACGATTTGCTGAACAGATTGTAACCGATTAGGATTTCCAAGGCTCGCATCACCTGGTTGTCGGTCCGAAGCTTCTCGGGCGTAGCCGGTCCCCCCTGGGGGGCATCGATGGGTTTTTTGTCAGTCTTTTCTTCATCCTCGGCGGAGGCTTTTTCTTTTTTCCCAGGTTTTCCCGACTCGGCATCCAGATGGTTTTTCAGGTCTTTTTCCTTGAATTGTCGTTGCTTTTTTTGGGCATCGGTCGCTTCAGGTAAAGATACTTCCGTCACAACGATATCCGGTTGTATCCCTTTGGCCTGGATTGACCGGCCGCTGGGGGTATAATAGCGGGCAATCGTCAGTTTCAACCCGTACCCTTCCATGAGTCTTTCCAGATTCTGGACCGATCCCTTACCAAATGAAGTGGTTCCGAGAATCAAGGCACGTTTTTGATCCTGAAGGGCACCGGCCACGATTTCGGAGGCACTGGCACTGCCCTCATTGATCAAGATCACCATGGGATACGGTTTTTCATGGCCATCTTTCCCGGCTTTAAATTCCCGGGTATTGCTATCTAAACGACCTTTGATGGAAAGGATTAAACCCTCTTCGAGGAACTGGTCGGATACATCGATGGCCTGGCTTAACAGCCCTCCGGGATTGTTTCTCAAGTCGAGAATCAACCCCTTGAGCGGCGTTGTCTGTGAATCCAGTTTTTTCAGTGCACCCTGAAGATCCCGGGTGGTATTTTCCCTGAAATTGGTAATACGGACATAGCCATAACCCGGTTGTAGTTCTGCCGAATGGACACTTTCGATGGGGATAACGTCCCGGGTAATTTCAAGATCGATGGGATCCGGTTCGCCATTGCGTATGATGGTAATGATCACTTCGGTTCCCTTGGGGCCACGAATTAGCTTCACCGCTTCACGTAGATCCTTTACCGGGGTATCATAGACCTTGATGATTCTATCACCACTGATGACACCGATCCGGTGGGCGGGTGTGCCTTCAATCGGTGCAACAACCGTAATTAATTCATCCCGCATACTGATGTGGATTCCGATGCCGGTGAACTCGCCCTTGGTATCAATTTGCATCTCCTTGAATTCATCCGGTGTCAGCAAACTGGAATGGGGATCCAGCCCCTGGACCAGTCCCTGAATCGCATCTTCAATCATTTTTTTGGCTTCGACATCGTCGATATAATTTTTCTCGACGAGCTCAATAACCTCAGAAAATAATTTTAACCCCTTGTAGGTTTCACGATCGGCGGCAAATAAGCCATGATATGAGCCGGCGCCAATCGCCCAGAATAAGATAGCAATCCCCACCAACAGGATTGGTTTCATTGGAAACGAACTTTTTCTGACCATAGATATCTCCCTCCAAGCGGGATGGATCCGTGAAGATCGGTTTTCCCGAATGGTTCTTAATATTGATAAGCTATTTATAATGATACGATATTTTGATTATCTCTTTTAGCGGTTTTGGATATTTTAAGCAATCCTTAATTACCTGCCGTCGATTTTCAAAGCGTCGTATTGACCGAAGTCGTTTATTTTGATATTTTGGGGATCGGGTCAGGGAGTGCCGTCCCCGGTTTTCCTTGACCGGAGCCTCCATTGACTTTTTTATTTCGGCTTCTTCCAGGTCGATGGAGGCCTCCCTTAACCATGAATATTGACGATTGAAGATTGGGTAGTGTAATTTATTTTGTGTGAAATTGATAAAGCTCGAAAAAAAGGCGCTTTCCCTTTATAAGGGTGTCGACGAAAACATCCACAAAGAAAGGAGAAGCG
>Ga0056106_100107_pt1 | contig 14817 bp, 19 predicted proteins | sample WorMetcrassitun1_FD_77012 | JGI IMG/M metagenome (GOLD analysis project Ga0056106, IMG submission 77012) | Marine gutless worms symbiont microbial communities from Max Planck institute for Marine Microbiology, Germany - Olavius crassitunicatus.1 ... | reverse complement strand
CTCAAACTAAATCGATAATAAAGCCATACTGTATATTGGATAATTTCAACTGGGAATCGGTATCTTTATGTACCTGTTTGCATTAATCATCCGGGAGTTGTCGCTGAATGAGCTTTAATTTGGCAGCGCCAGCAAATACGTTATTTCTTACAATAAGGAAAATTTGGAGCTATAAATTAGTAGTTCTTAATAATTCCCAGATCAAATGTTAAACTTTGACGTAAATTAAACTAAAGTAGAGAAATTATGGCTGGACACAGTAAATGGGCGAATATACAACATCGCAAAGGACGTCAAGATACTAAACGTGGCAAGTTATTTACCAAACTGATTAGAGAGATAGCAATCGCAGCAAAGTTAGACGGTGGAGATCCAAATACTAACCCAAGACTACGGACTGCAATCGATAGTGCTAAATCCAAAAGTATGCCTAAAGACACTATCGAAAGGGCTGTTAAACGCGGCGCTGGTAGTGAAGAAGATGGCAATCTTGAAGAAAATATTTATGAGGGATATGGCCCAGGTGGGGTCGCCGTTATGGTTGACTGCCTGACTGACAATAAAAATCGAACTGTGGCTGAGATCAGGCATGCCTTTAGTAAGTGCGATGGCAACCTTGGTGCCGATGGGTCTGCTTCCTATTTGTTTAACAAAGTGGGCTTGATCTCCTATCCACCCGGCACTGATGAAGATGCCGTAATGGAAGCTGCTCTCGCAGCAGGTGCTGATGACATTGTTACCAATGATGATAGTTCCATCGATATTATTACCTCCCCAGAAGATTTTGTTGATGCGAAAGAAGCTCTTATTAACGCCGGGTTTGGGCCCGAATCGTCAGAAGTAATACAAAAAGCGAGCACCTCAACAATACTGAAACTTAAGAGTGCTGAAACCATGCTGAGATTATTGGATATGCTAGAAGACCTTGATGATGTACAAAAAGTTTATTCCAATGCAGAAATCTCGGATGATGTGCTTGAACAGTTGGGATGAGCACGAATTATTAACCAATTAACTGAAGCCTCTAAATTATCAGCATTTTTGTTAAGCGTTTGGATCACCTCGTAGAGACTCATTATGACTAATGAAAATGTATCGCGCTTTACGAGTAACAATTCACCGATCATAAGAATTCTTGGCATTGACCCAGGATCAGTGATTACGGGTTATGGCATTATTGACATGGATGGAAATCATGCGGTTCATGTTGCACATGGCGCTATTAGGATAAAGAGTGATTCTCCAGCAGAAAAATTACATTTTATTTTTGAACGAATAGGTGGTGTGATAACAGAGCATAAACCGGTTGAAGCAGCAATCGAACGAACATTTATGCATAAAAATGCTGACTCAGTCATCAAGCTTGGACAAGCCAGAGCTTCGGCAATGATTGCATTTGTTGAAAAGGGTCTTGATGTGTTCGAATATACGGCGAATCAAGTGAAACAAGCCGCTGTTGGTAAAGGCCACGCGGACAAGCTGCAAGTACAACACATGGTAAAAATCTTACTCTGTCTGAAAAATAAACCACAAGCTGATGCTGCCGATGCGCTCGCTATTGCCCTATGTCATGGTCACTCTCGTGGTGGCTTACTGCGTATGGCTGGTGCTGAAGGTATTCGGGGCGGACGGTTAAAATGATTGGTCGTTTATGCGGAATCATCCTGGAGAAACAACCGCCCCATTTAGTTCTGGACGTAAATGGAGTTGGCTACGAACTGGAAGCGTCGATGACGACCTTTTACGCTTTGCCAGAGGTAGGCGAGAAAACACGTATCTATACCCACTTAACCGTCCGAGAAGATACTCACTTACTATTTGGTTTTGCCAATGAAGATGAAAGACAATTATTCCGTACCTTGATCAAGGTTAACGGTGTGGGAGTTAAAATGGCATTGACGATTCTTTCTGGTATTGAATCCCACGACTTTGCTCTGTGTATTCAACATGGTGATACAGATCGTCTGGTCAGATTGCCCGGTGTTGGTAAAAAAACTGTTGAACGCCTGATTATTGAAATGCGCGATCGCCTGAAGGACTGGCAAGCAGCGGCCATAAATGCCAACACAACTGCTGATACAAGTAATCCTTTTAAAAAGGATCCACTGGTTGAAGCGGAAAGTGCTTTGATTTCTCTTGGCTATAAACCGCAGGAAGCAAGCCGATATGTGAATGCTGTCGCCAGTGAGGGAATGAATAGCGAGGAGATCATACGACAGGCTTTTAAGTCATTGATAAAATCCTGAACACATATCTCCCTATAAATGTCATCTTTATAGCCATAATTGTGTTATTTAATAAAGCAACTGAGCAGTTTAATTAGAGCCGTAAAAAAGTGAGCAAACAATAGCAAACATTGAATACTAATATATCCAAAATCAATCCCATCATCACTCCAGCGAGCACAGACGAAGATTCAGTTGTCGACAGGGCTCTACGTCCAAAAAGACTGAAAGACTGCCAGGGTCAACCTGCTACCCATGAACAAATGGAAATTTTTATTGACGCGGCCCTCAAAAGAAGTGAATCCTTGGATCATGTCCTTATATTTGGCCCTCCGGGTCTTGGTAAAACAACCCTGGCTCATATCATAGCCACAGAAATGGGGGTAAACATGCGGCAAACCTCTGGCCCGGTCCTTGAAAGACCAGGTGACATTGCAGCTTTGTTAACTAACCTGGAACCAAAGGACGTTTTATTCATTGATGAGATCCATCGACTTAGCCCGGTGGTGGAAGAGATACTTTATCCTGCGATGGAAGATTATCAGATTAACATCATGATAGGCGAGGGTCCAGCTGCTCGGGCCATTAAGCTGGACGTACCACCCTTTACCCTGGTTGGCGCAACGACACGGGCAGGTTTGTTAACGTCACCACTTCGTGATCGCTTTGGCATCGTCCAGAGACTTGAGTTCTATAGCATAGAGGATGTAAACAAGATCATCGAACGTTCTGCTGCCATCCTGGAAGTTCCCATTGATCAATCTGGGGCTGTGGAAATCGCCGCCCGGTCGCGCGGTACCCCGCGCATAGCAAACAGGTTGTTGCGTCGCGTCAGAGACTATGCAGAAGTCAAGGCAGATGGCAGGGTAACTGAGCAAACAGCAAGGAAGGCCCTGGATATGCTCAATGTTGATGAACATGGCTTTGATATGATGGACCGCAAACTTCTTTTAACTATTATTCAAAAATTTGATGGCGGTCCTGTTGGGGCAGAGAGTCTGGCCGCAGCAATAGGTGAAGAACGCGATACTATCGAAGATGTAATCGAGCCCTACCTGATCCAACAGGGTTTTATGGTGCGTACACCGAGAGGACGTATGGTCGCCAAAAACGCATGGCTGCATTTCGGCTTCGACATCCCCAAATCAATTGCCGCAGAAGCAGATCTATTTGATGAAGACGAATAATGCAGATAACAGTAATGTACGGGATTTTAACTGGAAAGTTCGCATTTACTATGAAGATACGGATACTGGCGGTATCGTTTAGCATACTAACTATCTCAAGTTTATGAAGCGCGCCAGAACAGAATGGCTGCGAAATATAGGAATACTACAAAGTAAACTACGTTCGGATAAGAGACTCATATTTGCTGTAACAGAAATGAATATTCGCTTTAAGTTACCGATACAACTCGATGATATGTTGAATATCAATATAAAAATAATTAAAACCAGGGAGGCAGGGGTAACTTTGTTGCAGTCTATTACAAATCAACATTCAACTGATATATGCGATGCAAATGTGATCGTCGCTTGTTTGCAGACAGACTCCATTAAACCAAGGCGACTACCTGAATCAATTAAGGCGGAACTGATTAATGACAACTGATCTTTCATTCATACAACTTATTGCTGATGCCAGCTTACTGGTGCAATTAGTGATGCTGACACTGATACTTGCCTCTGTTATATCCTGGACCATGATATTCAGCAAGCTTAAGAAACTTACAATCGCACGTAATGAAGCAGATCTCTTCGAAAAACGCTTCTGGTCGTCAGAAGACCTTTCTCCTCTTTATACTCGTGTAACAGGAAAACATTACGATTCTACTTGCATGGAAAAGATCTTTAAATCCGGCTTCAGGGAATTTGCCAAACTTCGTAAGAACGCTAGTATTGACCCGGACGCAGTAATAGAAGGCTCGCAACGCGCTATGAGGGTAGCTTTAAACAGAGAAATTGAAGAGCTGGAAACCAACTTATCCTTCCTGGCAACGGTAGGTTCTACCAGCCCTTATGTCGGTTTGTTTGGCACGGTCTGGGGCATTATGAACAGCTTTCGAGCATTAGGTAATGTGCAGCAGGCAACTATCTCCATGGTAGCGCCGGGCATTGCTGAAGCTCTGGTTGCAACCGCTATGGGTTTGTTTGCTGCCATACCTGCCGTGATCGCCTATAATCAATATTCAAATGATGTAGAACGCCTGATTAACCGCTACGACACTTTCCTGGAAGAATTCTCGTCAATATTACATAGACATGCGCACACTTGAAGGATTCCATATAACGAACTAGTTTGCTGACTACTATGCGACATCGAATTAAAAAACGGCCGATGTCTGAAATCAATGTTGTCCCCTACATTGACGTCATGCTGGTATTACTGATCATATTTATGATTACGGCGCCGCTACTAAGCCAGGGAGTTAAGGTGGTTTTACCCAAGACGCCTTCTGAGCCCATGCCCGCTGCGGACAAAGAACCTGTTATTGTAAGCATTGATAGTAATGGAGATTTTTACATTAACTACGGTGATAATCAGGACAAACCCTTAAATGCGGAAACCCTTGTCAATCGCATAAGTGCCGTACTGAAATATCAACCACAATTACCGGTCTACGTGAAAGGAGATAAAAATGTGGCCTATGGTCGCGTAGTGAGTATCATGGCATTACTGCAAAGTGCTGGAGTTGATGGTATTGGTATGATTACAGAGCCCCCGGAAAACTAATCTTCCATGCATTTCACCTGGCTCACTACAAAATCTTTTGTTTACTCCATACTGCTGCATTCAGTTGCTGTAGGATTGTTAGTACTTAGTGTTCAAAATGAACCAAAGACCGTGCAAACACCTATCAAAGAAGTCGATGTCGTTACAGCCGTTGCTGTTGATAACAAGCAGGTGGAACTAGAATTACAACAGCTGAAAGATATCGAAGATGATAAACAAAAAAAACAAAAAGAATTGGAGAAAAAAGTAAAAGACCTGAAACAGAAACGAAAATCAGAAGAGAGAAAATTAGCTATCGTCAAAAAAAAGAAGACCAGTGAAGAAAAAAAACTCGCTGAGGCAAGAAAGAAAAAATTAGCTGAGGAGGAGAAGTTAAAGCAGGCTGAGAAAAAGAGAAGGCAGGAAGAGGAGAAGAAGCGCCTGGCTGAAGCAAAGAAAAAACAAGAAGCGGAGGAAGCATTAAAAATTCAGTTAGCTGAAAAACAAAAACAAAGGCAACAGGAACAAGCCAGGCAAGATTCAAAACTACTGCAAAATATTATTTCAGATATATACCGTAGCGTAGTAAGTAATTTCAATAAAAGCGGCTTACCAAATGGGCTAGAATGTACGCTGACAGTAAGGCTGATCCCTAGCGGTGATGTAATTAATATTTCCCTTAATCACTCAAGCAACAATGAATTGTTTGATCGTCGAGCTATTGTAGCAATAAAAAAAGCATCTCCTTTGCCCGTACCAAACGATGTAGTAACCTTTGATCGACTCAAACTGCGTAACTTTAATTTAGTATTTAAACCAGAGGACTAATAAAGCAATATGGCTAGAATAAAAAAAATACTGATATTCGCTCTACTATTTCCACTTATCGGTTCTGCACTGGCTAAGGAGGGGCTGGAGATTGTTATTGATCGAGGAATCGAAAACACTCTGCCAATTGCCGTTATCCCCTTTGGCTGGACAGAAGCGCCACTCCTTGCACCAGTTGATATTGCACTGACTATTTCCAATGATCTCGCACGTAGTGGTCGCTTTATGACAATGAAAAAAAGAGATTTACCGCAAAAGCCTGTACGCTACCAGGAAATAAACTTCCGCGACTGGCGTCTTTTGGGCGTGGAAAACATAGTAATTGGCAATCTACACCAAACCGGCAAAAATGATTTTGAAATTGAATTTCGCTTAATAGATGTCTACAAAGGTGAACAAATTGCTGGTTTTCTTGCACCTTCACCACGATCACAATTAAGACGTACTGCGCATCGAATTAGCGATATTGTTTATGAAAAATTAACCGGCCTGCGCGGGGCCTTTGATACCCGCATTGCCTACATCACGATTAACAAACTTGCTGATGGGGGGAAGGAATTCAGTTTACAGCTAGCCGATGCGGACGGCTTTAAACCGCAGGTATTATTAAAATCTTCAGAACCACTTATGTCGCCAGCCTGGTCCCCAGATGGTAAACGCATAGCCTATGTTTCCTTTGAAGGCAGAAATTCTGCTGTCTATACACAAGATGTCATGACCGGGGAGCGTACGTTAGTGGCGTCTAATCCTGGTATCAATAGTGCGCCTGCATGGTCTCCTGATGGAACACGATTAGCCTTAACTTTATCTAAAGATGGCGATCCGGAAATTTATGTCATGTACCTGTCCAGCGGTACGCTTCAACGCCTCACTTTCAACAAGGCTATAGATACCGAGCCGGATTGGTCAAACAAGGGAGATAAAATTATCTTTACTTCAGATCGAGGTGGAACGGTGCAGATTTATGAGGTCAGTGTTTTGAGAGGCAAGGTAAAGCGACTGACCTTCGAAGGAAGTTACAATGCCCGGGCTAGGTATTCCCCGGATGATTCAAAACTTACCATGATTCATCTGGAAAATGGCGCTTACCGTATTGCCCTACTGGATCTAAACAGTGGTTACCTGACGACGCTGACGGACTCCAAACAGGACGAGTCTCCCAACTTTGCACCAAATGGCAGTATGATCATATATTCAACATCAGTGAGCCGCGGTTCGGAGCTCGCAGCAGTATCGGCTGATGGAAGCGTCCACCAGCGGCTGGCTTTACAAATTGGTGAGGCAATGGAACCGACATGGGGACCTTACCCCTTACCGTAAGCCTAGAAACCGCAGTTTGGCAAACGGAACTGCTCTACACGTTGTCCATCTGCAGATTCTAGGTTAAAATTTCACTCCTGGTTCCAGGAGTGATACTATTGACAAAACTATGGGTATGTAACGAGGAGCGGTCGATAATGAATAACAGTAAAGTTTTCTTGATTGTTTTACTTGTAGCTGTCCTTGCCGCTTGCGAGTCTACCGGAGATCAGCGATCTACGCTTACTGCTGAAGAACGTGGCGCAGCAACGGAAGGGGGAAGTCCAGCCAGAAGCTTTGGCGCAGGCGGCACAACAACCAGCGACATGGACGCTCTTGATGATCTTCAAAGCCTGTTTTCCGAGAGAGTCATTTATTTCGATTATGACAGCAACGAAGTCCGGCCAGAATATTATGCTATAGTTGAAGCTCATGCGATTTTTCTATCTGCAAACCAGAACGTCAAGGTGTTACTGGAGGGCCATGCAGACAAACGTGGTTCAAGGGAGTATAATCTGGCCCTTGGCGAAAGTCGCTCTCAATCGGTTGCGCAGCAAATGAGATTGTTAGGGGTAATTAATTCACAAATGCGTCTGGTCAGCTATGGTGAAGAAAGATGCGTTGATGAAGACCATACCGAAGAAGCACACAGACAAAACCGACGTGTTGAGATTACCTACTAGGAAATTTGATCAATGCGACTAATTCTATTATTTATCAGCCTGATCTCTGCGTTCGCTGCGCCAATAGTCAAGGCACAATCCGAAATCCCCATTGAGCAGCGTCCGCAAAATATCGAACAGTTGTTACAAAACCAGAGTTTGCTGAATGTGCTGCAGCAGTTAAAAAGTCTGGAAAAGGAGCTGAACCAGTTGTACGACGAAATAGAGTTACAAAGTCATAATGTGGAGCAGCTGCAGAAACGTCAGCGTACTCTATACGCTGACCTTGATCAAAGAATGCAAGACTTGGAACGACCGTCCACCGTTGTCAAAACGAATCAAGAAGTTGGAACTGCAGTGAAGGCTGATCCAGCTAGAATGCTGGCTGACTATCAGTCGGCCTTTAATCTGCTTAAACAATCACAATATGAGCGAGCAATGAATAGCTTTCAAAATTTCCTGATCAGCTATCCAAACACAGATTACTCAGACAACGCTCAATATTGGCTTGCTGAGACCTACTACGTAATACGTCAATTCAGATCAGCTATTAACGAATATGAGAAGTTAGTAAATAATTATCCGCAAAGTCAAAAATATACCCATGCCTTGCTTAAGATTGGTTACAGTTACCACGAACTTGGACTTCTTAGTGCAGCAAAAGCATATTTACAAGATCTAACAAATAACTACCCAGGCTCCACTGTTGGCCGTTTGGCTGAAGACAGACTAACAGCAATCCAGCTAGCTGAGCAGCAAAAATCCCAACAAAATTAAGTCCGTCAAATGTCTAACTTGCCCCTTACAGAAAAACAGAGGGCAAAAGCCCTATCTACAAACTTGCTTATTAATGAGATATTTCTATCGCTACAAGGAGAAACTTCCAGCGTTGGAATACCGACAGTATTCATTCGGTTAACTGGCTGTCCCTTACGCTGCAAATATTGCGACACAGAATATGCCTTTCATGAGGGTAACAAGCTAAACATTGGCGAGATCCTGGGTAAAGTTAGCGAATACTGCACCAAGCATGTTGCCGTAACTGGTGGAGAGCCTCTGGCGCAGAAGAACTGCTTGCCCCTTCTTTCCCAACTATGTGACGAAGACTACCATGTGTCACTGGAAACAAGTGGCGCCCTTGATGTTTCCATGGTAGATAAGCGAATAGTTAAAGTACTGGACCTGAAAACACCGGGTTCAGGTGAAGAAAAGAAAAATCTATATAGCAACCTAAAACATTTAAATGATGGAGATGAAATAAAATTTGTTATCTGCAATCGAATTGATTACGAATGGTCAGTACAGAAATTATTAGCATATCAACTGGCTGAGCGTTGTAACGTATTGTTTTCTCCCGTCCAACAACAACAAAGCGCGGCAGAGCTTGCAGAATGGACACTAGAAGACAGATTGCCAGTTAGACTACATATACAACTCCATAAATATTTATGGGGTGATGTGGCCGGTCATTAATTAAAGGTTATGAAAGCTGTTATTTTACTTTCCGGTGGCCTGGATTCAGCGACGACCTTGGCCATCGCAATGAAGGAAGGTTACGAATGTTACTGTCTGAGTTTTAACTATGGGCAACGTCACGCAGTTGAATTGAATGCTGCAAAAAAAGTTGCTCTCTCTTTTAATATTGTTGAACATAAAATACTAGATATTGATCTCGCTCAGATAGGTGGTTCAGCACTTACCGACAAATCAATCGATGTTCCGGAATCCCCGGCTAATGGTGTTCCAGCTACCTATGTTCCTGCTAGAAATACTATCTTTCTATCATTCGCCCTTGGTCATGCAGAAGTAATTGACGCTATTGACATATTTATTGGCGTTAATGCTGTAGATTATTCCGGATATCCAGATTGCCGCCCTGAATACATTGCTTCCTTTGAAAATACCGCGAAACTAGCAACAAAAGTGGGAGTAAAAGGAGCGGAATTCAAAATTCATACACCACTTATTCGACTCACCAAAGCCGAGATCATTAAAAACGGCGTAGAGCTTGGTGTAGATTACTCCCTTACTGTTTCCTGTTACCAGGCTAATGAACATGGCCATGCCTGCGGGCGATGCGACTCCTGCCGTATAAGAAAGCAAGGCTTTGCCAAGGTAAATATTGCAGATCCCACTCCTTATGAGCAGGTGATTTAACAATGTATCTCAGAAAGTATTTATCGCTTATAACGATTACAAATGAATATATATATAGCATGGTATGTCGTATACTAAAACATCGTGTTGCAACTTATGGACAAATAGCTCGACTTGTTGATAGTCCACGTGGTGTGAGACAAATCGGCTATGCATTCTCGGCTTTTGCCGACGACCAATCGGCTCCATGACATCGAGTGGTAAATGCACGAGGCCAAATTAGTTCGCGATCAAAGCCTGGTTACGAAGATTTTCAACGCTACTTGCTGGAAGATGAAGGGATTATTTTTGATCAGAATGGATCTATTCCTCTGTCACAATTTCAATGGCAAGGCTTTGACTCGCATGGGCCCAACTACTCAGAAAGTTAGGCGTGGTCACTAACTTAAATAAAGAGAATTTATTAAGTTATGATTATAGCAAGCGTATGAAGTTAAGGGATCTACGGTTCAGAGACGTTCTACTTGCGAAAGCAATTGCCGATATACACCGGGACACACTGTATGCAAGAAAATGGAGACCGTTCCCTTATGGAGCATACAAGCTATTCATCGCATTGACAGAGAATCAGCAATAGCGAAAACAATGGAGAGAGTCGCTTTGTTGAAGAAGAACAAGGAAACGCATGCTTGATATCCTGTCATCGGTACCAGAGATCAAAGGAAGTAACGGTAACTGCATTAGTTTTGAAGGTAACGGCAGAGTCGATGCATTTAAGAAAGTGTTTGACAGGCAAGACGGCATCCGGCTGGCAGTGAAGCTCTATACAATAGGTGACAAGAGTAAGATACTAAGAAGGGTAAAGCGTGTACAAAACCGAAATTTTTAGTTTAAATAATAGAGTTATTAACTTTTTGTGCACTATCACGGAACAAAATGGTGCATACGAGGCTCTACAGATATTCACCTGATATTGATACTTTTATTGAATTTGAATCTATGAGCCAAAAAATAGCAGTAATGAAAAAACTGATTTTATTTTCTATTCTGGTGCTAATTACTAGTACTTCGACCCTGGCCATTGATCTGGCTGAGCGTAGGCTAGGCTTTGTTTTACCTGGTATTGACGGCATGAATCATTCGGTGAATGAATGGGACGACAAGGCGCTAATAGTTAATTTCTGGGCAACATGGTGTGCCCCATGTCTGCGCGAAATACCTTTAATTTATAAAGTTACAGGAGAGCCTCCGGGGAGCATAACTACCAGGTGTTAGAACTCGTCGTTGATTCACCTGAGGCAGTAAAAACCTTCCTGAAAAAAATTTGTAGTTAATTATCTTATATTAGTTGAAGAAACTGAAACTCAGGAAATTGTATTATCTTTCAGTAATGATTTCATTGGCCCACCCTTTACCGCTTTTACTGATCATGAAGGACGGATTATTTGGGTACAGTCTGCCGAAACACATGAGGACAAAATTTTGATTATTCTCGAACAAATCAACAAAATAAAAACCGGTGAAATTATCGTCTGACAAGCAAGAGAAAAGATAACTACCGCGATTAATAAAATTCACGAAGCTCGATAGTTTTATCATTTTAATCCCTATCTAGTAGTTCGTATCTGGGCAAGAACCAACTTTTATTTGCGTAGTATTTTCAGGAAATAGTTCTATGGATTACAAGCTGATTGTTTCTGATATTGATGACACCCTGGTGAATCGACACCATACTTTACTCCATCAACAGCAGAGACTATTAAAAAAATAACGAACGTTGGGCTGTTGTTTGCTACCGTCTTAGTAAGAACAAAAACAAATACGATTGAGTTCATTTCTGCTGTTCTTGATAGTTGCTGCGCGCATGTCTACATGAATGGTGCTTTTATTGAAACAAGCACTGGGCATGCTCTCCATGACAGCCAAATGGATCACGCCGAAGTGCTGGCAATAATCGAAAAATGTGATAGGTCTGAAGCCTCCGTATGTTGCATATCGCTTAATGAAGCCGCAGTACGTATACTGCACCCGAAATGTGATTCAGCTTTCAGGCCCATTCACAAGCAACTAGATCTGGGAAATTGGCCTACACCCTTCAATTGAAAACCTATGTAATGGTTGTATATGCACCCTCCGTAAGTCCAATCGTTGACACTGCCAGCAGCGAACTTTTGGAACTATAAATTAGTCCTGTTTCCGGTATCCATCGTTACAATTTGGAGTTTGTTTTTATCCAGAACCGCAGTGTGAACAAAGGCCTGGCACTTAAAATCATCTCCGATTATTTTGAAGTTGGACTTTCAGACACTATCGCTTTTGGTGATTCCATCAACAATGACAGCCCAATGCTTGAATTGTCCGGTTGTGGTGTTGCAATAAAAAATACTAGTAAGCCGCTGCAAATACTGGCTGACAAAGCCACTGATCGGGACAATAATGAAGATGGCTTAGGGGAATATTTAAGGAAAATAATTAAACGATAGTAGTCGAAATAACTTCCTGAGTAAAAGCAAAGATAAGCAATCCATATCATAAGGCCAGCAAATTTCTCTAAAAAGCCCTCGAAAATTAGCTGCCCTTCTCCGGGACTGGATCTCTGTAGGCTAACTTCATAACCTCACTAAGTCGGACATATTTACTATTCAATGTCTTGATTTCCCTTACATAGATTGCGGTTTGATCACAGCGACAATATCGAATCAACTTCTCGTTCTTTCTGTTGTATGGTCTTGATAACGCCAACATGGCTTTCTCTACACTATCGAACCAACGATCTTTATCCAGATTCATTTTTTCAGCTACTTGCCGCGCCAGTTTAACCCTGTTATATGCAGCGTTATAAGCTGTGAGGGAAAACCAGAGTCTGTCTTCTCTTAGTAGATCTTGTTCAAAACGATCCCTCAGATAAGCCGGATATCTTGTGCCCTCGCGAATATTTGAGTCAGGATCAGCGGTGCCTTTAATACCCATTAAAGCAGTGGTATCTGGTAGCGGTTGCGTCAAACCTTCTGCCACGGCATGGGAAGTTGCGTCCTGGTTAAACTGACTTTTCTGATACATTTGCGCAACAATCAAGCGCCAATCAAAGCTATATTGTTCAGCATACTTATGCACAATATTGTTATAGGGCGATAGTTTCTCTACTTCTGACAACAATAGAGCGCTACTATTTCTGCGGATCGGATTTTCAATATACTTCGCAGTTAGGACACTATAAAACGCTTTACGATATTCTTTATTAATTAATTTATTCAGCGCTGCCAGCAATTGTGTGTCGCTATGGCGCACTTTCCAAGAGTGTGGTATTGGTTCGCTAAGAGAAAAGTGTGTCTTTAGATTTCTATATCCAATAAAACCAGCTTTTAACTGATCATCATCGATAATTGTTAGGTCATATTTACCACTTTCTACGCGAAGTAGAGTCTCCTCCAGACTTTGTCCGGGTTCGATAAATATCATTTCAAAATTAATGCCGAGGTCAATTGTACGCCTTAGAATACCTCGGTAATGGCTTTCTGCTGGCAAAGCTACACGTCGACCCTGAAGGCCCCTCTGATCAAAGCAACTTAGAATCAAAGATTCGGCCTACGATAACAGGAGCAGAATAATTATACGGATCAGAATAACTTATCAGGTAAGATTTAGCGAAATCCTGAATTGATTGTGAAGCAGCGATAACATCACCTTTCCCTTGAAGCAATAGTTCCACCATCTCTTCGCGGAAATTTGCAAGCACAACCTGAAGTCACATGTGATTATCTTTTGCAAAATGCTTCGTTAGCTCATATTTAAAACCTTTTAGTGCACCTTGATCCATGTAATAAGTAACTGGATTGCAGTAAGCAATCTCAATACTTTTCTTTTTTTTCAAGCCGGGAAGATCTTCCCGGTAAAATTGTGCAACATCTAACTTCAGATGTTTTTTATAAAGGAACTGATCCAATGAAGTATGTAAATCTTTTGTATCAGGACTGACAGCCCAGGCCATAATCTTGTCACTAGTCAGACTAAAAGCGACTTCCAGATCCAGATATTTAGGTAAATTATTCTCTAACAGAAGACTATCCTGGACGGTGATATCATAATGTCCTGAGGACACCCGGTTTAAAATTTGCTCAACACTTGTTTCTTCAAGCATAGGGGCAAGTGACATCATCCGATGATGTTTAGCCATATTATCTAACATTGGCCAAATAGGTGATGAGCGCTTGATGGTAATTGTGCTGGTTTGAATATCGTCAATGCTATCCATCCGGTCTGTATTTGAACGAACAACAACTTGTTGGGTAGAAATGGCCCAGGGCAAAGTAAACTTTAGTTTACCCCCCATATCTGGAGTCAGAGCTTCAATTACCGAAACAATTAAATCTGTATTTTGATTCTGCTGATATGAGAGAAGTTGCTCGGTATCTTGAATCGATACCCACACTGGTTTCAGTTGGTGCTCTCGCGCAAAGTCAACCAACAGTCTGTGTTCCAGCGATTTATGATTTGACTTGGGAGCTTCTATCGTAGTCAATATATGTAATTCTTTGCTGCGTCCTCTACCACTATCACTATGTTCTTGCGCTATGGATCCAGCAAGATTTTCATATCGCTTGCTAAAAATTGAGTTAATTGAGCCGTACAACATTGAACTACTGAGGATGAAAAAACCAACCACCAGATAAAGGCCAGATATCAGTAGGTTTTTCTTTCGGCACCAGGTTCCAATTTGATATCTTATCGCGTCAGCCAAACCAAGCAAGATAGTGGGCTTCAAAAAAATTGCACCATGTTTGTATATAACGATCATGAACTTGTAAAGGCCATGCTTCCCTCTCTGAATAAGGCAGCTGGGGCAGGCAACTTGGCTGACTCACCACTTGTTAAGACACTACCAAATTAAAGCTCATTCAGCGACAACCCCCGGATGATTAATGCAAACAGGTACATAAAGATACCGATTCCCAGTTGAAATTATCCAATATACAGTATGGCTTTATTATCGATTT
>Ga0056106_100106_pt1 | contig 15108 bp, 11 predicted proteins | sample WorMetcrassitun1_FD_77012 | JGI IMG/M metagenome (GOLD analysis project Ga0056106, IMG submission 77012) | Marine gutless worms symbiont microbial communities from Max Planck institute for Marine Microbiology, Germany - Olavius crassitunicatus.1 ... | reverse complement strand
TTTAAACTCCGGAGAATGTTTCCTTCTCTGTTTCTTCATAATTCCTCCTCGATGGTTTAGAGAAACTATGAACAACATACTATAACTTAACCCCTGGTCCTAATGACGGGGACCCTTTCTCATCGCACACTTTATGGTTGAACGGGCTAAGTTGTTGCCTGCAGGATAACCAGGCCCATCGATTCGACCTCCAGCTCAGATCCGGGATTGTGGCGATCAGCCTTGGCAGGCGCGACAAAATCAAAAGGGCTGTCAGCGGCCGTATCAACAATGCGGGCCCAGGTGTCTCCTCTTTGGTGGTTGGGGATGGCTGAGAGGGTAAACGTTTTTGGCTCTTTTTTGTTGCCGTTGACCATAATAAAAAAGCTTGTCTTTGCACTGTTTTTCCCGGATCCGCCGTTTATTAAAATCCCCAGTTCAAGACTGTCCGGCGACCAGTTCTGAAGATTCGGTGTCAGAGAATGCCAGCTGATTTCCCTGGACCCTGCCGGGGTCGATTCATCGAACCTTGTGAATAATTCCTCGCGCCTGAATAGTCCGTACTGTTTCCGCATCTCAATGCATTTTTTGAAAAATCTCAGCAAGTTTTTGTTGGTGTCGGTCAAGCGCCAGTTGAGCCAGCTTATCTCATTATCCTGACACCAGCTGTTGTTGTTGCCCCTCTGACTCCTGCCCATTTCATCACCGGCGCAGATCATCGGGATTCCCTGGGAAATGAGTAAAAGAGCGGTAAATGTCTTGATGCGCCGCTGCCTCAATCGCTCAATTCTAGAAGATGCGGGAGAACCCTCAAAACCGCTGTTCCAGCTCAGATTGTGGTTTTCCCCGTCTTTGTCCCGTTGACCATTTACCTCGTTGTGTTTGCGGTTGTAGCTGACCAGGTCGTAGAGGGTAAAACCGTCGTGGCTGGTGATAAAATTAATCGAATTCAACGGACCTCGACCATCATCCTGGTAGAGGTCGGAACTGCCGGCAATTCTGGTGGCCAGATTTTGAACCGAATCGGGCTGCCCGGACATAAATTTTCGGATATCATCTCGATACTTACCGTTCCACTCCATCCACCGTTTATTGGTTGAAAAAGAACCAACTTGATAGAGGCCGGCGGCGTCCCAGGCTTCGGCAATGATTTTACAGTGGCGCAGAATCGGATCTTCGGCAATGAGCTCGATGAGTGGTGATTTTTCAACGGGATTGCCCATGCTGTCGCGGCTGAAAATAGCCGCCAGATCAAACCGGAATCCGTCAATGTGAAACTCGGTAACAAAATAGCGAAGCGAATCAAGGATCATTCTCCTGACTACCGGATGATGGCAGTTAACGGTGTTGCCGCAGCCGGAAAAGTTGTGGTACCGGTTTTCTTTTTTGTCGATCAGATAATAGATAGAATTATCGAGGGCCCTGAAGCACGAAGTCGTGCCGTTGCGATCATTTTCTCCGGTATGGTTGAATACCAGGTCAAGAATTACCTCTATACCGGCCTGATGAAAACTGCGCACCAGGTACTTGAATTCGTTGGCGACGTCATCGGGGTCAGCTGCCAGGCCAGAGCGAAGTGCGAAAAAGGAGAGTGGGTTGTATCCCCAGTAGTTGAGCAGTCGCTCTGTGGTTATCGGGTTGAAAAAATTATTATCTGTTTCGTCCCACTCGGTCACCGGCAGCAGTTCAACGGCAGTTATGCCCAGTTCCTTTAAATAGGGGATTTTTTCCACCAAGGCGCGAAATGTGCCCGGATCTGAGACCTTAGAACTTGGATGATTGGTGAATCCCCGTACATGAAGTTCGTAAATAATGGTTTCGGAAGCCGGTGTTTGCAGATGACGGTCTCCCTGCCAGTCAAAATTGCTGCGCTCGTCAGCGATACAGACCGGCTTTTTCCCGGCCTCTGATTTTTCCCCCCACACCCGTTTTTTATGATGCCGGCAATAAGGGTCGAGAGCTATATGGCTATCAGATTCGACCTGCCACTCATCATGGTCTCGATGGTTGTCAATCCGATAACCATAATACAACGGTTTCCCGTTTGTTTTCAGGTGGATATGCCAGATGTCACCGGTTTTGTTGATGGTCGGATCGAGCTCAACTTGATGAAGTTTATTTGAGTCCTGGTAACGAAAAATCAGGGATACAGAAGATCCGTGTCGGCAAAACAGGGCAAAATTAACTCCGTCGATTTGGTAGCTTGGGCCAAGCGGCAGTGGCTTTCCCGCTTCTTTTATGAGGTTATTATCGGTCATGGACAAAGTGAGAATGATTCTTATAATCAAATGTGCCTGTGTTTAAAAGATTGTAACACATTACCAGTTCTTGGCCAGGTGTTACATCTGAAAGACCGAACAATACCAGTTAACAAGAGAGGTAATCAATGACTATGTTTCAGAAGATAAAGGTTGGCGATAAAATTATCAATTCCATCGACTGGGAGATGACACCTGAGTTGACATTCGGCACTTACGAATCATGGGGCGGCCGTGAGAGGGTTCGCAACAACGATGAGCGGATCTATTACTTTTTTATCGATAACTGGGGAGACAGGCCTAAACTGTTTTTGATGGAGCGGGCGGTCAAGCATGCCAAAATAATTGCCGAGATTAATGCTCCCGCTGAGCTGGTTACGTCCTGTATCGATGGCCATGGCAAGGCTGCCTTCTATGATCGAAGCTATGCCATAAATGAAAAAATTCGTACCTGGCTGATCAATCATGTATTCGACGACGGCGACAGCAGTCTGATTACTCCGCTCAAAGACCAGGTTGCTCATGAAGATATGGGCAAAAAGCTGCCCGTCTGGGATGGAAGCAAAAGTGAAGATCAACCGGCCCTGCCTGCTCAAACAAAAGAGTTGTCAGATGATGATGTCCAGGAAATCGTCGACAAGTGGAATTTTTACGACGGCGCCCTGAACACTTCCGGTAGTTTTGCCAAGCGTTTATATCACCATGATCAGCATACCGTGGTTGATCTGCAGACAGGATTGATGTGGCAGCGGGGCGGCATTGACATTACCTCGATCAGGACGATGAAGAAGAAAGTCGAGCAGCTCAATGAAGAAGGTATACACGGTTATAATGACTGGCGGCTGCCAACGGTTGAAGAGGCATTGTCTTTGATGGAGAGCCAAGCAAACGATAAGGATATCCACCTCAATTCTAATTTTTCCAAAGAACAGCCTTTTATTTTTACCTCCGCTCAACGGACACCGAGCGGCTACTGGTTTGTTGATTACAAACATGGCAGGGCCTTCTGGTCTTCCGGAACTATCCCGGGCGGCTTCGGCCGATTGTGCCGCACTATTTAGCCACAAATCTGCTTCTTTTAATTTAATGGCTGTTGGTAGTCGGTCGAGTTTGGGGAAGGAAGCGGGGGTGGATTGTCTCCTGCTGCTGCGCTCCGGCCTTATCGCCGTATCAGTGAAAAGTCGACCGGATGACGGCCTTCGGCCTATTGGCGATCGACAAGCGTTTTCACTGATACGGCGGGCCTCCGCAATGCAGCCTGAGCCAACCCACCCCCGCTTCCGCCACGTCTGTTACCCCGCAAAAGGAGGGTAGTAAAGTGGCGGCGTGTGCATTAGCGTATGGCCCTGGAGGCCAATGAAAACAGGCCCGCAGGGTTGCGCAGCAACCGGCTACCATAGGCCGGTTTTTGCCGTCATTAGACGGCCTCATTGGCCGGAAGATCAGGCCGGAGCGTAACACACGGAGTCACTTTGCTGCCCGGATTTCTACCGAAATTTTCTATTCTTACTGAAAATCAGTGAGCAGCTGATCTAAAAGAAACAATTGTTAAGCTTGGATGTTTAGGTCATTTACTGTGTTGAATGATTAACGAGTTACTCTTGTCTGCGTAGATTCTCTTTGAATATCTATTTCCCCCAGTTCCTGATGTGGCTCCATTATAGTGTTGACTTCAACTGGCAAACCGCGCACAATGTCAATACTTTAAGGCTGAACAAATCTGTCAGAGGAAAGATTCGATTTTTGTAATCAGAAGAACTTTTTTCCGGCAGGAAAAGCAGATTTTACCGGTGATCTGCTGGTTTAAGCCCCTTTATACAATGGAGAGTACAGACTAATGAATTCACAGTTTCAGGTTAGATTTGCTGATCGCATGAATCAATTGCCGCCTTATCTGTTCGGCATGATAAACAAGATGAAGATGGAGAAGCGCTGGAAGGGCGATGACATCATCGACCTTGGTATGGGTAATCCGATTGACCCTGCTCCCGGTACCGTTACGGAAAAACTCTGCGAAGTTGCGGCTGATCCCAAAACACACCGTTATCCGGCCATTGCCGGGGGTATGAAAAACCTTAAGCGGGAAATTGCCATTTATTATAATCGCAATTACGGCGTTGATTTAGATGGAGACAATGATGTTATCTGCACCATCGGCTCGAAAGAGGGTATATCACATATGTGCCTTGCCCTGCTCGGTCCCGGTGACACCGTTCTGGTTCCCGCTCCCGCTTTTCCGATCCACGTTTATGCAGCTGTTATAGCCGGGGCCAATGTCCTCCGTGTTCCGCTGGGCAGCGAGGATGAATTCCTGGCCCAGCTGGTGGGAATGTGCCGATCTCTGTATCCCGGACCGAAACTGTTGATGCTCAACTTCCCGCATAACCCGACCGGGACACTGGCATCAAGAGAGTTGTTTAAGGAAGTGGTTAAGTATGCCAAGCAGTATGGGTTTATGGTGATTAACGACTTTGCCTATGCCAAGATAACTTTTGATGGCTACGTGGCCCCGAGCTTTCTCGAGGTCGACGGTGGGCTCGATGTCGGGGTGGAATTTGGATCGTTTTCCAAATCTTATAACATGGCCGGCTGGCGACTGGGTTATTGTGTCGGCAACAAGCAGATCATCGAGGGGCTTGCCAAGATCAAGGGTTATTACGACTATGGTATTTTTTCAGCTATCCAGATTGCCGGTATTGTGGCGATGCGCGACTGCGATGATGATATAGCCGAACAGGCGTCAGCCTACCAGAATCGAAGAGATGTCCTGTGTGAAGGATTGGTGCGAATGGGCTGGGAGGTGGAAAAACCCAAAGCCGGGATGTTTCTCTGGGTAGAGATACCGGAACCCTATATACACATGGGTTCGGTCAGGTTTGCGATTGAAATGATGAACCGTGCCAATGTCGCCGTTGCTCCAGGTGCCGGGTTTGGCGAAGAGGGGGACGGCTGGCTGCGTCTGGCACTGGTCGAGAATGAGAACCGCATTCGCCAGGCCCTGAAACAGATGCGCAGCAGCCTTAAAGAAATTGACCAGGAAATTGAGGCGGGAACCTTCAGTCTTGAAACTGATGGTGATGTGACCATCTGATTCTGTTTGCAACAGCGCAAACGTTAGTCCAATCTATCATGAGCGGACTCTCACAATGGCTGCCGCGATCTAATCAGCACCAATGACAGCAGGTCGTCCCAACTTGCGAACGTCAGGTTAGGGATCTGTAGGCAGAATCCTTTCCAACTATATCTCTAAATACCCCACCTTATAATGTACATTGACATTTCTGCTGTTTTGGCTATAATGTTTTAAAAGTACATGTACATTGAGGTGGGGTTATGCTAACGGAAAAACAGCAGCGTTTTTTTGATTATCTGAAGCGCCGGTTGCGGGAACAGGGGGAATTGCCCAGCTTGCGGCAGGCGGCCAAAGAACTTGCCGTCAGCCACAATGCCGTGGCCCAGCTTCTGGCTCAGCTGGAAAAGAAGGGCGTGGTTGCCCGGGAAGGGCGCTACAGCCGGACTCTGCGTCTTTTGCCGAGTGAAGATTCCAGGCCACAGCGGCCTCTGGGCCGGGAGTTGCCGATAATCGGCAGGGTAACCGCCGGTATGCCGATGTATGCTCAGCAGGAGTGGGCCGGCAGCGTTGTCGTCGATGACAACATATTTGGGGGCGAAAGCTTGTTCTGTCTGCGCGTCAGCGGGGAGTCCATGCACGACTCCGGTATTTTTGATGGTGATATCGCTATCTGCGAACCTCGGCAATATGCGGAAAATGGAGAAATCGTAGCCGTCTTGATCGATCATGAGGAGGCCACCGTCAAACGTTTTTTTCTGCGGCCGGACGGTATTGAACTGCATCCCGAAAACAGTGAATATCCGGTTATGCAGTACGGGTTCAGTGAAGTTCTGGTGCAGGGCAAGGTCATCGGCATTGTTCGGGGAATGCACCCCAGTTTTTCCCGGCTGACGGACTGATATTTATCCATTAACGTCAGGTTAGGATGATGCGAGAAGATGGTGGACAGTGGCCGGGAACGGTTCTGCTAAAAGGACAACAGCGAGGTTCGAGTTGTCTGGTGATGACCGGCACCAGCGGCTATTCGTATCTGGAATGGGTAGACAGCGGCTTTTATCCGCCCGGCACCAGGTCGGCATCGATGCTCGACTTTTACGGCCGCCATTTTTCCATCGTTGAGCTCAATTATACCTGGTATCAGATGGCCCGTTCCGATGTCTTAACCAGAATGCTGACCGCGGCCCCCGCTCATCTGCTGTTTGCCGCAAAACTGACCCGGACCGTGACCCATGAGCGGGAAGAAGACTGGCGGGAGCAGGTTCAACGCTACTGTCAAGGCATCGAGGCTCTGGGTAAGAGACTGGCGGCCATTCTCGTTCAGCTGCCGCCGGATTTTGACCGGACCATCTCAAACCGGTGTTTTCTGGCGGAGCTGCTCGATTGTCTGCAGAGTATGCCGGTTGCCGTCGAGTTTCACCATGCCTCCTGGGCGGTCGATTCGGTTTTTGTCGAACTGGAGCGGCGGCAGATAACTTTAGTCAGTGTCGACGAACCGGACTTGCCGGGACTGTTCCCAGCCCTTGATGTGGTCACCAATCCGGCTCTTTTTTACGTGCGTTTTCACGGCCGGAACCACAAGGGCTGGAAGAACGGAAATATGCAGAAGAAGTTTGACTACGACTATTCCGAAGCCGAGCTTTGGCAGTGGTGTGAAAAGGAGCTTGCTTCTCTATCGGCTCGAGCCGATAGGGGAATTATTTTCTTTAACAATCATGTTCGGGCTCAGGCCCCGCGCAACGCACTGCTGCTCGACGCGCTGATTAAAAAAAGTATGAGCGGGCCGGAAGATGAATAAGTGTCGTTCAATTCTCCATCTCAACGTTGCCGATTTTGCCGTTGCCGTCGAACGGGTTGTCGACAGATCCCTGTCTGAAAAGCCGGTAATTGTCGCTCCCCTTCAGGCGGCCCGGGCTGCGGTTTACGATATGAGCGACGAAGCTTACAACGCCGGGGTCCGCAAAGGTATGCTGTTGAGCCGGGCGACCCGGCTTTGCCGCCCGGCCCGGGTGCTGCCGCCCCGTTTTGATCTGTACCGCAAAGCCATGAGAGCCTTTGTCAAACAGGCCCGGGCTTACAGCCCGGTTCTTGAATATGGCGCCGAAGACGGCCATCTCTACCTCGATATCACCGGCACCCACCGGTTGTTTGGAACCCCTCCCGATGTTGGCTGGCGGCTGCACCGGCAGATCCGTTCCAATCTTGAAATAGATCCGATCTGGAGTTTTGCCGGTAGCAAACTGGTTGCCAAAATCGGTTCGCGCCTGGTCAAGCCGGTGGGCGAGTATATCGTTGCCGACGGGGAGGAGCAGCGTTTTCTGGCGCCGTTGCCGCTGCAACTGCTGCCGGGTCTGAGCCCTGCAGAAAGAGAGCGTCTGCACGAATTCAGCATTGTCAAAATAGGGGAGCTGGCGTCTTTGACCAGGGTGCAGTTGCATGGCGTCTTCGGCAGGCGTGGAGAGATGCTCTTTCAACTCAGCCGCGGAGTTGACGACAGTGTTGTTCGTCCCGAGGAGGACAAACCGCCCCGTCTCGTACGAGAATACATTTTCAGCGATGACTGTGCCGACCGGGCAGTTCTGAAACCCGTTGTCTGTGCGCTGGCAATGCAGATCGGCATGGAACTTCGTACAACCCGAATGGCTGCCAGGCGGATCGGTCTGCAGTTAAACTATACGGACGGGACGACAGGGAGGCAGGCCACTGTCGGCAAAGGGGTGTCCGACGACCGTTCTCTCCAGCGCCTGGCTTTGCTGGCCCTGGAACGGGGGCTGACGAGACGGACCCGGGTACGGAGCTGTCAACTGATCTGCGATCGACTGCACACCAGATCCGCCCAGCTTTGTCTTTTTGCCGACTCCAGCGGTGAACAGAAAAGAGAAAGCATCCTGCTGGCCATGGGTCGTATCCGGCAGCGCTTCGGTCGGGAGGCGATCAAAATGGGAAATCAACCAACCCTGCACTGATCTGTTTCTCCTGTGCTATGGTGCCGCTTCGTGTTCGTTCATATTTTTCGCTGTTGCGCGGAACCGTCTCGCCGGCTGATTTGTGTCACCGAGCAGGACAATTCGGCTATGGCCGGCTGGCCCTGACCGATGTTGAGAATCTGTACGGGCTCTGGCCGTTTCTGGCGGCCTGCCGACGGGAAAATATAAAGCCGATCGTCGGGGCCGAAATAGAGATCGGTAAAGCTGATCGACTGGTGCTGCTGGTAGGTAATGAGGACGGATACCGTAATCTGTGCAATATCATCAGTCGCAGAAAACGAAAAGAGAAGCTCACTATCTGCGCCGAAACGGCCGGTTTTTTCGAAGGGCTTGTGGTGCTTAGCCGCTGTGCAACAATCCTCAGGCGGTGCCGCGATCTTGAGCTTAGCGTTGCCGCCGATCTTGGCAGTCGACCGACCGAAAGGGGCAGCCGCCTGCGGAAGTTGGCTGCTGCTCTACACATTCCTGCAGTGGCTGTTCCTGACAGTGACCTGGGTGAGCACTTTGAGCTGCGGCTTCATTGTCTTTTGCGGACGATTGATAACGGTGATACGCTCAGTCCCGGTGGAGACAAAATGGATGCTCACGTTCACAGTCTCGAGCATCCCGATGTGTATGTTCGACGTTTTGGTGTCTGGCCGGAGGTGCTGCGGGCGACCGATGAACTTGCTGAACGCTGCAGCTTTAGCGGCCCATCGACCAGGTTGATGATGCCTCCCTGGCAGCAGGACCGCACCGCCTCTGCCGGTCTGGTTTTGCGGGATCAGGCCCACGAAGGAGCACGAAGGCGCTACGGCAGGAAACTGCCGGTGACGGTTATCGAGCGTCTTGATTATGAACTTGGCGTCATCGATGATATGGGGTTTTCATCATATTTTCTGGTGGTTCGTGATATCGTTCAGCCGCTGCAGCCGGACGGCAGCAGAAAGGAGCGCCGTATCTGCGGCCGCGGTTCCGGAGCCGCTTCGCTGGTGGCCTACTGCCTTGGCATTACCAACGTCTGTCCGATTCGTTACAATCTTTATTTTGAGCGTTTTCTCAATCCCGGTAGAAGCGATCCCCCCGACATCAATATCGATTTTGCCTGGGATGAACGCGATAACGTTCTTGACGAAGTGTTTGCCCTCTTTGGTAGGCGGGCGGCGATGGTCTGCAACCATGTCTGTTTCAAACCGCGTATGGCCATCAGAGAAACGGCAAAGGCTTACGGACTGCCGGGATATGAGATTTCCAGGATGACCAAGCGGCTGCCCTGGTTTTTTAAACGCAGCGACCTGAGCCTTCAGGAGCAGATCAGCCTGCTGCCGGCCCTGAAAGATCAGGATTTTTCCGGTCCCTGGAAAGAAATAATCGAACGTGGTGGAGAATTGATCGGTCTGCCCCGCTATTTGTCGGTCCACCCGGGAGGCGTAGTGATCACCGCTGGTCTGGTTGAAGATTATGTGCCGGTGGAGCAGGCCCCCAAAGGCGTACCGATCATTCAGTGGGAAAAAGACGGGGCTGAAGAGTTGGGGCTGGTCAAGATCGATCTGCTCGGCAATCGCAGCCTCGGTGTCATACGCGATGCTATCAGTGACATCAGGAGAAGCGGAGTCGACTTTTGCGAATACGGATGGCACCCGGAAGATGATCTCACTACCAAAGCAGCGGTCGGGGCCGGCAGGACTATGGGCTGTTTTTACATTGAGAGTCCGGCCATGCGGCTGCTCCAGAAAAAGGCCGGGACCGGAGATTTTGAGCAGCTGGTCATTCAATCTTCGATTATCCGACCGGCGGCCAACGAATTTGTCCGGGAATATGTGAGAAGGCTTCACGGCGGCAGCTGGGAGCCGCTGCATCCGGACCTTGAAGAGGTTCTTGATGAGACTTACGGACTGATGGTGTACCAGGAAGACGTCTCCAAGGTTGCCGTCGCCCTGGCCGACTTCAGCCACAGCCAGGCGGACGGTTTGCGCAAAGTTCTTTCAAAGAAGGATCGCCAATTCAGGCTTAAAGATTATCGGCACAGATTCTATCAAGGCTGCCGAAAAAATGACATCGAAGAGCCGGAGATTGACCGAATCTGGGCCATGATGATGAGTTTTGACGGCTACTCGTTCTGCAAACCGCATTCGGCATCATACGCCCGTGTGTCCTTTCAGGCCGCCTATTTGAAAACCCATTTTCCGGGTCAATTCATGGCTGCGGTCATTTTCAATCAGGGCGGCTACTATTCAACCTTTTCCTATGTTTCGGAGGCAAAACGCATGGGCCTCGTCATCGATCCCCCCGATGTCGGCAGCAGTCATTATCACTGGCGGGGAAAAGGGACCAGGATAAGGGTCGGACTGCAGGCACTGCATGGGCTGTCGCAGGAGACCGGGAAGCGTATTATTGCCTGCCGCAACGATCGTTCATTCAGGAGTTTTACCGATTTTCTTCAGCGGGTGCGTCCGGCTGAAAATGAGATTCGCTCGTTGATCGACGGCGGTGCTTTAGATGAACTCAATCCGGGAAACAATCGGAGCCGACTGTTCTGGGAGGCAGCTGCCCGGGATCAGAAAAATAGATCCGGCGGAGTCACCGAACTGTTTGAGGAAAAACCGGCACCCCCGCCGCTGCTCAAGGATCAGTCGCCGATCGAGCGTTTGCGCCGGGAGTATCGGGCTCTTGGCTTTTTGTGCCGAAGTCATCCTCTCAGCCTGATCCGAAACGGTGCTGTGAAAACGGTCAAGGGGTGTGATCTGGCCGGACATGTTGGTAAAAGGGTCGATTTTATCGGTTGGCTGCTTACCGGTAAAATCGTTTCCACCAAAACCGGAGAGGTCATGGAATTTCTGACCTTTGAAGATGAAACGGCCATTATTGAAACAACTTTTTTCCCGGAAATTTATCGTCGTTATGCGCATATTCTAACATCGCAGAGGGGGTATCAGCTCAGCGGCTTGATCGAAGAGGATTTCGGGGCGATAACGCTGACGGTTGAACGGGTCAGACCGCTTAAGAACTGATTGTCGATATCAGAATTATTTAACCATTGGTCTGTGGCGTAACTGCAGCGACAGTGCGATTGCCGGAACGGACCGGCCTGGTGGCAGATGCCAACTGTTTTTTTCTGGCAAAGCCGTAATTTACCAACCGCTTGAGGTCTCCCCACATGGTCTCGCTGCCCATGATTGCAACGATGATTTCATCTTTACCGCGTTTGAATTTACCGACATAAGTCTGCCGGGCAGCATTGGTATAGCCGGTTTTGCCGCCCAGAGTCCCGTCGATCTGCCAGAGTGCTTTGTTGTGATTGCGAAGCAGCTTGCCATAAGTGGTATTGATTTTTGTTCGTTTCATGCGGCCGGCAAATTCTTTGTCCTGCATCGCCTTTCTGAAAATAATAGCCAGGTCTCGAGCTGTTGTCTTCTGACCTTTGGCAGTCAGTCCGGATGCCGTCTTACAGACCGTATTCTTTGCTCCCAGGCTCCTTGCCAGGCCGGTCATCTTCCTGGCAAACTTCTTTTCTGAGCCGGCTATCTTTTCGGCCAATGCAACGCTGGCATCATTTGCCGAGGCCAGCAGGACGGCGTTGATCAGATCGTTGGCCTGATAGATCTTTTTCCGATTGAGATAAATCTTGGAGCTAGGCTGTCTGGCGGCTTTTGGGCTGACTGATACGTTGGCCTTGTTAGTCAGGGAATCGATGGCGATCATGCCGGTCAACACCTTGATCGTGCTCGCCGGTTGTCTGGGAGTATCGGGATGTCTGGAAAACAGGGTTCGGCCGGTTCCGGAGTCGATAACGATGATGGATCTGGCCGATATCAATCGAGGGCTGAATCGTCTGGCCAGATCTGCGATAAAGGATACATTATCTTTTACTTTGTTGAAGTCCCGGTAGGAGCCAAAAGTTCTTACCGAACTGTTGCTGATCGATGGTCGACTTGTTTTATAGGTTCGCTGTTTGGCTTTGTCTTTGAGTATTGGGACGCTGATTGCCTGGCCGGGAATGGACAAAAAAAGAATCCCTGCAATCAGGATAATGGCTCGGCTTAGGACAACGCAACAACGATCCATAGTGCTTCAATTGTTTGATCTAACAGGTAAATATTGCTTTTATCTGGAGCTTACTAGCAGCTGGTTGGCTCGTTGTCAAGCGAATTCAGCAGCAAAGACAGGTTGAAAACCTTGTCAGCAGCAGGTTTGGAGTCTTTCTGATTGACCTCGGAGGTTTGGTTGTGGTATATGAAATAGAATATTGTTGCAGGTAATTGTTAGTTTTTTTGGACTTTTACCTGAGACATGGTGGAATTAGCCACAATCATTTGTTCAGTGGGGAAGCGTACTATGGCCGATGGGCCCGAAGTCAGGATGACGCTTAATTATATCATCGATTCCAGCAGGGAGAAGTATGGGGATCTTGGCGCCATCGGTATGGCAATGGAAGAGCCCGTTACCTACGAGGAATTTCATGACCGTATCTGCGCCCTGGCCGCCGCTTTGATGGCTAAAGGGCTGAACAAGGGCGACCGGGTGGCAATTCTTGCCGAAAATTCACACAACTGGGGCACAGCCTATCTCTCCGTCGTCAGGTTCGGTGGCGTAGGGGTTCCGATCTTGCCCGATTTACCCGAGGCCGATGTCCATCATATCCTCGGTGAAATGAAGGTCAAAGCAATTTTCACCAACCAGCGCCAGATTGAAAAAATCTATGATCTGAGAACCGATCGCCCCCCAATTGTCCTCACCCTCGATGATTTTGAAAGTGCCGAAGGCCTGCCGGAGACCGAGCCGTTTTCAACTTTTCTAGAAGACGCTCTGGCTGATTAGCGAGAAAAATTGGTTACCGATGAAGTCGTTGAATTTCCTGAAGTTAATGAAGATGGCCTGGCTTCAATTCTCTATACTTCCGGAACCTCCGGATTTTCCAAAGCGATAATGCTGAGTCACAAAAATCTGACATCGAATGCCTACTCCGCTTCAGGGTTGATGGATATCACCCCGGGTTGCGTATTCCTGTCGATTCTGCCGATGTCTCATACCTATGAATTTACCACCGGTTTTATTCTGCCCCTGTTAGTCGGAGCCCGCATAGCCTATGCCGGAAAAACTCCGACACCGGCGGTCTTGCAGAACCTCTGTAAACATGAAAAGCCGTATATCATTGTTGCGGTACCGTTGGTGCTTGAGGAAATTTACAAAAAACGGGTACTGCCCAATATCGAGAAAAGCAGACTGCTGAGCCTGCTCTATAAATTCAATGGCGGCAGAAAGTTTGTGAACAAAAAAACGGGTAAGAAACTTCTTGATTTTTTTGGCGGCAACCTAACCATGATGGGTATCGGCGGGGCATCGCTGAACCCGGAAGTTGAGGAATTCCTGGCTGAAGCCAACTTCCCCTTTCTGGTTGGTTACGGGCAGACTGAAACTTCTCCGCTCATTGCCGGTGGACCGTTTGGCGATGATAGTATCAGCGTCGGTTCAACGGGCAAGCCGATGCCGGGAGTTGAGGTGCGGATAGAAGAACCTGATCCGGAAACCGGAATCGGCGAGATCCTGACCAGGGGACCCAATGTCATGCTCGGCTATTTCAATGACCAGGACACCACTGCAGAAACGATCAGTCCCGATGGCTGGCTGGCCACTGGTGACTTGGGGCTGGTGGACGAATTTGGCAACCTGCATATCAAAGGTCGGTGCAAGAATATCATCGTCATGGCCAACGGCGAAAATATCTATCCCGAGGCGATTGAGCACAAGGTCAACGCCTATCACTGGGTGGTCGAGTCTTTGGTGGTGGAGGATAGCGGCCGGCTCAATGCCTGGATCTATCCCGATTATGAATATATCGATGAGATAACCGCCGGTCAGTCGAGGGTGCAGCGCCGTGAATATCTGTACGGGCTGCTGGAAAATCTGCGCAAGGAGGTAAATGCGAGCCTGGCCTCGTCGTCACGGTTGGTAGAGGTGTTTGAGCGCCGGGAGCCTTTTATAAAAACGGCAACCCATAAAATTAAACGTTACTTGTACGACAGGTATGCCAAAATAGCATAAGACGCCGATTTTATAGTCGGTATAATTGGCCTCTCCGGGTTGGATCTGGAGCGGTAAATCATTTATCTGAGGGAGAACCGTATGAAAAAGTCGATATTTCTACTGGCGCTAGCATCGATACTGGTTGCGGGTACCGCCTACGCTTCGGGGTACCGTATTCCAGAGCAGTCGCCCGATTCGGTGGCCAAGGCAGGAGCGCACATTGCCACTGCAACCGGTGCTAATTCGAGTTATTACAACCCGGCTAACATGGCCTGGGCCGATGACGCCTGGCTCAGCGAACTTGACCTGACCTATATCCGTCTTACCTCGATTGATTATGAAGATGCCCGTACCCCGGCTTTTAACGGCAGTTCTGAAGAAGAGAATTTCCTTCTTCCGACACTGTTTCTGGTGTCACCGGATTACAATAATTTCCGCTTTGGTTTTTCCGTAACCGCTCCTTATGGACTGGCGAAACGGTGGAACGATCCGTTTCCATCTCTGTTTGCCAAAAAATTTGAATTAAAGGTTTTTGATGCCAATCCGGTTGTTTCTTATAAAGTCAACGACTATCTTTCTCTTGCCGGTGTTGTCAGGATGATCATGGCAACAGCCACTGCCCGGGCAGAAGGTACGTCACCTATATCCGGAGTTACCACTTCACTGGATCTTGAAGGGGATTGGAGCGTCGACAGAAGTGGACCCCATTCTTAGACCACCAAGGTTAGTTTTTTAGTTATGCTCATAGCCCTCTGGGTTTGTTCTGCATCACGTCCCCCGCGGGGGACGTGATGCTCTTGGTTCAAACGGC
>Ga0056106_100104_pt1 | contig 15115 bp, 12 predicted proteins | sample WorMetcrassitun1_FD_77012 | JGI IMG/M metagenome (GOLD analysis project Ga0056106, IMG submission 77012) | Marine gutless worms symbiont microbial communities from Max Planck institute for Marine Microbiology, Germany - Olavius crassitunicatus.1 ... | reverse complement strand
GATCTCCTGCTCCCAAAGCAGGTGCCCTAGCCGCTGGGCTACATTCCGAGCCGCCCTAGTATTCTAGGCGTTTCATGGAGGGAGAGTCAATTGACCGGGATCGTGGGGAAGTCTCGATGGAGTTCCGATGAAGATTGTACAGATTCATAGATTCCCTGGTGTTCCTATCAATGAAGAGGTTTTCTGCTGTCATATTGCTGTCACTGATGTCGGATGTGAAAAAACGATTGACAATTCTACTATTTGCCGGCCTAGATTCTGGGTGAAGGCCAACTCCTTCGAATCTAAGAATAACAAATGTCTACTGTTTCGGGGGGAATCCCAACCAAACTTGTCCTTCCCGATAGCCTCAGGTCGAGTTTGGTAATCATTGTTGGAGAAGTTGTGGTGATTGTTGTACCTCTGTTTTGATCCTAAATTTGCGACTCAATAACTCCGACATAATATCAAGGTGTGTGATAAATATTTCATCCTGCATGAATGGGATTCCAACCTCATCGGTTTTCTTAAAATCCAATGCCGCTCGGATGACCATTTCGACTGATCGGCTTGATAGATCATGTTTTCGAATAAGATCCAATGCGCCAATCAGGCGGTCTCCTAGCGACAACTTACGAGCAATATCGCGGCCGACTCTGAAGATAGTATCCCCCAGGCTTCTATTTCTAAACCTTTCCAGAAGGTCGTCTATATGATCGTACAGATCTTTCCTGGTGAATGAATCGGAATATTCTATCAAAAGTGCATCTGCAGATTCCTCCATTGCACTTCGAACATTTCTGGCAACTTCACCATCTTCCAAGGCTTGCCAAATGTATATAGTTTCCGGATTTGACTGATAGCCCAAATAAGCAACGGCTGCATGACCAAGATTATGAATGAAAAGTTTCCTGCTGACATAAGCCTTGATCGGCTCAACCGGCAACAACTCAGGGATATCTGGTATACAGTTTTTAAAACCATTCTTATCGACAATGAGCGTATTGTACTCTTCGGAGAAGATCTGCAAAGGATCGGCCTCAATGTCGTTAGTGTTCATGATTGGAACCATCTTTCCAATACTTGTCTGAACCAAACCAACCTTATCTATTGAGTCTTCGCAATCAAAATGCCTTAACAGACCATTCTTAAAATAAGTGGTTCCGTCGGATATATTTTCTGCGATGATGATATCTACAACCGATTTCCGATGTTCAACACCATGAGCGATCACCGGGAATAAATGCTGTAGGGCACCAGCACCTACGGCGGTCGCTATGATGTCGGCCTTCGAAACTGCCTGTATGACAGCGTTGCTGTCGGTTCCATCGATGGCACTGACTGGTGAGACCGAAATGAATCGGTCGGGGTTTTCATCTTTTTTGATTACAACTTTATATTCACCGATACTATTCATGTTTTTGATGAGGTTCTTATCGATGTCAACAAACAATACATGGTATCCTGCTTGAGAAAAGACTTGTGCAACAAAAGAACGGCCAATGTTCCCTGCTCCAAATACCACAATTTTGGGTTTCATTTTATGCTCCATTTATAGCCTTAGACTCAAGAGCCATTCAGACCTGTATTCCACTTATCAACATAGGAATTCAGTCCAGGTATTTCGACATGGTCAATTTCATTTCTATCCAGCACTACGTAATGAGCCAAATCTTCGGGGGAACAATATTCTACCATTGCTTTGCAACACAACGCAGCTCCGAAACCCGTAGCTTCATCCAGGGATGTTGTGAAAACTGGGTTGTTGGGAAATAGTGAACGAATCAGGATATTATAATGCTCATTTCGACAGAATCCACCTTCAGTGAAGATCTCTTCACCCGGCAGTATTCCGACACGTTGTATCGCAACTTGACTCTGGATTGCTACAGACAGATTTAGGACTGCCAGACTGAGATTGTAATCCGAGAAAAAATCCGGTATTTGATTCCCACTTTGGATTTCGTCAAGAGTGATGACGTCTCTCTTCTCTACAATTCGAGAAATCGAGTCAGGAAATTGACCTGTTCCGGGCATTACCGATGGATATAGAAATCTACTATTCTCCTCAGTTATCGAGCGATATGTTTCTAAATCGAATTGTGGGCGGTCATCTCTATCATGATGCGTTTGAATAATTTCTAGCCAAGTTTCGTATTCTAAACCCGCCATGACTATTGAGGTTTTTACCGGTTGCGACCGGTACGACAGATTGTAATATACAAGATTGCCCCGCTCTTCCTCCGTGAAGGTTATTTCTTCCTGAGGGTGCATCGCAACACACCAGGTCCCGGTGGAATTCAGTACAAAACCATTTCCCTTTTTTATCAGATAAGGTATCAGAGAAGCATTGGAATCATGAACTCCTGCAGTAACTGGTGTATCAGTGGGCAAACCTGTCAATTCAGACACTACGGTTGAGATCGTTCCAATACTTTCGAATGGAACAAGCGGGTGTTGAGGCAACTTATCGATCAATCCAAGTTTACCAACCATGTCGGACCAGTTGGCTAATTTGAAGTTCCATAAATACGTATGGGCGCCAATAGATGTGATATCCGCTGCCACTCGACCTGTGAGTCGGAATCCGAAATACTGAGGATAGAACAGAACGTGCACGATACGCTCAAATTCTCTGGGATACAGTTGCTTTGCGTACCAAAGGAGTTTTCCAACATTTACAAGTGGTTTAATTTCCGCGGTAGCCGTTTCCTCCTGGAGGGCGCCTACCGTTCCCATGGTATTATAGAAATCATCTCGAATCTCTTTAGTGATTTCGTTCGTATATGCTAAAGGTGGTACACAGGGTAATCCATCATCTCCAACACAAACAGCCATGGCTCCATGAGTTGATATCGATATTCCTGTGATGTGATAGATTCGACTCAGTTCAGCCAACTGGCTTATTAACCAGCGTTCAATCGCAGCTACATCTTCGACATCCAGTTCATCATGTAAATAAGTCCCTATTTGTGTTTTTCGGATAAATTGGATCTTAAGATTTTTATCATATACGAGAATCTTCTTATTAGTTTTTCCAATATCAATAACCAGATACACCGGTGTCATTACATCATACCTCTTGTTACTCTTTTGTCTTACTCAAAGTTTCTAAACATAGGTACTTGAGGTAGAGATATTTGTCCTGATAAAGTCGAAGTCCTGACCTGATGAAGTCGAAGCCCTGATTTATAAAGGCCTCCGGATCGGGACAGACGTTGTGGAACATTCTACGCCGAAAAGCAAAATCATCAATTGAAGAGTTATATGTTTCCAACATTACAAAACCATCAAAAGCAATTTCCTTCAATGCTTTGAATACGTCATGCCAGGGTACTAACCCCCCTCCTGGACAACCACGATCATTTTCACAAGCATGGAATCCGATTAGACGGTCTTTCACTGTATGAATAGCAGCAGAATAGTCCCGTACTTCAGTAATCATATGATATGTGTCGAGCAGGGCTTTGAGGTTGCGATGATCGGCCAGCCCTATGAGTTTCATCAACTGTTCGGGCGTATTGACCACATGGGTTCGAAAATGACTCATAGGTTCTAATGCAATAGCTATCCCGCTCTTCTCAGCGTATTCAGCAAGTAAATGAAGGCCTTCCGCCGTCCAGGCATATTCTCTCTCTAGTGGAGTACGTTTCTTCACAACTCCTGGATGACCATATGTTGCGCCACAATAAGCAAATGCCCCAATATCGGCGGTGATGTCCACTATACGCTTATGCCAATCCAAGCCCATGGATCGTTCCTTTGGATCCTCAGAGGAAAGATCGCATTTTAGCGGCCATACACCACCCGGGCCGGTGGTGAGCGATATCCCTAATTCATTGGCTTTGTTTCTGATGAGAGAAGGTGTGAATCTGAGATCGTCTCCGACACCGATTTCAAATACATCGGTTCCTAGACTCTTTACAGTATCAAGAATCGGCAGAGAATTATCCGACCAGTTCTCTGTGAACATATAACTATGGGCACCATATTTTATCACTGTATTACCTCTTGTGAAATCTGAATGAAGATCTGTAAGACATATGTATTTATTCCCGGGAACTATGTTTTCTGTAAAAGGTTAGCTTCTTTTCTCAAGCCGTTTCAGCCTGAAACACCATTTGGAGATTCTGTTTCAAAGAGTCCGCGTACATGGCAATAAAGATGATACCTCCCCTAACAAAGGGGTAGAGATATGGAGAAGCTCCCAGATGATTCAAGGCGTTTTCTATAAGTAGAAGAGTTATGCTGCCCAAAAATATGCCTGGAAGAATTCTACCTTCACCACCAAATAGACTGATACCGCCGATAACCAGAGCACCTATTGCGGTAAACTCCATTCCCGAACCCATATGGAGGGTAACTGCACCCAATTGGCTGATAGAAAACAACCCTCCCATGCTTGCAAAAAATCCTGAAAGGACAAACACTAGAAGAGTCATTCGCCTGGTTTTTATTCCTACTTTTCTTGCAGTTTCTTCAGAGTTTCCAATTGCAACGACATGACGACCAAAACGTGTCCATCGATGCAAAATGTTGACAAGGAAGAGAATGGCGAGACCTATTAGTATGTCTATATAGATTGGACCAATCCGAAAATTACCAAAATTTCTGATATTGTCGGGCAAACTTATAACTCTGGATCTCACGACCTGTAATGCAATACCTCGATAGATGAACATTGTGCCCATAGAAGCAATTAGAGGATTTAATCTCAGGTACACAACTATAAGTCCTGTTAAGGTTCCAGCTATTGTACCAATCATTAGGGCTGCTGGAATCGCCAAAATTTGAGAGATATTGAATCTAGCAATCATTACGGCACAAACGGCGGAAGAAAGAAAAGCCGCGGATCCCACAGATAGATCAATCTTGCCCATTATTATTACCAGGGCTAAACCACAGCATACGGTTATCAGAGGTATTGCTGAATGAATTATTCCCAGAATATTTGAAAATGTGAAGAATTGCTTTGTTGCTATCGATACGATAATCACCAGTAAGGCCAAAATAATGACGAAGCCGTAGGACAGGAGTATCCGATTTAGTTTTTTCATTCCGTGTCACCTTTTGCATAGCCACTAGCTGCAGCCATCAGAGTCTCCTTACTGACGCCTTTGTTATAGACACCAGTGATTGAGCCTCGGTCAATCACTGTGATACGGTCGCTCATACTCATAAGTTCATCAATATCCGAGGTTACCAGGAGTATTGACGAACCGTTTTGAACAAAGTCATTAATTATCTGATGCATATCCCGTTTTGCTCCGACGTCCAGACCACGTGTGGGTTCATCCATCAGCAATATCATAGGAGCCCTTTGGAGCCACTTACCAACTATCACTTTCTGTTGATTCCCACCGCTCAGAGTACCGGCTGCTTGATCAACACTTGATATCTTGATATCCAGTTTTTCAATGTACTTTTGTGACTCTACTTTGATCTTTCCATCATTTACAAAAGGTCCAATAGACAAATAGGATCGGAGGTTTGCAAGGGACATATTTTCTAATATTGAAGATGGTAAGAGCACACCATCTTCTCTCCGATTTTCTGTTATGTAGCCAAAATACTTTGATGCTTTCCTTTTCTGAAGAGGAACCAATTCCGTCTCATTGCGGATCTCTATGTCGTAGGTTTCATTGGGATCCAGACCTACCAAAGACCGTATAAGCTCGGTTCTCCCTGAACCTAGAAGTCCCCACAATCCAAGGATCTCCCCTTCGTGAAGCTCCATTTGTATATTCTGTAAAACACCAGTACGAGAAAGATTCTTAATACAGAGAATTGGAGATTCCGAAACGGTGTGCGGGCTCCTGCTATAATAAACATCTGCGTCGGATTCCCCGATCATCAAAGTAACAATATCCCTATAGGTGAGATTGACGATCTTATCACCACCGACCTGTTCACCATTTCGTAGCACGACAGCTCTGTCACAGACTGTAAACACTTCATCCAAAAAGTGGGTAATATAAATGATGGCAACACCTTCGTTCTTCAAAGCGGCTATGGCATCGAACAATCGTGATTTCTCTTCACCAGTTAATGAGGATGTTGGCTCATCCAGAATTAGAATTCGCGGTTTCATCAACAAGGCTCTGGCGATCTCCACCATCTGTTGATCACCAGAACCCAGATATTGCACTTGGGTCCTGGGTAAAAAATGACAGTTTAAAGATTTAAGTATCGTCTTGCATTGTTCTTCCATCTGCTTGCGGTCCAGCAGGCCAACTGAGTTAGTTTGATAGCTATTGATAAAAAGATTCTCAGCAATAGTCATAGTAGGCATCAGAGCGATTTCCTGATGAACAAAACCGATACCATTTTTGATAGATCTTTGAGGGCTTGAGATAGCTGCGTTACGTCCGTCGATGAGTATATCACCACTGTCTGCTTGGATATTTCCACCTAGGATGTTCATGAGAGTGCTTTTTCCAGCACCGTTGGCCCCAATGAGTGCCAAGGCCTCTCCAGAATGGACATCAAAGGAGATATTGCTTAAGGCCTTGACTCCGGGAAATGTCTTGCTTATTTCATTGAATCTTAGGGTAGGATTACTCATTTTGTACTCCTATTTCCTGCGCCTGATAGAGTCAAGGCTCACAAATGCGATTATGACGATTCCTTTAACGATCAATGTCGTGTAATAGGAAATTTGCATCATGTTCATGCTGTTACTGATTAATGTAATAATCAGAGCCCCTAGGACCGCCCCTAGTGGCGATCCAAAACCACCTTGAAAACTAACGCCACCAACAACAGCGGAACTGACGACATTCAGAACTACACCTTCTTGGCCCATGGTGGATGATGCCGATGCAAGTCGGCTGGTAACAAGTAACGCAGCCATACCAGCAAATAAGCCAGACCAGGCGTAGGCTCCAAGCAAAACCATTCGAATAGGGATGCCAGAAACCGTAGCGGTTTTTATGTTAATTCCTGTGGCATAAAGCCACCGCCCCCAGATAGTTTTCTTTGAAAGAATTGTGACCACAAAGGTCATAAAAGCTAGATAAAGGACCGAGACTGGTATGATACCTACTTTTCCGTTAAAGAGATCCAGATAGACCTCATTCGAAATAGGTATACTGACTTTACTGGTTAACCAGACACATAACCCCATTCCTATAATTTGAATGGATAGAGTAACGACAAAAGGAATCATTCTCAGGTAACCAATAGCATAGCCATTTATTAGGCCAAGAAATAATCCTACCGATAGCGAAATGACTACCGCTGTCATGATACCGGCCTCGTTCTGCATAGCTTTTGCAGCCAGAATTCCACTTAATGCCATCACAGATGGAATTGATAAATCTATTCCTCCTGTGATGAATACAGCTGTAATCCCAATAACCATAAAACCGAGCGCAGCTGATTGATTTAACACATTGATCATGTTCCTGGTTGTAAAGAAACCGGGAGTCACGAGAGCTATCCAAACGAAAATGATAAGCAAAGCTATTATAGAGCTGTTGTTTACTAGCTGCTGTTTCCAATTTTTGCTTCTAAATATCCGCCGAAAAACCGTAGTATTCATTGGTAAAATTGACCTCTATAAGAAATGAGATGTGCAGCTCTTCTTCTGCTCCACTGCACATCCCTCGATGTAGAAGAGGATGAAGCGTTATTCGGTGTACTCTATGGCCCACATATTTTCGAGTTTGTCGACGTTATCCGGAGTTGCAACGCGTCCCGCTACAAGAAAAGATTCTCCACCCAGATCTTCGCCTTCGAACAAGCGACCAACAACCTCTACTAACTCAACAGCATGGAAATAGGCATCATAGGTTGTGGCTACGTCAATGTACCCCCCCTTCATTCCATCATAGCCCTGAGGGTTCACGTCCTGAGTGGCAATCCAGACATGTTTCGGATGGCCAACCGGATAAAATCTGTCCGCTGCTTCAAGTGCTGACTGAACGGCAGAAAAGGCAAAGTCACTGGCGATGAACATGGCATTTGCTTCTGGATAAGCCTCCAACGCGTTTGCTGTACCGCTTCGGAATTTCTCAGGATTCCATTCGGTAGGTACTTGAACAATGGTTTCCCATGCATCGGTTCTATCTTCAACCTCATGCCATCCTTTAGACCGCAGTATTGCGTTGACATCCCGCAAGTCGCCCATCAGTTCGATAACCTTGCCTTCGACACCATTTTCAGTAAGCAGTTCAGCGAAATACTCGGCGGTGCTGATTGCTTGATTATAGCTGTCAGCCCCAACGTGGGCGTCCGGTTTAATACCTTCTGAGGATCTGTCAAATGTTACGAATTTGATACCCGCATCATGAGCCGCACGAATTGATGCGCCAATTGCTGCCGCGTCATGAGGGCGCGCTACGATAATATCGACATTTTGTGCGATGAGGTCGTCAATGTTCGACGCCTGTTGAATTGGATCAGAGTCAGATACATTCGCAATCCACTTGAAAGTAAGACCGTTCTCGTCACCATATTCCTTAGAGTACATCATCATGTAGTCTTCCCAGGCTTGGACCAGAGACTGCATCCTTTCATTCCATGCAAGTCCTACGACAACGACATTGTCTTCTTTACCTTTATCCTGCTCACTAGCGCCATTCGCCCACATCATTGTTGTGAGGAACATCAAGGTAAGAGCGAATACCAATACTTTGCGATTCATAAGAATCCTCCTAGAATTTGATGATTCAGCGTGAAGTAGTACTATTAGAGTCGTAAAGTTTGATTTCTGAAGAAGTTTTTGAAAAGGATTCTGAAACTCATTCGAATTATTGTGATTTCTCTGAAATCAGCAGAATAGAGTAACGAGAGCCGTTATATATTTATAATATTAGTCAAGTAATCCTTGGCTCCCGTAGTATGTTCGTACTCCACAGATGAATGTTGTATTGTTATTACAGGTAGCACTATGTGCCTGATTTGACCATTAATATGGTGCAATGTAGATTATCTTGCTCCACCTGTCTTTTCAGTTATTGTTTAATAGACGCTTTCTGAAGGGTTCACAGAAATCGTTCAATACATTGCTGGACCTTGTCAGGATTACAACACTTCAATGAAGGAATGATAAAATGAGAAAAAAAGGATATATCTTGATGGTATCTTTCTTTCTCGTTGCCCTTATCCCTTTGATTATGCACTTCTCTATGCCTGATAAGACACCCTTGAAGAGAATAATTACCGTGGGTTTTTCATTCGGCGGTGAAGATACCATTCTCTACACAGCTCTTGAAGATTTCTTTAACAAAGCTATTGAATTTTCATTAGCCGATATCGACGTACAGTACAGTTATGCGTTTACCAATGATCTACTTCAAACTAGTAATATCCGTGACAGTATTAAGAGTAAACCCGACGTTATCGTGATAATGCCACAAGATTATTTGAGGATAATTGGGAGTATTGAAGAAGCTCAGAGAGCGGGAATCCCTGTTGTGATGTACAACCGACCGTCTGATCCTACTTCTGTTATACAGCCAGCGGCATATGTCGGAATGGATACATATAATCAAGCATACACAACTTCAATTGCTCTGTTTAAACTAATGAGAGAGGACGGAATAGAACCTCGTGTTATCAACCTGATGGGTCGGATGACAGACAGAAATGCCGTTCTACGTCGGGATGGGCTTTACGATGCTGCGGAGGAGATGGATGTTGAAATTCTCGCAGATATCGAGACGAATTGGGATTCTCAGACAACAAAGGATAAATTAGTAGCACTCTATCCGCAGTACAATACAGCGAACGCACTATTCTGTGCTTCAGATTGGATAATGCCTGGTGTGGAACAGGCTATGAAGCAGCTGGGAAGATGGCATCCCTATGGTCATCCTAAACATGTCTATATAGGAAGTCAGGACGTCTATCCTCTAGGCTTAACTATGATGTACGAAGGCTATATTGATGTTAATACTGCCTTTGATATTTATCCAATGTCAATGATGCTGCTGCAGGTTATTCTCATGATCGTAAATGAGCAGGAATTGTCGCAATCCTCCTATTTGATACCCGGACGTATTGTGACATTAAACAACATCGAATCAATTTCAGATCTTTGGACCGAACAGTACATGGAAGACTAGGAACTCCTACCGGGTTTGCGATATCGGGAAGGTGTCACACCGAACTTCTTCTTAAAAAGTGTGTAGAAATAAGTTTCGTTCGAAAAACCAACATTATGACAGATGTACCCGATTGTTTGATCAGTATCATTTAGAGCTAAACAGGCCTCTTCTAAACGTCTGTCGTTTATTGCATCGGAGATAGATTGAGATGTCATTTTTTTGTAGATCCTTCCAATATAAACTGGAGACATGTGAACCGTATCTGCCAGAGATTCCAACGTGATATTTGGATCTCTGAATCTTTCTTCGATTATATTCTGAATATGTGTTACAGTATTCTCGTGTTTATTCGAGTTCAGTTGCGTCACTTGATTCGTGATATTCTGAACAAGGAAAAACAATTGTTGCTTGATCTTTGGGAGAGTTTCCTGAAGAGAAATATCATAACCTTTTTGCAGTTTGCTGTCATAAGAGGGAATACTGTGATTACGAACAATCAGTTGAAGTGTTTCTAGGATCGATGAAACCAACCTCAAAGAGGTCATTTTGATGGTTGGAAATGAATATTCGATGACAGACTCTATTGCAGCATCGTAAAGGTGCTTTGCTTCTATGATCTTACCTTGTTTAATTAAGTCATTGATTCGAGATTCTTGTGACAGAGGATACTCATAATCCTTCTTTGAATGATCTTGAATTACATCTGTCCTGAGAATGGAATCGACCCCATATACGAATTGATACCAGGATGCGTCAAGTATTCTATGATAGCTTTCAGCTATATCGGTGTAGTCTCCCAACTTAGATTCATAGACGCAGGCGACATTAGTAACGATTTTTTTTGAAAATTTGTCCCGGATATCGGTAATACACTCATTCCAGTCTATTCCATCACCGGGAGAATCGTTAATAAGCGTAATGATATTGCCCATATTGTTAAATACTAAAGAAGAAAGACTGTGTTGAGTTAGAATTTCCTTCAATGTAGATTCAAATAAATTCTTACCCATCTTAGGATTAACTTTGAAATGACTCTCTTCGGGTAATCCTTGATAATTGATACGAAAAAGTATAAGAACCATGGGCGTCAATAAATTGAGGTCTTTTGCAATTTCTTGGGTCTCGATGAATACCCGTTCATCAGCGTTATCATTCACCAAAAGCGTCTCAAGAATAGATGCTCGAGCTGACAGCTTTAGTGACTTTTTTTCTCTTTCCAAAATAGCCGCTTTATTTATCATTCTGAAAAGTATGAACATATTTATAAACATGAGAGTCGCGATAGTGGCGGAGAGAAAAATCAGTCTTCGAATCTGTTTCCTAACTTCATCTGTTATTATTCGACCGGTGGAATCTATGATCCTGGAAAATTCCATACTGGAAACGTCGAGTATACTGATTTCATTCAGGAAATTCATTATTGATACAGTATTATTATAGGAGAGATTTTCGGTGTCTCTATATCGATAATAATGATATAACAAACCATTCGACCAAGCTTCTTCCGAGTCCTCTGTCGATCCTTCGAAAAGTATCGTATCTAGTGTTTTCTGTGCCATATGAAGATTTCTACTTGTAACCTGCCAGAGGTAATAAGCTTCTTGAAGCTTCCCTGAGCTGTATTCACCCATATTCTTCTCAACCGTGTTGCTTAGGCTTTCCAAAGAGTAAGAGAACTCAATAGTTTGAGTCGTCCATGCGCTTTTCATTCTGACGATACTGCGATACCCTCCCCGGTCAATGATTGCTCGCCCAAGAAGAATGTCATTTATCAGACGATCAAGAGAGTTCCACTTGGCAGTAATAGTTTTGGCTTCTACCGAAATATTATTTAGAGTTGTTATGCGTGACCCAGATCGCATTAGCAATATGATCAAGAGGATTAGGATACAAATGAAAATTATAAATGGGAAAAGGGGTTTTGAAAAAAAGGATCTCCAGCGATTGCCTAAATTAGAATTCGGCCTTTGTACCCTATTCAATATCCTTGCACCGCTATCTTCAATTTCAGACATCTAGTGAATAATACCTAGTGAATAATACCATATCTTGATGTAGATTGAATGTCTGGGATTGAATTTCTTTCGAGTACTGACTCTTCAAAATTTAACGACTCTTTCATTTCTGGTGACCGTACCCCCTTGATTCACCCACTCACGTTTAGAGGTTCTGCCGTATTTCTACCTTCTTCTAATTGCTCAATAAATTCCAGAGGCGACAAGCCACCCAATGAACTATGTGGACGGATTTCATTATATACCTGCCTCCATTGCTCATATGATATGCTTCGCCTGATCCATTGACTGAAACCAGTTCATATCGAGACACTCATCTCTGGATTTACCATTGAAGCTTTCGATGTAACCATTCTCCGTCGGTTTCCCAGGGGTGATAAAGCTCAACTAGATCCCATGGGCATAACACCATTTGTCGAGAATTGCTCCTGTGAACTCCGGGCCATTGTCACTGATGACCAGATTCGGATATTCATTTCTTTCTCCAATACGTTCTAATTCTCTGGCAACAACCGATGATCCTGCCTTGAAATTCCGGAATACCAGTTAAAACCTGAAATGAGGTATTAACTATGAGTGGATCTAAGAGACGTCGTTATGACGCAGAGTTTAAAAGAAATGCAATATCCCTTGCTGAGGAATCTGGCAGGAATGCTCACAGTGTTGAACAATCTCTGGGTATCCCTAACGGTACAATCGGGGAATGGCGTCGTCAGATTTCCAAGGACGGATTATTGGCATTTTCAGGTAATGGAATTGAAGCATTGACTCCAGATCAGAAGAGGATTTGTGAGTTTGAGAGGAAGCTCAGAGATACTGAGATGGATCGGGATATACAAAAAAAGCATTGGCCATTTTCAGCGAAGCACCGAAATGAAATACCACTTCATCAATGAAAACCGCTCGAAGTTTCCGGTGGTGAAAATGTGCCAAAATCTTGATGTTTCCAAGAGCACTTATTACGAATGGCGAACCCGAAAGAAAGCGGTCAGCAAGATCGCCAGAGAGAACCTGATGAACCGGATCAGTGAGCTCTTTTATCTCAAACATAGACAGATGACCGGTAGCCCGCTGATCACTCAGGATTTACATGATGTCCTGAGTACCGATCAGTCCATAGGAGCCGTGTAGCTGCTCTAATGAAGAGTATTGGCCACAGATGCAGGATCCAGAGGAAGTTTATCGTTACAACAGATTCGGATCATAACGAATCGATTCCAGATAATATTCTGAACAGAGAGTTCAATCCAGATCAACCGAATCTCAAATTGGTCGGAGATATAACCTATCTGAAGGTCGGTTCTCATTGGAGTACCTTTCGGTATTCATCGACCTCTATTCTCGCAAAGTTGTTGGATGGGATTTGAGCCGGAAGCTGACCGCTGACTCCACCTGTAATGCATTCCAGAAATACCTCTACCGAGCAAACTATTCTCAAGGTGTTCTGGCACACAGCGATCGTGGAATCCAATATGCCTCAAAACAGTTATGATCCATTCTGGGTTCGGTGAATGCTGTTCAGAGCATGAGCAGAAAAGGGAATTGCTGGGATAATTTGGTTGTAGAGTCGTTCTTTCACACTTTGAAGACGAGGTTAATTTATCATCGGAAATATCGGACTACTGAGGAATTGAGCAAGGATCTGTATTGGTATATAAAGGTTTATTACAACAGAATCAGAAAACATTCAGCAAATAACTGGATGACTCCAGATGAGAAAGAACGGAAGCATTATGAACAGAAAAATGTAGCTTAACTGGCCGTCCGTTTTATCAGGGCAGGATCAAAATGGATGCTTCAAATCTTATTCAGTTTAATGCCTATAATTCAGCATAAGTTGTTCTATTGGAGGTAGCACGTGCACAGTTCTGAATGCAAAAATTGTGAGTTCGTCCTTTGGTTGATAGGTATCGGATTTGGCGGTTGTTGATCCTTCCACACTGACTACTCCGAGAATCACATATTCAGATTCTCAGGCGCCATACCCATATATGCCGGGATACATGTAGTTATTCAACTCAAGTCCAAAGACTTTCTCTCATGCTGAAGCAATATCAAGACTTCATACTCCTTCTCTAATAATTTTTAAAGAACATTTCTTTATCCTTGATCAGTGAATTTGAAATTAACTCTCTTCTTGTATGTATTAATAGTGAGAGAATTTCAAACACGAAAATTTGGATTATTCAGCGATGTGATAGAATTCATTACTGACTGCATCGGATGAACTAAATCAAGACGATGCAGTCATATGTTTTGAATCGATATTGATAGAGCTTCATGCACTTCAACGCCTTATCAATCGACTTCTTTCAGCCTGAGTCTTGCATTCCAAATCACTAAGGGTCGTTGTCAGAAACTCGGCTTGCTGTTTCATTATTTGAAACCCAACATTGCACAGCTTTTGTGCAGTGCAGAGGCTGTGCATCGTCATGTTATTAGTCTTTCCTTTCATTAAGCCAAAAAAGTAAAGAATGGTGATACTTCAGATCATTCTGCACTTGATCTTCCGAATCTTGAAGATAGAAAAATTTTCGAACCGCTTCATGTAGACCTCATCACATAACCCATGACCGATCCTGCGACCATGCGAGATTAAGCCTAGATCGGCGACAGTTTCAATGGATTCCCACGTGTACTTTTTTTATCCTCATCCTTCTTACTTACTGAATCCTTCCAATAGCGATGATCATGAGCATAAGGTTGGTAATACTTACAATGCTGATGGTCTTCATCAGGGCTAAGTTCATCTCTTTGATACCGATTGAGAGGCATCGTCTCCTCGCATAACGTACATGTTTTCAAAAAATATTCGTTCATATTGTTGTTATATGAGTGGGTGTATGATTTTCAGAAAATTATCAAAAAAAATAGAGATGACATACACGCTTAACCTCAGGAATACAGGCCTAGTACATTGTCTTAGATCACCAGATGAATTTGAGTGAGGGAGAGTCAATTGATCGGGATCGTGGGGAAGTCTCGATGGAGCCCCGATGAAGATTGTGCAGATTCCCGACTTGATTTATAATTAAACAGAGACACATTTGTCTCTTCACAATTTTGCTC
>Ga0056106_100103_pt1 | contig 15158 bp, 17 predicted proteins | sample WorMetcrassitun1_FD_77012 | JGI IMG/M metagenome (GOLD analysis project Ga0056106, IMG submission 77012) | Marine gutless worms symbiont microbial communities from Max Planck institute for Marine Microbiology, Germany - Olavius crassitunicatus.1 ... | reverse complement strand
TCCAGCATCAGAAACTTTTCCAGCATCAGAAACTTTTCCAGCATCAGAAACTTTTCCAGCATCAGAAACTTTTCCAGCATCAGAAACTTTTCCAGCATCAGAAACTTTTCCAGCATCAGAAACCACTTCTTTAGAATCAGCTAATACGCTATCAAGTGTCTCTTCACTCATTATTTTCTCACATGAACATTCTTAATTTCAATTATAAACATATAAATATTCTCATTTCAACTATAAACGTATAAATATTCTTAATTAATTGAATTAACCATATCTGGAGGGTCAACCATATCTGGAGGATCATTTACTAGCATTTCAGAACGCATAACTCGCATACGATCTGTTTCAGCTTTATATTTATTCACTTCAGCATCCAATATCGCTTTTTGAGCTAATGCTTTATCTTTTTCGATTTCAGCAATTTTAGCTTGCCTCTCAAGTTGAAGGGTTTCTGCTTGTTCTTGTTGTTGTTTTTGCCAAAGCTTTTGTTTCTCTATATCAGAAACACCTCCGGAAAGATGATCAAGTATTCGCTTTTTATTACGAAGTTGAGAAGATTCAATGATCATATCCATTGGTATTTTCCCTGGATAGTCTTTTTGCAATTGAGTTAATGCCATAAACTGTTCATTTTGCAGAGGACCTACATCCAGTGTTTCTTCAAGAATAATATCCATATCCAATTCAGCTACATTGTGTTCAACTCCTACTTGAATATCTAATCGTGGATCGTTTTCGTATTCAGGAGGCATAGGACCAAATTGTTTCTCCATTCTCTCACGAGCTAGAATTGGACGATTTAAAGTCACGAATTTAGGTCCTTTCTCACTATCCATAATACGAACCCAACGTTCCGCTACCCAAAATTGCTTAATAAGCTGCCAAATTATTCGATAAATACGTCTCTGTAATGTCTTTAATGCAATTAACATTGGATCTACTTCAGTTTGTTTTGACTGTTGAAGAGTAAGAAGCGCGCGTCCTGACATACCACTTATTTTATCTTGCGGTAAAGAACTAGCATTAATCATACTCATTTCTGCTTGAGCTTCTTGTAACAAGTTAAATTGACCCATAGCAAGATCATTAGTATTGATGATATCAAATTGAAGTCCTGGAGTAACCTCAACATGTCCATCGGGTTTTGCTAATTCCCGTTTAGCTAATTCCACATCAACAGCTCCTTTCTCTCCCTTGGTTTGACGTGAAGTGTAAAAATGCAAAGCTTTAGAACGACGTTTATTAATTTCATCCTGTATATCAATCCATCCGCGTAGAGCACCATAACGGCAACCCTCACGATCAACAAAGGCAGATTGAAACTCTAATCCACAAAATGTATCGCCACTTTCATCTAAAAATGGTGATACCATAGGCCCTTGTACAAATCCTCCCTTAGTAAACATCGCCCAATTCCAATCACCTTTTTCTTTATACCATATGGAACATAACCTAACCCGTTCACGTGATCGATCAGCCCAATAAACTGGCTTATCGTCGTAAGTTTCGCTACCTGATGATTGATCGAAAGCGTTTTCGATTGCTTCAGCATTACCCAAAGATAAAGCATCAACTTTATCCATCCAAATAGTAGTACCTTTATATTTAGCATCCTGAAAATCATTACGCCTAGAATGTGGATCCCAAAATATTCGATCCCATGGACATTGATGGATAACAATTTCTATACCATTTTTAGTAGATTCGATACCCATTTCAGCGCCGCCGACACCTTCGATCAGTATGTTTTTAAACATTTCCGAACGCTTGGTATCGAAATCAGTACGATCAAGTACATAACATAAACTATCGGTAACAGCTTCAGCATCTTCTTCATGCTGGGGCGTTCTAGGATATGCTTTTGGTTTAGTAGCTGTTTTTTGCTGTATACCTGATAAAAAATCTATTTTCGATTTAATTTGGTTAAACACCAAAGCAGGTTGCCCACGTTCAGCAAGTACAGCAAGCTCCTCTTCAGTAAGTTGTTTATGATCATAGTAATCTCGATCACGTTCTGAAAGACTACGTGATTCTCTACTAGCCTCCTCCGAAGTAATAAACCAATTAGATAATTTATTAAGTAAATCGTTGTTATCTACATCACTTTCCAAGATTTTGCTCCATTAATTCTACGACCCCAAATATCAGTCTTTTTTGATACTAATTCACCAACCTTCCCAGGGATAGTTCGATCCAACAATTGTCCGAACAAAGCACACGCATCAACTGCATCGTCACGAGCACTATTTGGAAAACGCAATAATTGATCTAATAAGCGTTGTCCAATTTCATTGTTAGGTAAGTATACTTTACCCATAGACGCACGCGCTTGAAAAGATCGTGCGCGAGTAGGTTTATCACGTATAGATGCTACCCATTCAATAGCACAATAACTTTTACGCTCTCGCATACGTTTTAACATAAAAGGTTCAACTGATTTCCTAATTACTCCGGCTTCTCCGCCCCAGAACAAAGGTCGGTATTCATCAATTAAATCGCACTTAGCATCAATCCACTTATCAGCAGTAGTTTGCCCATTCCACCAATCTATAATATAGATATCTTCAACCAGATCCACTCCAAACACGCCATGTTCAGTGAAATCACCATCGTCTTCAGTTACTGCATAATCCGACGCGCCATAAATCCGTAAATACTTGGGTAACTGCTCAACCTCATACCATTGAAACCATTCACGTTTAAAGTAAGTACCTTCATCAGGTATTGGTTTCTGCTGATAAAGTGCTGACCAATTACGTCCACCAATCGCAGTACGAATTCGTTGTAACGCAGGTTCTGGATACCATTCAGACCATAACGCCTCCCCGTTAACCAATGCTGGTAATTCAAGTACTGTCCAGTTATCTTGATGATCTCCATTTAATAAACGCCCTGCAAGATCATCATCGTGCCAGCGTGTTTGTATTAATATAATCGCTCCGCCCGGCATTAATCGGGTATAAAACGTTGAGGTATACCATTCCCATACTTTTTCACGAATAACCCCACTATCAGCCTCCTCATAATCTTTAAAAGGATCATCGATTACAGCTATATGTGCTCCGCGACCAGTAATAGCGGTACCCACACCCGCTGAAACATAAGAACCCCCCATATTAGTATGCCAACGATTTGCTGCTTTACTATCTTGCGCTAATAAAGTTTTAAACACGTTCTGATAAACAGAACTGTTCACTATATTACGAACTTCGCGACCATAATCAAAAGCTATATTAGCATTATAACTAGCCGCAATAATCTGTTTACTCGGATTACGTCCTATATACCAAGCCGGAAAACGCTTAGACCCTAACTCACTTTTACCGTGCCGTGGAGGCGTAAAAATCATCAACCGATCAATATCACCCCTCTCGATTGCTTCAAGATGCTCTATAATACGTAACTGATGACTCGCTGTTTTATAATCAGAATTAGTATATTCAGTAAACGCTTTTAAACTCTGACGTGATTTACGTCTACTCAGTAACTCCTGAGCTGCTTCCTGCGGCGATAATCTCAAGTTGGGCATCACTTATCTCTTTAGCTTCAATCCTACCTGTATGGTGATAATGATTAACGTAAAAGCCGGCAACCTTACCTCGATTAACCTCAGCAACTATCGCTGATCCATCATTGCCGCGAGATACTGCGCCATCGCGTAATTCCGCAAGTTTTTTTAAATGACTTTCATAGCTAATTAATCCAGCTGATTCAACATGTTGTCTTAATTCAACCATCCTTGTTGATATCTTGTTATGATCAGTAAGAGCTTTAGCATTACGGTTTATTGTTTCACTTTTCATATTCGCTGTACTGTAAGCACGGCGGTAAGCTTCTGATGCATTACCAGTTTCGAGATATGCAAGACAAAACCTTTCCTGCTTAGGAGTAAGTTTAATATTTTTTATCATTTAAAACCATATACTACGATTAGGAAATCCATAATTATATGTATTATCTAATATGCATACATTAAAATAACGTTTATATGTATTACCGTTTGTAGTTTTTATCTTATTTACTAGGTAATAGTTACCAATACTACCAGATACACATACTGAAGTTACGTTTGTAAATATAGGATCATAATCTAAATCGTAACCTAGATCGTAATCTAAAACGTCAACCATAGTATTGATCTGTTCTACTTTTTTATCAGCTAAATTTAAACTACCACCCGATACCTCCCAGGTACTCTCTGGTGCACCTAGAGTTATATTGGTTGGTAATTCTATCGTATTTATTGGTATTGTTACTGTCCTTGCCGGTATTGTTACTGTCTTTGCCGATATTGTTATTTTTTCGCCTGATACCGTTATAACTTTTTCTGGTAATGTTTTAGTTACAGCTGGAAGCGTAACATCATAAGATGTACCTGTTTTACTACCAGCATTTATTGGAGATGTTGTTGTAGTTGTACGTAGAATATTATCCGTTTTAAGAAAAGCTGCCCAATTTACTTTGTAAGTAACCTTTTCGCCCACCCCCTGACTAACAGCTAATTTTTTGTGTGAAAGCGCATTTAACGTTGTGCCGTGCATGATTATCTTTATACCAGATGTTTTTAAAATTAGCACGGACATTTTCACGGACATGGACACACCCCTAAAGGGGTGAGTCCGTGTATGTCCGCAAAAATCATGTCTTTTGTCCGTATTTGTCCGTATTTGTCCGTATTTGTCCGTATTTGTCCGCGCTTGTCCGCAAAATTATGTCTATTTGTCCGTATTTGTCCGTATTTGTCCGCGCTTGTCCGCAAAATCGTATCTTTTATCTTCTGCTAAAATAGTGTAAATACCATTTTTATACTCAAATATTTCCTTCATTTTTTGTGCAGCACGATTAAACGCTTTTTGTTTACTACTTTTTTTCAACAAAAGATCACTATCCTCCATCTGCTTATAAAACTCTTTTTCAGCTTCAACTTCACTCGCTATCGCTCCCATCCCTTGTAAGATAGTTAATAAATGTTTTTCATGTTTACCAAATTTTTCACTGTTATCCTCTAACATTTTAAAACCACCTTGGTGAACCAACACTGGTACTGAAATAGGATTATCGAAATTATCTTTTATTTCTAAATCTTCTCCCTCAACTTGAAATACTAAAGGTTCTAGCTCTCCACCTATATCACGCATCTCAGTAGTCTCAACCGATATTAGATTATCTTGTTTACTAACCATTAATGTTCCATCAACGGCCGCAGGTAATGAACTGTGTCCACGTCCACGCTCTTTTTCACTGTGACCTGAATGGTGAATAATTAATACCGTAGCTTCCAAGGGTCGTGAAATTAAATCAATAATATGGTTGATAAAACACCCCATGTCTTCATCAGAGGATTCTGAACCAGAACCAAAATTCCTTGCAAGCGTATCCACAATAACAACTACTGGAAGCTCGTGATTAAATTCTATTTGAAACGTTTTAATTTCATCTTGCAAAGCTTGAGCATGTTCTACTTGAGTTAAATGCACAGGTTGTGTTCTTAACCAGAACAAAGCATTATCAGTATTTAATCCAAATCGTTTAGCATAACCTTGTATTCGTCCTTGAATACTCTCAGCAGCTTCTCCCGCTACACACACTACAAGCGATTTAGCTGTACGCCTACCAGCCCATAAGCTACCATGCACTAATGACATAGCCATATCGAGTGAAACTAGGGATTTACCTGCTTTCCACTGCCCGTGCATCTGATAGACTCTACCTTGTAGAAATAAGCCTTCTATTAACCAAGTCCACTCTATCCTAGCAGCAAGAAGTTGATTTAAGTCTAAGTATTTAGACTGCGGTACTATCTTTTTTTCAGCATCTTTAGCCCATTTGAGGACTGTAGCAAAAGTAATGGGATTAATTGATGTATCTGCTATAAACGAATCCCAACGAGTATCCAGAGCGTTGGGTTCATAATTGTAAGCATTACTCGACCATTTATGCCAATAATCTAATCCAATATCATTTCCCTCGAATTGATGGTATAGTGCCATACCGACATGGATCCAATTATCATAGTCAGTAGCTTGATCTTTAATAGTATTAAGAGCTGTACCAACTTGCTTTTTTGTTATATCTAATGAACTCTTATTCTTTTCTAACCAATTAGAATCATTAGCATTTTTACTATGAGTTTTAGCCACCCACCCTTCAGAATCAGCTATGTGCTCAAAAACATTGAAAAGCGCTTCAATTTTTTCAGTGTTAACCAAAGGTAATTCCTTTAGGTTAATACCAATTGGTTCACGCTTTTTATGCCAGTAATAAGGTTTACTAGTATAAGGATGTATACCATAAGCTAGAATTTGTTGTCCTTGTCCAAGAATTTCAAGACTCTGATTAATACCTTGCTTATCTACATAGACAACTTTACGTTTAGCGTAAGGTTGATTAGATTGAACTAATAAAGCGATTTTCGGTGCTCGACCAATACGTGTGATAATCTTCTTATTAATATGTTCTAAACACCATAAGTGAAGTTTTTTAACTACGGAGGAATGAAGAATATCAATATCAATAGCTATAAGGTAATGTTGATTAGTTTGTTCACCTAAAACCAAACCAACTGAATCTGTACTATGACCATTATTAGCCATAGTAACAGTATCTTGTAGTGTAAAGTTTCTCCGTTGCCAAGCATCAAATATTGGACGTTTTGAATGGGAATGAACAGGAGTAATTTTATAACCATTTTCAGTTAGTTTCGGAGCGTAATACGCGAAGTAATTCTCCATTATTTTTCTAATGAAATAGGAAACAAATCAGGACGTAAATCGCTTGGTTTTATTTTACCTTTTGTCGCCAATTCAATTTCTTTAACACGCTTCGCTGGTACCCCATTAGCTAACCATTGAAAACAAGCTTGACGTGAAACACTGTTCTTGCTTACTTGATTAATTGCTATAGCGAAGTCGTTCCAAGAATTACCGCAAATTCCTTTAGCTTTACAGAGCATCCGGCGGGTTGCTGATGAAGGAAAATTAGTTTGTAAATCTTTAAATAAAATAGGTGGGTTAGTTGTATTCATGTAAATATCTCCTTTTAAAATTTTGTTTTTAAGATACATTGATAATAATACTATATTACGGAATGTGTCAAGTAAATAGAACCACTTTGTAAATCTATTGTTGACATAATAAACAGCTGTGTTATATTTAATTCACGCAATGTGAATTGTGATTTAAACGAGAGAATTGAGAGTAGCGAAAGATAAAAATCATATAAGTAGCGACGTTAAGTATAGAGGGGGATACTAAAACGTCGCTACACCATCTTTTTAATATTCTAAGATTTAAATAATTAACAAAAAACTAAAAGGTAATGATATGCGACATATAACCAAAAAAGGGTTAAAGCTAATTAAACGTTTTGAAGGGTTCAGCGCAACTCCTTATTTTTGCTCAGCAGGGCATTTAACCGTTGGCTACGGTCATCTAATACGTAAAGGAGAGATATTTAAAATAATTAGCGTACAAGATGCTGAAATACTGCTCCGTAAAGACGTAGAAACTGCTGAAAAAGCGGTTTTAAACTTAATAGATGTACCACTTACTGACGGACAATTCGATGCTTTGGTGTCCTTTACTTATAATCTGGGTTATGGAGCATTAAAATCCTCAACCCTACGCAAAAAAGTAAACGCTGAAGATCACAGTGCTGTACCTGCTCAATTGAACCGTTGGGTACACGCTAACGGTCGTAAGTTACTCGGCCTAATTAGACGAAGAGAAGCTGAAGCAGAACTTTATCAAGTAAACTATTAAGAGAAAACAGATGAAAGAAATTCAACTAAGCGAAATAGATAAAGAACTAACTTATTTAAGCAGTAAAATAACAAAACTAAACGATATACGAGAAGAAGAAAGAAAATTAAGCAATACACGAGATGGAGAAATAAGTGACGTAGTAGAAACACTTAAAAGATTAATTAATCTAAAATTAGTTAAAAAAGAAACTGAAATCTATAACTGTGCAAACGAAGTCTATGCTAATCAGATAACGATTGATGAAGTGCGACGTGCGCTACTTGATATTCAGAGAACAAAAGCAAAGCAGATTCTAAAAAAGCTAGGTGTTGTTAGACTCTCAGATTTACCAAGCGAAAAATACGCTCAAGTAATTGATTTAGTAACAACAACAGTAGATAAAACACCTGAATCTACGAGTACTGCACTATGAAACACGCAAATCTATCACCTTCATCAGCACACCGCTGGATGCATTGTCCTGCTTCTGTACGAATGGAATCTAACATGCCATACATACCAACTTTATACGCAGAAGAAGGTATCGCTGCACACGCACTTAGCGAATTAACACTGCATAATCCTGAAAAAAATTGTATTGATTATTTAAATACTCAAGTTAATGGTTTTAGAGCAGATGCAGAGATGTGTACTGCTATACAGATATATGTAGATGCTGTTCGTGCTCAAAATGGAACCTTATTACTCGAACATAAAGTTAACTACACTAAATGGGTTACAGCTGGATTTGGTACAGTTGATGCTATTGTCCTTGATTTTGAAAATCGAACTATATATGTAAACGATTTAAAATACGGTAAAGGAGTAAAAATAAACGCTAAAAATAATCCTCAATTACAGTTATACGCTCTAGGTGCTTTAGATACTTTTGACCATTTATGTGAATTTGATAAAATTATAATTGGTATTTATCAACCACGGCTCAATTGGATAGATCGTCAAGTACTGAAGGTAAATCAGATTCAACAATTTGGCGAAAATGTGCGTCTAGCAGCTAAAGCTACCGAACAAAAAGATGCGCCTTTTCATCCCGGAACAGATCAATGCCAATGGTGTAAAGCTGCAGCGTATTGTTTGGCGCTTAAAACACAATCTCTTGCTGTCATCGCTAATGAATTTGATGATCTCACTACCCTAGAACCGAAAAACGTAAATACCCTGTCATCTGAAGAAGTAATTAAAGTGCTCACATATGCAAAAATGATTACTAAATGGCTAAAAGTTATTGAAGCACGCGCTATTAAATCCCTGGAAGTAGGCGAGAGTATCCCAGGTTACAAGCTAGTATCAGGTAGGTCTACTCGCTGTTGGTCAGATGAAGAACTTGTTGAAAGAAAATTACGTAATATGCATATTACAGTAGATAAAAGGTTTAAAAAAACTCTTATATCTGTCGCACAAGCTGAAAAACTTTTAAGCAATAAGTTTAAAAAACTAAAAGAGTTTGTTATCAAACCACCAGGCAAGGTAACTATTGTACCTGAAGAAGATTGTCGTCCTGCTATTGAACCAGCCAAAACTATGGGCTTTGATACCGTTAATTAGAAATATTAAAAAACCAAGAGGTAAGTGTTATGTTATTAAAAAATGTACGTTTAAGTTTTCCCCACATATTTATCCCTTATAGTTTTTCCGATGATCAATCTAAAAAATATTCTGCATCTTTTATTTTGCAAAAAGATGATCCGCAGGTTGAGGAAATCAAAATGGAAATGGACAGAGTAATAACAGAAAGATTGAAAAATAAAAAAACTAAACCCTCTAATATAAAAAATTGTCTCCGTGACGGTGCAGAAAAAATGCACTTAGATGGATTTAGTGATGACGTTGTATTCTTTAACGCTAGTAATACAAGACGCCCTGGGGTCTATGACAGAGATCGTTCTCCTTTAACTAAAGAGGATAATCGACTCTACGCAGGTTGCTATGTTAATACAGCAATAGATTATTGGTTACAGGACAACCAATATGGAATGCGTGTTAATGCTTTCCTACGAGGTCTACAATTTAACGCTGAAGGTGAGGAGTTCGGCAGTGGCACAAGTTTTGTCGCTACTGCTGATGAATTCGCTATGCTTGAAGAAGAAGATCGAACTAAAGGTAATGATGCTAAAACATTGCTCCGTAAAGACGTAGAAGCTAATGATTATCATTGTGATTTTCTTGATTAATGCTTTATATCGATACTGAAACTTTCAGTAAACAAGATATTCGTAAAGTCGGTACCTATGTCTACACTGCTAATTGCACAGTACTTTTATGCGCTTGGGCAATAGATGATGACCCTGTACAACTTTGGGATTTAACTATAAGCGATATTATGCCTGAAAAACTAAAATTAGCTTTGTTAAATCCCAATATCTTAATATATGCGCATAACAGTAATTTCGATCGTAACGTATTACGTCATTGTTTAAATATTGACATACCAATATCTCGCTGGCGCGACACAATGGTGAAAGCATTATCTCTATCACTACCTGGATCACTCGAACATTTAAGTGAGATATTCGCGCTTTCAGTTGATCAGAAAAAAATTGTTAACGGTAAAAAACTTATTAATAGGTTTTGTAAGCCTGCACCGAAAAATCGCAAAGTAAATCGATATGATAAATTCACCCATCCTAGTGAATGGTTAAAATTTAGTGAATACGCTAAGCAAGATGTAGTTGCTATGCGTACTATTGATAAGATCTTACCTAATTGGAATTATCAAGATACTGAATTAGATTTATGGCACCTAGATCAAGTTATTAATGACCGTGGGTTAATGATAGATTCAGGTGGTGTGAATTGCGCTATTAACTTAATTAATTTAACTCTAAAAAACTTGCACAGTGAACTATATAACTTAACAGATGGATGTGTATCTAAAGCAACTGAGATCAGTAAGTTAATTAAATACCTTAAAAATAATGGTATTAATACTAAAACATTAACGAAAACCGATGTTACGAAACTATTAAAAGAAAATATCAGTAGTAATCTCCGTCGAATATTAGAAATTCGTCAACAAATAGGTAAATCATCTACTGCGAAATATAAAAAACTACAAGACGCCACGAACAAGGACGGTCGGTTACGTGGCACCTTACAGTTTAATGGTGCTTCACGCACTGGACGTTGGGCTGGTCGATTGTTTCAACCACAAAATCTACCGCGTTCTACTATTGGTTGTACAGATATTGGTAGAGACGCAATTGTAGATAAAAAAGTAGATTTACTCTACAGACACCCAATGGAAGTAGCTAGTTCTTGCCTACGTTCTATGATAATAACGCCTTGCGATAGCCATTTAGTGGTAGCGGATTTAGCTAGCATTGAAGCTCGAATTTTACCATGGCTTGTAAAAGATGAAAAAAAACTTAAAGTATTTCGCTCTGAGTTAGATGTATACAAGCAAGAAGCTGCTAACATTTACGATGTATCTTATGATCAGGTAAATAAAGATCAGCGTTTTATCGGTAAAATTGCTGTACTCTCTCTCGGTTATCAAGGCGGGCAGAAAGCTTTTATTACTATGGGAGTTAATTACGGAGTAAATATTGACAAAGATTTAGCACTACGAATAGTGCGTAATTGGCGTAATGCGAATAAACGTATTGTTCGGTTTTGGTATGATTTAGAAAAAATTATTATCAATATCATTAAGTACAATACGCAAGGTATTTATCATCGTGTAAGTATTAGTATTGATAATAATTTTCTCAAAATTAAATTGCCTTCCGGTCGTTTTCTATGTTATTTCCAACCGAGCGTGGATATGGTTTTAAGAGAAAATCAAAAAGGTGAAAGTTATAAAAAAGAACAAATTAGTTATATGGGTAATAACCCATACACGAAAAAATGGGAACGTATTCCATCCTATGGTGGTAAATTTGTAGAGAATATAACACAAGGCGTAGCTAGGGATGTAATAGCTGCGAATTTACAATCAACTGAAAATGCGAATTATAAAATTGTTAGTATAGTACACGATGAAATCCTCACTGAAGCGAGCTTAGAAGCTGGTGCTAAAGATTTAACAACTTTGCTTAGCGTTACCCCTGAATGGGGTAAGTCTTTACCTTTAGCTGCTGAAGGCTATACAGCAGAAAGATACCGAAAATGATTTTTGAAAAAGATATTGAAAACTATCTTGTTAAGAAAGTAAAAAAACAAGGTGGTATAGCCTATAAATTTAGTTCACCAGCTTGGCGTTCTGTACCTGATCGGATAGTGCTATTCCCTGATAGATGTATATTCTTTGTTGAATGTAAAGCAAAAGGTAAAAAATTAACTGTAGCACAAGAAAAAGAACATAAAAGGATAAAAGCTTTAGGTTTTAGAGTCTATACAGTAGATAGTAAAAAATCAGTAGAAGATTTAATAAATATCAATGCTGTTTTTACCTCATAAATATCAAAATGTAGCTACTCAATTTATTCTTGATACCCCGAAATGCGCATTGTATTTGGAAATGGGGTTAGGTAAAACGGTTGCTACTCTTACCGCTATTGATAAACTATTTGATCAATGCGAAATTCGTAAAGTACTAGTTATCAGTACTTTACGTGTTATAAACATTGTATGGCCAACTGAAATTGCTAAATGGAATCACACTCGCTATCTCACTTACGAAGTGATACACGGTAATATTAATAAACGGATTCGATCACTAAAAAACCCAGCACAAATCCATCTAATAAACTATGAAAATTTATGCTGGTTAGTAGAACAATGCGGTCAACGTTGGCCCTATGATATGGTTGTTCTCGATGAATCCAGTAAGATGAAATCGCCCAGTGCAAAACGCTTTCGTGCATTTCGTAAGGTTACTAAATTTATTGATCGAATCGTTGAATTAACAGGTACACCAGCTCCTAATGGCTTATTAGATTTATGGGCACCCACTTATTTATTAGATAAAGGAATACGTTTAGGTCGTGGTATCACTGCTTATAAACGTCGTTGGTTCGATACTGATTACATGGGCTATACCTGGACCCCAAAACCATGTGCTAAACGTGAAATCTATCAACGTTTAAAGGATATTACCGTTTCTATGAAGACAAAGGATTATCTTAGTCTACCAGAAGTCATCACAACAAACCTTAGAATTAACATGCCAAAACAACTGTTTAAACAGTATCGACAATTAGAAAAAGAAATGGTTTTAAAGCTAAAACACAGTGAAATTTCAGCAGCGAATGCTGCGGTACTTAGTAATAAGTGTTTACAATATGCTAATGGTGCTATTTATGATGAACAAAAAAATTGGGAGACAATACACAACCTCAAACTAGATGCATTGACTGATATAGTAGAAGAAACCGCTGGTGTACCATTGTTAGTATCTTATACTTATCAATCTGATCTTATCAGATTACAGCGAAAGTTCCCAGAAGCTTGTACACTAAATAGTGATAGTGTTATAGCTAAATGGAATTTAGGTAAAGTGCCAATGTTATTAGCTCATCCAGCAAGCGTCGGACACGGCTTAAATCTCCAAAATGGAGGTAACCACTTAGTATGGTTTGGTATGAATTGGTCATTAGAATTGTACCAACAAATGAAAGCTAGATTACATCGACAAGGACAAAAATTACCTGTATTTATATACCATATTCTTATGGCAAACACAATAGATGAATTGATATTAGAACGTTTAAAAAGTAAGCGTAACATACAAGAGATTTTAATGCAAGTAATGAAAGTAACTGTATATTAAAAAAAAAAAATGGTACTATTACCAATATATTTTGGTATGTTCTTTAGTAAACTAAATGAAAAAAACTGATTTAAATACATTAAGTACTCAATTAGTCGAAAAAGAAAAAGTGCTAGAACAAGATAGATTAATAGAAAAAGAAAAAGCAACTAAACAAGCTGAAATGTATTTTCAGATCTTATCTGAAAAATACCAATTTAAAGAAGAATATATTCATATAATTATTAAAAATATTATACAATCACAGGAAAAAGCTAAACAATACGATGTATATAGAGAATGGGCAATAAAAGCTACTATTGGATTTTTAGTTATTGCTTTTTTTGCTGGACTTGAGTGGGTTTTTTTAAAATTTATGGATTCAGTATTTGAAGAGAGTCTAAACTAATATGGGAATACCAATAGGTACAATACTTGGCTTCGGGAGTACTTTAATCAATAAAGTGTTTCCTGATCCTAAAGCAAAAGCACTTGCACAAGCTGCTTTATTTGATCTTAAAGCTAAGGGTGAATTAAAGGAATTAGAATCTGCTATGAACATTATAGTAGCAGAAGCTGGCGGAGGTTGGCTCCAAAGGTCTTGGAGACCTATTACCATGCTTACTTTTCTTGTATTAATTATTTGTGATTGTTTTGGGTTATTAACTTTTCGTTTATCGGATGAAGCATGGACTTTACTCCAAATCGGTTTAGGTGGTTACGTAGTAGGTCGAAGTTTTGAAGGTGTAGCAAAAACAGTTAAAAAATAAGTCCTATTTTATTAAAAGCTAAAACAAAAAGTAGACCGCCATAAAATAACATAAGTTTTTTAGAAAAAATACTTTCGCTCCATTGCGGAAAAATATTTGGTTTAAAAGATATAAAACTACTCATTAATGAATTAGATTTTTTCTCTAACGAGTTAGTTATATTAGTGTATTTTTTCACTTATTAGATAAACCTTTAATATCCATCTCTATTGTTCTTATTTTTCTTTCACTATTTCTTTTTTTAAAATTTTCTCTTTTCATTTCTCTTTTCCATTTAGCTAGTTTTTCTTCTATTATTCTTTTTTCTATTGCTTTTTTTCTCATTTCTTTTCTTTCTAGCATTCTTTTTCTTATCTCACTTCTATTTTTTTCTTTTTTAGAAAAAGTAAATAAATTAATGTACCATACGATAAATTGCCAAATTTTTTGATACCATCGGGTTTTTAAATACTTTTGTTTCTCTATCATTACTATTTTTCTTACTTAAAAATTTAATACAATCTTCTTATTTAGCTGCTATAGCTATTTCATTAGTTCTAATAGCTGCTGTATTATCCTCTATATCTGTTTTATTAACCGCTATAGCTATTTCATTAGTTCTAATAGCTTTTTCATTATTCGCTATATCTGTTTTATTAGCTGCTATATCGTTTGTTATATCGTTTGTTATGTTAACTAACTCACTCATAACACGCTCTATATCTGTTATAATATCCATTATATCTTTTGTTATGTTATCTGACCTACTCATAACAAGCTCCATATTTGCTGATATATACGTTGTATTATCCGCTATAGCTGTTGTATTATCCGCTATATCTGTTGTATTATTACCAATAGCTGTTGTATTATTACCAATAGCTGTTGTATTATTACCAATAGCTGTTGTATTATTACCAATAGCTGTTGTATTATTACCAATAGCTGTTGTATTAT
>Ga0056106_100102_pt1 | contig 15243 bp, 27 predicted proteins | sample WorMetcrassitun1_FD_77012 | JGI IMG/M metagenome (GOLD analysis project Ga0056106, IMG submission 77012) | Marine gutless worms symbiont microbial communities from Max Planck institute for Marine Microbiology, Germany - Olavius crassitunicatus.1 ... | reverse complement strand
TTGATCCAATAAGTCTTTAATATCTCGATGACTCAAACTAAATCGATAATAAAGCCATACTGTATATTGGATAATTTCAACTGGGAATCGGTATCTTTATGTACCTGCTTGCATTAATCATCCGGGGGTTGTCACTGAATGAGCTTTAATTTGGTAGTGTCTAGCTGAGGCACGTAGGAAAATTACGGAGGTTATCAAGGTTTCGTATGGCAAGGGCCAGATGTACCCCTATGAACCGAACCGGCTATGACCATCGATGAAGCCATCGACGATAATGCAATCACAATTAATGAAAACCTAAGTCATGACTTTGGTCTCAAGTACCATGTAGTTCAAGCAGTTGGTGATAAGCAGGATGCGGTTTGCCAACACTGGTGCGGGGCTAGGTTGGAGTATCGGCGCGGCGATTAGAACGAAGGTTGGCGAACCGAATCGACAAGTGGTACTCAATATTGGCGACGGATCAGTTGTGTTTAGCTCTTCAACTTTCTGGACAATGGTCAGCTACTCAATACCTGTCTTGACGATTGTATGAAATAATCATAACTACCAAACAGTTCGTCATGGATTTGCTACCTATGGTGGCGCAATGGCTAAAACAGGACACTTTTCAGGAATGTACCTCGGTGATCCGGAAATTGGCTATGTAAAACTTGCGGAGAGTCGGAGTGTTAGCGAAGTAAATGTTTCCATTGTAAGCGATCTTAAAAAGGCGCTCAAACGAGACGTTGCCGCGACCCGTGCTGAAAAGTCATTTTTGATCGAAGTATTGATTGATTAGTTTGGCCCCGATGCTGACTTATATTTGCATGAGGAGTTCAACCTTGCCGATATCAGAGCACGAAAAGTCTGAGTACCGGTAAAACTCACTAGATTTAATTTAAAACCTAAAAATGAGCAGTAAATTATCATTCCTGTTTCTTTTTTTATTTCTTGGTTTAGGTATTTTTATGCGTGGTCCGAAGTGAGGATTTTTCTTCGGACATAGTAAATGAATCCAGCAAATCAATATTTGCTTGTCGAACACTTTTATCAAGTATTTCTAGCTCCTGTTTGTCTTTTTTAAAGTCTGCCATGATTGAATCCTGGCGTAGCTGTGTCCGAATTTCATCGGCACCAACTACATCTTCCAAATCAGCCTTGATATCATTGAAACTACGCTTTATATAACCAAGCCATTGGAAGAGTGTACGAATAGTGCCAAGCAATTTTTCCGGCCCTATTACTAACAAGCCAGTAACGGCAAGTACCAGGATCTCAGCAAAGCCAACATCAAACATGGTCTAGCAATGACCAGAATTATTGGTGATCTGCGTTTGCTTCGGCATGATCGCTAGTTTTCTCAGCTGCATGGCCATGAAGGCGCTCATGATCTTTGTTGTACAGCCCCCTAGGCAAATTGGGTGCTGGTTCCGGTTCAAGTTGAACAAAACCACTATTTCTTGTGCCTTGTTGAACATCATGTGGGTTATGACATTCAGTACAGATAAACCAGCGTTTTTTCCCCGTTGAAGCCCACTGACCGATGCGTTTTCCGTGCACGCCATCACGCCAATCCCGGTAAACTGATCCATGGCATTTACCACAGACTTTTTGCGACTGATTAAAGTTAACTTCATTATCAAAATTGTCGACCAGTTTGTTTCGTGTGTCTGTATGATGGCAATCCATGCACCAGATACCACCTCTGCCGTGCTGCAGATTAAGGGAATCAGGAATAATATCCTGATGAAAGGTTAGCATACGAGGATTCCTGTCGTCATTTTTTGGAGGGAAAGTACCATTATGACAGGCTATACCACATACAGGCAACATGATTAGCTTTGAATCTCTTGACTTAATCACAGCTTCACCCTTTGAGTAATCTGCTTCAATGGGCATCTCTCCCATGGGCTCAGTGCCGTCATAAGGATCGCCCCACCATAATACTGCTCCGGTTTTAGTCGAGCACTTCACATTCGGCAATCCCGAAGATACTTCTTTTTTAGCCAGCTCGGATGCGCCTTTTCTACTTTCAAAGCACTCCGTCTGCTCTTGTGAAAAAGCATATGGTGAGCCAATCAATAGAAGCATTACCATTGCACTGATATGATGTTTTTTCATTACTATCTTCTCCCTTCTTTTCACACTGGCATCACCAAGGTAGTCATAAACTTGAACTGATAATTATTTGTTTCACTCACTAGCGTACTTCACATCTCCAACTAGGATGCCAATGGCGCCTTTCAATAACACGGTGAGAATCAAAAATCCGATAGCCCAATTACCCAGACAATTCCCGATCTCTATTAGAGTCGGTGAGTATTGAGTGAACTCTCCGATCGGAGTTGGAATCGAACCAGGGATTAATAAACCCATTCCCTTTTCAATCCAGATCCCAAAAAAGATCATGCTGCAGATATAGGGAAGTAAGGTATAATTTTTCCTGACATGGGGAATAAGCAACAGAATCCAACATATCACCATGGTGACTACAGAGGCCCAGAACCAAGGCACGAGATTGTCTAGACCATGTTTTCCGAACATCAGGTACTGCAAACCACCGGAGTGTTCTGTTGGATGATATAACTCAGTAACTACCTCAGACACGGTCAGGAAGATCGCAATGCTAAGGCAATATACGACTATAGTTGAAAGCATATCTAAGGCCTTATCCTCAATCCAAAGCGCAGTGTTCTTTCGAATAATCTGGAAGATAATGATAATTAGTGCGGGTCCAGCAGCGAAGGCTGTAGAGATAAACCGAATGGGCATCATGCCGTGATGCCACATGGGCCTGGCTGGCATGGTATTGATTAAAAATGCTGTCACTGTGTGAATGCTCAAAGCCCATACGATTGAAATAAAAACAAACGGCAAATAGAATGTGTTATTTAGTGGCGCCCCCATGTATTTCTGATAAAGATAATAAAATCCACAGAGTAGATTGAGAAATAAATAACCGTTCAGAACTAATACATCCCAGCTCAGCATAGAACCTGGGAAGTTGAATATGCCAATTACAGGAACCAAATGCCAGAGTCTGTCTGGTCTTCCCATATGCGAGAGCACAAAAAGAATACACATTATCACTGCTGCAATTGCCAGCATCTCACCCAACACAGCTACCTTATGTAAGGGTTCATATTTATAAACATAGGCTGGAAAAACAATGGTAACAGCTCCAGCTGCAACACCGACCAGGAAGACAAAATTTGCCAGATAAAGCCCCCAGCTCACCTGATCAGTCAGGCCAGTAACTATCATTCCATATTTTAATTGCATAAAGTTTCCATATGCCCAAGGAATAAGAAAAAGCGTAAGAAAAGCCATCCAGAGATAGTAGTTTTTATTCCCTTTAATTATATAGGTAAGATAGTCAACGATGAATTTAATCGCTTTATTCATATTATGATCCCCTAGTTGACATAGTAGAAAAATTTTGGGTAAGTGTTTGCTTCAATTTTTAATCGGAACACTCGTTTTGTAGCGAGAACCCTCCTCACCTCACTGTCTGGATCAAGCAAATTCCCAAACTTGCGCGCACCTACAGGGCAGACTTCAACGCATGCCGGATAACGACCTTTGCGTGTCCGTTGGATGCAGAACGTACATTTTTCTACCACACCTTTCATACGAGGACGGTTACCCAAATAATGGGTATTGGGATTCATTTCTTCTTTGGGCAGCCGTGGTTTACCCCAATTAAATCTGCGTGCCCAGTAAGGACAGGCTCCAATGCACATACGACAGCCAATGCACCAGTTGTAGTCAACAACAACTACACCATCAGGTTCACGATAAGTGGTTCTAACGGGACATACTTTCACGCAGGGAGGTTTTTCACACTGCATGCAGGCAATAGGCATATAGTGGGAATCTTCTTCCGGCACCTTCTCAGCATCATAATAATGCTCCCCTTCCAGTACAACTCCCAACGCACTGTAGGCGTTTCCACCAACCTGAATTCCGTAATCACCGGGATAACCATCATTTAGCTTTTCCTGAGTAAACTCGCCTTTTTCCATTTTCAATACTCGAATCCATTCAATTTCCTGCTCATCGCCACGAGATTGATTATTCTCTGTTACGCAAGCTTCCACACAGCGACGACAACCAATGCATTTTTGAATATTGAGGGCGTAACCAAAGAGAACACCTTCCTTTGCTTCTGTTCCGTCAACCGTCACATCTTTTCCATATTCCAGAGAATAACGTTTTTCAAGCCTATCCAGTGTCTCTGCTTTCTCTTCTTCGGTCATTAGTCGGTAATTTGACTGAAAATGCTCAGCCCAGCTGGTATTTGCTTCGGCATCATCAGTCCCCGTTATCAATGCCGCTGTACCAATCAGTGATGCTGTGCTGAGCCACGCACTGTTTTTAATAAAATCTCGACGTGAACTTGATTTCAAAACCTCATCTGCCTGACCTTTACTGGCAGGCTGCCACTTTCCCAGGGTTACACTATTTGGTGCCTGCTCGGTTGTAACATCAACGATAGGTGTTTTCTTTTCTGACACAATATTCCTCCAAAAACAGGACGTGTTTTGAGAGCCAAAATAACTATACCACTCAAAATACTCAAAAATGAGGAATCAGAGCGAGCGCGGGGCGCAAAATAACAGAATGCTCTTTAGCAGTCCACTTAAATCAGGCACATGTTTTTGTTGATCTTAGGCTTAATAATTCAGGACTGAAAAATACTTATATTACGAATAAAAAACATTCTAATAATTTAAGTCATAAAAATCTAACTTATCATTACAAAAAGTATAAAAATTTAAAATATAAGCATTAAGGAATGACCGTAATCTAATAGCTCATCACGATTCTCGCGGTCTATTTCAATGATTTTATTGGTGAAGTAAAACCATACTTGAACAGAACTTAAGCATCTTTATAAGCTAAATATCCTCATCATGACAAATGATGGCGTGTGAGCAGAGGGTATCCTGACTTGTAATATAAGCTGAATATCGATTCTCAACAAAGGAGCGACAAAGTTGATATTGAAACCAGCTATTGGGCATAGGTTCCAATATTGAGATTGGTTACCATTCAGAAAACTTCTCATTGCAGCAAATATCTGGCATATTCAACTCAGATATAGAAATAATGGCTTTAGGCAAACTTATAAGTACAGAAATGAATAAAAAAACCAAAATTTATTTTGGCCCATCCTTGAATATTCTTACAGAGAACGAAAAAAATACGATGGAAATAAGTGGGAGATTGAATCGTACTGCAGAGCGATACATGACAATTATGAAGAGCCACGGAATTGAACTCACAGAAGCAGAGAAAGCTTGTTTGATAAACATATGTGATTTCGGTTTTATGGCTCCCTACGAAATCAAAGAAATGCCTATTGATGTGAGAATATCGACCTTTGAGGCAGAGGGCCTGGACAAGGAAGTACTCGCAAAAAAATTAGAAGCAGCTTCTTTCGCGGATCTGGTTTCTGTTGTGGAAGAGTTGGGATTCTAGCTAACTTTTGTCAGGAGTTAACTGTAAACTATCAAAGAATTTCTTCTGTCGTTTTTGAAAATTAGCACCTGGTATTCTTCCGCTAGCAGCACCAATATTATCAACTACGCGGTACACTTTTGCTGTACCTGGAATAGTGCAAGTAACAACTGGATGTGATACCACGCACTTCAGAGGAAACTGCCCCCAACTTTCGCAGTCCATTTATTTTGCCCAATCTGACAAAGACTGATTCGTAACTGCTTTAAACAATCTACCATGACCAAAGGGTATATTAACCATTACGGCTATACCACTTTTCACTGCAACCGGTAAAAGCTTTTGTTCGACGCCACGATTATCAAGAGAATAGTTTAATTGTACAAAATCCAATTCCTCTGTCAGCATCAATTTTGCGAGATCATCACGTTCATCACTACGGGAGGCTGTTACGCCTAAATAATGGATCCAGCCTGCTTGTTCCGCTCGCGCATTACAGGCAACTGCACCTTCCAACCTTTCAAGCTATGTATCATCATCACATCAATTACATCACATTTAAGTTTTCTAACAGAGTCTTCATTTGCCGGCAATTACTGGATGCGTCAAATTGATCGCACTTGGTAGTCAAAAACGTAGTCATAAATGTATCCTTATGAATACCTAGTTCACTTATAAGGTCACCGAGTACTGCTTCCGAACCCTCTTATAGCTTGGAGCCGCGTCTATCACCTTACCGCCAAGTTCGTGAAATCGCTTGAGTATTTCCTTCAAGGGTAGGTAAAGTTTTTCAGAGTCTCCTACTCCATAACGATTAGCACCAATACCGATCACCGGTATTTGCTCACCAGGTTTAGAAATAGGCTTGTTTAAGATTTCTGTAGACTGCGCCTTTAGTGGTCTACAACCACTTACTCACAGAACAGTCAACACTGCTGACCTTTTGAGGAAAGCTCTGCGTGTGATGGCCATTATTCACCCCCGGGATAATTTTTTGAGGTAATCACGCGATTAAGCTAGAAACTAAGTATAATTAATATACTACACTGCAGCAAGCTATGGAGAGTTAAATTCAATGAGATTAAGATCGGCTGAAAGCAAACTTCAGTTTAGCTATAGAAAATTTTCTCCCATGCCTATCCAGCTATTTTAGTTTCGGTTAATCAGCTCTTTTAACGCGTCCAAAACCGGAAATATTAACACTCTGCTCTCTCACTTCACCGTAGTAGTCGATTTTTCCTGCACCAGACAAATTCACCTGAGAGAACACCATCTCCAATTCCTAAGTCGACAGCGCCCACTCCAGATATTACTACCTTCGCATCAGTGGTGATAACACTACGCATATCAACTTTTCCGACACCTCTCATCACCAGAGCTAATCTATCATAATGCCCTCGTCCGTGTCTTCCATTTTACCTGCATCGGAGATCTTTAATACGCAAGCTCTCTCTCCTTCAAATCCCGAAAACTTAATATCTGCTGTACCTTCAACCTCCATAGAATTCAACACTGACATAACAATATGATTGATCATAACCTTGCCAATCACTCCAACCCAGGATAAGATGATTGTCGACCACCTCTGCAAGTATGTCATCGTGAAAATTGTCTGGGTAGGACAGCTCCGATCTGCCGATCATCACCTTACTCGATGGTAACGTCCCATACTCCCTTTATTACAACGTCTTGGAAATCTTTCAGATCCTCATTATCAGTAGTAATAACACCCATATCATTATTTTTCTGTACATTAGCTTTATCTAATATTGCATCGCTTACTGCCATACGGCCAAACTCTAGTAACGCGACTATCAATATGCAGCAGAAACCCAGTGCCGAAACTACTGCAAGTTGGCTATTTTTCATTACTCTTCCCTCCCTTATGGTTTTTAAAGTGATCTGCGATCTCACCAATATCAATATCCAATAAATTCATTATTTTAAATAAGCGAGGAAGTTCATCGTGGAGAAACTCATCCTTCATTTTCTGCAAAATAATTTGTCTCGCTTCTGTTGATACGAAGTAACCAATACCACGTTGGTTTTCAATGATTTTTCTTTCTATAAGCATCTGATAGCTCCTGGTAACAGTATTTGGATTTACCCTCAGATTGATGGCTAACTCCCGGATGGAAGGTATTCTTTTCTGACCAAGCCACTCACCCTGAAGAATACGATCACACATCTGATCGGCAATCTGCAGATAGATACCTTTAGGTTGATTAAACTCCATGGCTAACCTCGGTTTCTCTAAGCCGTAACCAGGCTACGGACCAACAGAAAAACGGCAACACAAAGAAATAAAGTAATTTCAGACTTGTCCAGATAATTTGTATTGGATCCTTGTTAGCAAGATAAACACTCTTTGCATTGAGCTCGAAACTATGATTACCACTCATGTGAAAACCGTCAAAGTATTGCGAAAATATTATCCGGAAAATAATCATGGCAAATATTAATAATCCAATGACTATAATAGTGCTGACCATGGTAGTTTTAAGCCAGCGCCCCTTACGAGACCAGGCAGCACCCAAAAAGAACAGTGATTGCATAACAATAACATGCGGTATTAACTTCCATACAATAGGGTCAAATGGTCGAAACAAGCTGTTACTCCGAGAAAATACCAGTTCATTTATCGCTTCTACAACTAGGGAGGCGACGAAAGTAAAAACCAGGATATAAGAGATCAAAGCTATTGTAACGAAAACAAGTCGTGAAAGAGTTTTCTCAAGCGCAGAAGCCGGTAACAAAAGAAACTCGTGGTTGCAGGTTTTGTCGTGTAACTCTTTGAAAGCATCACTCGCTGCAATAGAACCCCATATAATGACCATACCGCCAAACCATACCTGGTAAAAATAACCTTCGCCCTTATCAAAGCCAACATTAAGCATTGAGTTCAACAACATAATACTCATCAATGTCAGTGAGGCCACTAAAACCGATCGATAGGAGCTAATAATATCATTACGGATCAGAAAGCCCAGACGATGTATGTTAAATGATTCACTCATGCTGATGCTTCCGCTAAATTGAACAAGCTCGTATAAATATCTGGATGAGAAATAACAGTGTCAAACAACACTTCTAAATCTATCAATCCATCTTCGGCACAAGTATCCTTCCACACCGTCCAGAACCCGCCCACTGCTGGTTCACAATAAAGTAAATCACTGGTATTATCGTCAGGCTTTGAAGCAACATGGCTCATTCTGATGCGAGCGTTAATATCACTCATAGCATGATTGAATAAAACCCTACCTTTATGTAGTACAACAATAGAATCAATCAGTGACTCTACATCGCGGACCTGATGAGTAGAGATAACAAAGATTCGCTTATCTGTCACAGCCTCGGCTACTAGCCGACGAAATTGACCCTTTGATGGGATATCCAGTCCGTTAGTTGGTTCATCTAATACTAGTAGTGAAGAGTTACAGGTCAGACCAAAAGACAGCAAGAGTTTTTTCTTCTGCCCATGTGAAAGCGCTATTAATTTGTGACCAGCGGGTAATTCAAATTCGCCGATATACCGATTGAAAGCATTATGATCAAAGTTCGGGTAGAAGGGCGCTCTTATCTTTACGTATTCCTGAATTGTAACGTTGGGGACGTTCATCTCTTCCGGCAGGAAGAAAACCCTGGATAAGAACTCTGGCTCACGCCTTGTTGGCTCATAACCCAAAGACAAAAGTTCTCCGGATTGAGGGAAAAGCAGGCCAGTCATAAGTTTTAACAAACTGGATTTACCGGCACCATTAAGACCTAGAAGCCCATAGATATTACCTGGTTGCAGATTTAGCTGCAGATCTTGAAAAAGACCCTTTTTTCCATATCCAAAAGATAGTCGATCTATCTTAATCATTGTTTCAAACCTCTAAATTTAGTGCACTAGTATGCTAGTACACCTAATTTATCATGTCAATGGGGCTTTCAAATTGTTAATCAGATTTTATTAGTCTGTAATTTGTACAGTTTGGTGTGAGAGACGAAAAAATCGAGTAATAATTAAAAATAGTACTTATTTGTCATTAGTTTTCATTTGCTTTTTTAACCATTATCACGTCAGTAAAATAACTTAAACTTTCTGTATCAGAATCATCTGAATCGCAAAACAAGCCAAGTTGGATCACCCTGACCGTAGCAGGATCTCTCCATAATTTTGAATAAATACCAGCAAGATCAATTTTTTCCTGGTGCCATCGGCAGATATTCTCTATGTCACCATTTGCTACGTAATGAGGGAAACCCTCAATATATTTATAGTCACCAGCTCTAAACTGATTACCTCAAATGACCTTCATAAAATACTTATCCCCTGATTTCGTTTCAAAGCCGATAAAAATCTGGCATGGCGATCATCTCCTTCACGACTTTGTTCATCCAGTGAACTTACAATCAGTTTTTCAATAAACCATTGTCATTGTAATTCAGGATAATCCTTCAGCGGTATATTAACATAGCGACTCAAAATAGAAGCACTGTCATCGGTTGCCAATTTAATTGCTGATACCCCTTCTTTAACTACAAAATCGACATTCATGGGCCCATTCCAAAAGAACTCCATGTGTCGTCAATCTGGTTCAATAGGGTCGAGCTTGAGTTTTCTTACTAAAATCCATGACAACAAGCTGCGCTTCACCGCCTGGCCTTAAAATATCTTCGAGCTTGGGCGCGTTACTACTACACGCACTGAGCAACCACAAATACAATGCTATATACAAAGCTAGAGTATTTTTTAAAAAAATAGAAATTCATCCTAATACTCTATGGGGTAATTCAAACAGGTATTTTGACACTTGCGCTTATACTATCAACTATTTGTCTAATAGTTGATAGTATATAGAAATGAACATCATATAGAATACATGCAATAGTCTCGCAAGCAGCGCATTCCTGAACAAATTTATAAGAGGAGCCTAATGATGATTCACTTCAGCAATAACAACAAAGGTATCGTTTTATTTAGTCGTAGACAAAAAAATGTTAACCAAACTGTCAGCCATATCACTACTTTTTTTATCACTAATACTAAGCCTGTATACAGGAACAGCACTAGCTCAGGGACATTCTTCATTGAAAGAACTAAGGTGGCTTAAAGGAGCTGATGAAGAGAAATTTAAGATGATAGAAAAGCAATTCTCTGATATCAGTATTAGTATGGCGCGTATTGGATATCGCTATAATGAACTTTATTTTGCTGGTTTGGATGAAAACTGGATATTTGCAATATGCTAGACCAGCCAACTCAGAAGGGAACTTCAGAATGCTTTAATCCGCAGCCCGAATCGTGCTGTTTCCTCTGAGCCTTTTATTGAGGTCTCAGTACCAGCGATGCTTGAGGCCATCAAGGATAAGGATAAAGCTGCTTTTATGAAAACCTTTGATTGGTTCACCCAGGCCTGCAATGCTTGTCATGTGACACAAAACCTGGCATTTCTTACTGTACGTAAATCCACACATAGAAGAAGCTCAATAATTTATGAGGTACCTCAATAGACAGTTAATTACAAGAAACAAGCTTCAACAACTACTAGATTTTTGCATTTCTTTCAGTGAAGGGGAATAATATCTCTCCCCCAATTGAGTATTTAATTCTTCAACATCAAGGACTATTTTTTTTGTTTATCAAATAATATGCGAAGCTTCTCTTGGCCAAAGCTTATAATATCGCCAGATACAACCTTCTTCCGTTTTCTGGTTTCCACCTCTCCATTGACTAATACTTGACCATTAGCGATCACAAGCTTTGCTTCACCACCACTACTGACTAAACCTTCAAACTTTAATAGTTTATAAAGCTCGGTAGGTTCTTCTGCTATTTCCATTTCTTTCATTATATTCAAATATTCATTTTCAATATTATTTGAATGCATCTAATGACCAAGTTAGCGCTCTACCAAGAGTAGCGACTTTATTGTTGAGAATACAGTCTAGCTTTTGCTGACTTACCAATTCTCCTCCAGTAACTCAAAATGAGTTGAGGGTGTAAGCATGCTGGACAAACTTCTGGGGCATCTTCAGCCTCATGTAGATAACCACAATTTCTACAGCGCCAAACAACTTTTCCATTTCTTTTAAATACTTTGCCTCCCTCAAGATTGTCTGCAAGTTCTTTGTAGCGCTTGTCGTGTTATTTTTCAGCAATTGATATAGCTTCAAATGCTGATGCTACCTGCTCAGACCCTTCTTCTCTTGCTACTTTGGCAAACGCCGGATATATCTCCGTCCATTCGTATTCTTCACCAGCTGCAGCAGCTTTTAAATTTTCCAGTATTGAGCCTATTTTATCAGCAGGAAAAGTTTCTGTTATTTGCACATCACCGCCTTTCAGGAACTTGAAAAACCTTTTAGTATGTTTTTCCTGGTTAGCGGTTTCTTTAAAAATATCGATGATCTGCACCAAACCTTCTTTTTTAGTCGCGCCAGTAAAATAAGTATATCTATTTCTCGCCTGTGACTCACCAGTAAATGCTTTTAGTAAGTTTTTCTCTGTTTCTGTACCTCCTATGTTCGTAGACATTTTACCACCTCTTTGGACTAATATTTTTTTGTTTAACTAGAGTATGTAGATTAGTTTACCTAAAAATATTGGGTAGGAGTATGTGGTAAACATATAATTCAGGCTCTTATTTTCAAGAGAGTAGTTGGACTTGGCAGCATTGCTATTAAAATTCATGGTTCTTTAGCCAATTTAATCTCTCCGGGTAGCACAAATCCCCCGACCTTATTTGCAAATACCGATAGAGGAACTCCCATGGCTTCTTTCAATATTACATCTCTATCCCATTTATTGTTAATGCCGGTAATCTTCCAGGCATTTTTAAAGCCGATGTGTTTGAGCTGGTACCAGGGTGATACCAGAGGAAAGGACTGTAAAGGCCAATCAGTACCATAGATCGTGCGCGCTGTAAGTCCAGGGACTTTCAATGCCTTTACTAAAAAACCCAATTTATTGATTTGTGTCAGACTCGAAATATCAGTATAGAGATTGGAATACTTTTTAAACATCGGCAATATACGCTCGAAGTTATCTTGCCCCTCTGATTTGCCGGTAGTTGAAATATGTGCGGCGATAACCGTCACGCCCATATTAAGTGGGAGTTCCAGCTTCTTAGGGTCAGCAAGTTCATCGCGAGCACTGGCAAATGACTTTTCCATTCCCGTATGCGTCAGTAAAGGAATATTTAACTCAATCATTTTTTCATAAAAAGGAACAAAGCGTTTATCAGAAGGATCAATGTGCATAATAGAAGGGATCCATTTAATAAGATAAGCACCCTGCCGATGCACCTCTATGAGTCGCTCAATCGCATCATCTCTTAGAGGATTAATACTTGCTCCAAATAATAAACTGAAATATTTTGCTGTTTCCATTGCGACATGATCATTGGGAACATAGAACTGGGTTAGTTCTTTATCCAGTTCCTTTGTTTTCTGATCAATTACGCCATCCAATGCCAGGACAATGGCAGCATCAACATATCTTGATTGCTCAATCTTGTCGTTCAACCTTTTAACAACAATCTGATCGCCATGCTCTACCAACTCCTTCTCCGTGACATTCATCCACTTCATAAAATAGCGGAAACGATAATTCTCCCGCATTTCTTTATTCACATAACACTCAGAACCTTTCAGACCTAACCCAGCTACATGGGCATGCCAATCTATGATGTGCAACTCTTCAAGCTCATCAGTTGCAAATACATCGTTGCCCGATGTTATAAAAATAATGGATATAAAAACATAGATATATGATTTAATGTTTCTTCTACTCTTTAATTTGTTGTCAAGGTCGGTAACACCAAGGCAGCTTAATCAATTTTCTGTCTAACCCTTTTATTTTCTATTCCAGCTTTATTCTACTTTATGACATATTTATGACATACAGCTAATATTTTATTATCATCTGGATCACGCACATGGCTGCGTAGAAGTTATCATGCGCTTCAGTCCTTATTCCAGACTTACCCTCGTATTCAAACGCTGTTTGATAGAATAAATCCACAGACTTGCGATCATCGGTAAGTAAAGCAACATTCGTCCCATTCCCGACTGTAGCGGGATGATTCCCATCACGAGGTTTACCCACCCAAAACGTGTCAATGCCAAGTTTGCTATGGGTTCCATATCCAGTCCCATTTTCACTGTTCCATCGACGCTCATGGCCTAATACTTTTAACACCGCATCATATAACTTTACACATTCCTCAATATTGTTTATATGTAAAATTACATGTATGTAAAAATTACATGACTTAACATGATTCTCTCCTTATCACATTCTTAAATACTGCTATTGGTATGATATACGAAACCTGGCGTCTATCTATCTTGTATTAAGTATCGAAGTGTACCTGGAACCAGTTTTATTATCTACAAAACCGGCTGATTCATAGAATTTATGTGTTTCAACTCGCTTTGATCCAGCCATCAGAGCAACTTTATAACAGTCTATTTTTTTTTGCTTCATTCTGAGCTTCTTTTAAAAATATTTTGTCAATACCTTTGCTTCTCATTTTTTCGGTGACAATAACGTTTTCAATTATGGCGTATGGTCTGCCAGACCAACTCAAATTTGGACACACGTTCAAAGTGCAAGTACCAACCAGCCTTTCGCCATCGAATGCTACAAACACACCGTTATTAGACGATTGAAGCTGGCTATAAATTTATTTGAGCCTATCATGAGTTGGGCGACTAGATTTAGATCTTTCAAATTCATCGATTAAATCAAGAGTTTCCTGTAACTCTTCAAATTTTACTTTTCTTATTTCCATGCACTATCTCTAGAATACATTATTATGCGTTCTTGGCCTTTTTATAATAATTAGTAGGAGACAACCGTTTCATACTAAATGATATTTTCCCACTCATTGCTGAGCCTTCCGTTTTTTAATCACATGTGAACACTAACTAGTTTTTACATTTGCTTACCAATTCTGTCTTGCCTAACTTGTTCGTGTTTCAAGCGCCAAACGAATACCTAGTCCCATCAATACCATGCCAGACACTCCATTGAGCCAAGCCTGAAATACCGGATTTTGTCTAAGTCAGTCAGATAGTCCTGCTGCAAACAATGCGATGGACCCCCTAACTAGAAATGTGAGGAGCGCAAAGGTAAGGCCAAGAACGAGCGGCATCATGGTGGGCTGTGAGATATCAGCAGATATAAATTGTGATAAGAACACAAAATAAAAAAATAGCAATCTTCGGATTGCTCAGATTTGATATTGCGCCCTGTAAAAACAGATCTCGACAGGTTATATCTTTCTTTCCGGAAACTTCCAAGGTGGGCAATGGTGAGCGAAAAGTTTTAATCCCAAGGTAGATCAAATATGCTGCGCCAACAATTTTTAGCACCATGAAAAGCTTCTCAGAAGCCTGTAATAACGCACACAAGCCAAAGCACCGCGAGTAAGATAATATCCCAGTCATCCTGTACTCACTCCAGTTGCTGTTGAAAGACCAGCTTTCTTTCCCATAGCGATTGAACGAGACATAACCAGAATCATGTTCGGCCCTGGAGTAGCAATAAGAATCAGAGGTGTAATCGTAAATAGTATAAATTGAGTATTGTTCATTTATTTTTTTTCAATCCTCACATGAATAATATTCAGCCAGAATAATTGCGGCTGCGACACTGGCATCACGCTTTAGGACACTATCAAATTAAAGCTCATTCAGCGACAACCCCAGGATGATTAATGCAAACAAGTACATAAAGATACCGATTCTCAATTGAAATTATCCAATATACAGTATGGCTTTATTATCGATTTAGTTTGAGTC
>Ga0056106_100100_pt1 | contig 15470 bp, 16 predicted proteins | sample WorMetcrassitun1_FD_77012 | JGI IMG/M metagenome (GOLD analysis project Ga0056106, IMG submission 77012) | Marine gutless worms symbiont microbial communities from Max Planck institute for Marine Microbiology, Germany - Olavius crassitunicatus.1 ... | reverse complement strand
TGATGGTTCGTGGCCCCGATAAGGTTATGATGCACCTGATGTTTGGGGTTGTCGCTTTGTTTGCGGATCAACTCCTTAAATTGACTGGTTACTGATGAAATGAGTTTTGCAAGAGGCTCAAACGATAAAAATATCACCATCGATGACATCAACTGTTCGATCGACTTTCCCGATCTTCCACGCCCCTACTCAAGTCCGAGCCAGCGTTGCAGTGCCGGAACCATCGACATTTCATCGCTGCATTTCAGCGACGCTGATCTCTTTTTTCGTGTCGACAATCCTGACACGATCTTTATTGAAAAGAGCAAAGTCAGATGGTGCGGCGGTACGTTGGAGTCGAGCAGCCTGCGATTATCAGGTAAAGATCCGGAAATTGATACCACCTTTTACTGCAGCCGTATCAATCTTGGTGATCTGCTCGAACAATTTGGCTTCAAGGGAACCGAAGGGGAAGGGGCATTGAATGGAAAGCTGCCGATAAAAATCTCCAGAGAAAGCATTGAATTTGATGATGGATTTCTATTTTCGACACCAGGCACAGGTGGTATAGTACGGTTTACCGATACCGATCTGCTGCGGCAGGGAATAGGAGCGGTCAGTGAGGCCGGCTATATCAGTTATTCTCTGCAGGCGCTTGAGGATTTTACCTATAACTGGACAAAACTTTCATTTGACAGTTCAGGTGATGATCTGCTGCTGACCCTGGAACTGGATGGAAAACCAAGCACTGCACTGCCCTTCAAGTTCAACAAAAAAGGTATGATTGTTGAATCCGATCAGGGAAAGGGACTGCAGTATCCGATCAGGTTGGATGTGAATTTTCGATTACCGCTGGTTGAGCTCTTTCAGGTCGGCCAGTCAATCAATTCGATTATGGGGAATTACTAATGAAGCTCAATTTTTTATCTTGTCTGTTCTGTTTGGCACTGCTTCTCGGATTAGGGCCCGGTTGCACCAAACATGAGGTCGATGTCAAACCGGTTGAAATTAAACCCATTTATATAACAATCGATGTCAACTTCAAGGTCGACCGAGCCCTTGACGATTTCTTCGGTGACATCGATGAAGCCACTCAAAATGACTAATTCCACACCCGATACACACCGGAGGTTCAGCATGTATAACCGGAAACTTTTATTCTTTATCACTTTTGTACTGACAGCATTTCTGTTCATCGCCTTAAACGTTCAGGCGGCATCCGTCAAAGAGCGTATGCTGGCACGAATCCCAGCGATCAACAGTCTCAAAGACAAAGGCTTGGTCGGCGAAAGCTACAAGGGGTATCTCCAATATCGAACCGGTAAGAAACCAGAGCAAAAGTTGATCAACGATGAAAATAAGGATCGAAAAAGCGTTTATGCGGCAATCGCCAAACAACAGAAAGTAGACATAACCCTGGTTGGTCAGCGCCGGGCCAAGCAAATCAGCGTCAAAAGCAGTAAGGGGCACTGGTTCCAGAAACCCGATGGAGCCTGGTATAAGAAGTAATCGATATGTCCCGTCCTAAGAAGTAATCGGTATGTCCCGTCCGACAGATAGATTGTACCAGGTAGATACCGTTCCCGAGGATTTTGATTTTAACGAACGGGTCGTCGAAGTTTTTGACGACATGCTCGACCGTTCCATCCCGTTTTACCAGGACGTTATCAAGGAAACCACCCGCCTGCTCGCCGCCTGCCTGGAACCCGACGATACGGTGTGCGATCTCGGTTGTGCCACCGGTACCGCCCTGCTTCATTTTGTCAAGGAGCTGGCAGATTCCAAGCTCGCATTTGTCGGTGTCGACAGTTCTCCGGCAATGCTTGCAAAAGCTCGACTGAAGGCTGAGTTTTATGCGGCCAACAGCAACGTTGTTTTTGAGCAGGCAGACATCACTAACATAGAGCGTCCGGGAACCGGTGCCTTCATCCTCAATTACACCCTGCAGTTCATCAGACCGGTGCTTCGTCCCGCGCTGATAAAACGGTTGTTTGCAAACCTCAGACCGGGCGGCCTGTTGATCCTCAGTGAAAAAACGATTTTGGGTGACAAGCGACTGAACCGAAATTTTATTGACATCTATCACGATTTCAAACGGGAACAGGGTTATTCCGACCTGGAGATCGCCCGAAAAAGAGAAGCGATTGAAAACATCCTCATCCCGTTCTCTGTTGAAGAAAATAAAGATATCCTCAATCAGGCCGGCTTCGCGCCGGTAACTGCCTTCTTCCAATGGTTTAATTTTTCCTCTTTCGTGGCTGTCAAACCGGAGTAACCATCTATTCCCCGATGCACTATTTCGATCATTTTCCTGCAGATATTGACCGTCATCGGATCATAATAGTTCACGAGCAACGCCAGGCTTGGGTCAATCAGTCGAAAAAAGGATTTCTCCGCTATCGTCAGCCGTTTCAATATCTTCAGAACTTCAAAGCTGACTACATTGATTGTCAGTCCGATACGGTTACTATCGGCCGAGTCGAAGAAATACATCCACACCAGCAGAAACAAATAAGAGATCAACTAAAATGTTTCATACCCTGGCGCAAAGGACCTTTTTCCATTTTTGGTGTCGACGTCGATGCTGAGTGGCGCAGTGAACGCAAATGGAACCGGCTGCAGGGCTACCTGCCTGATCTGAAGGGAAAAGTTGTCGCCGATATCGGTTGCAACAACGGCTACTACATGTTCCGGATGGCCGCACATCAACCCCGTTTTATCCTCGGCTTTGAACCATCCGTTCAACACTATTACTGTTTCAAGGCGCTTAATTCGATGGCCGGCTGCAACAATCTCGATGCTGACCTGCTCGGAGTTGAGCATATTTCACTGTTTCCAGAGTCATTTGATGTGATATTTCTGATGGGTATCATCTATCACCGGATATCACCGATCGAACTGCTCAAAGATGTATTGGCAGCCCTGAAACCTGGAGGCACTCTGATCATCGAATCCCAGGCCATACCTGGAAATGACCCGATTGCACTGTTTCCGGAAACTACCTATGCAAAGGTTCCCGGCACCTACTTCGTACCCACCGGCAAGGCACTTGAGAACTGGCTGTTGAGGGCCGGTTTCAGCGAGGTTGATCTATTCAGTTCAGAACCGATGAGTTCTGACGAGCAGCGGAGTACTGACTGGATGGTGTTTGAATCTTACCGGGACTATATCGATCCAGCCGATCCTGACAGGACTGTCGAGGGTTACCCCGCTCCCTGGCGGGTCTTTTTATCTGCAGTAAAACAGTAAGCTACCATGAAAAATATGCCCCAATCGGGTCCCGACGGTTGCCTTTCTTCGAAGCTGTATTATAGATTCGGGGACCTTATGAATTATTGTGATTAAGAAAACAAAAAAAGAGGAATAACAATGGAAGCAAATAAATGCACTTTATACAGTGGCGGCCTCAAAGGCGCCGAAACCGTTTTTGGCGAAGCAGCTGAGAAATATTTTGTCAAAGAAGTCGTCTATACCTTCGAGGTTCACAAACTGTCCCGGGAGAAAAATGTTCAGGTTCTTTCAAAAGAGGATCTCGTGCGGGGTGATATCAGTATGGAATTGGCTTCGAAAATGCTGCATCGAACTTACTATGAGACAGAGAAAATCCGTAAGGTCCTGCAAACCATCTTCCACATGGTTAACAGCGGCTATCAGATCTTTGTGATTGGTTCGATCCAGGAAGACGGATCGGTAAAAGGCGGAACCGGTTGGGCAGTGCAGCTTGCCAAGATGTTCAATCGGCCGCTGCACGTTTTTGATCAACCCTCGGAGAAATGGTTCACCTGGAAAGACAGATGGCAGGAAGATTCCCCAAAAATCCAATACGACACCTTTGTCGGTTCAGGAACAAGATATTTAAACGATGCCGGTCAGGCTGCAATCGAGAAGCTGTTCGAGGATTCTTTTGCCTAAAAAAGAAACTGATTGATCTCAAGAAAACGCCCGCTTCCCATGTTTGAGAAGCGGGCGTTTTCTTGTTAGTGCTCTGAACCCGGTGCAGGGTCAGGCATTTACCTTTTCATGTCCCATCTGAACACAGATCCGCTGTAATTCATCTGTTTCTCTGGTTAGATACTCCTGCAGCTCCTTTATTGAGAAGTTCGTCAATCGCTTTACTCCTCCAAGTGTCCGAGGATGTATCCGGCCGATCTTTTCAGCCGTCTGAAATCCGGTCTCTTCCAGTTTTTCAGGTGTGGTGACCTGATCAACGATACCCAGGTTCATGGCCATACTGGCTGTAATCTTATCTTCAAGCAAGAGGAGCTGATTTGCTCTACCCTTGCCCAGTAATTTAGTCAGAAAAAAGGCACCCCCACCAATTGGTAATCCGCCAATATTTTTGAAGGCATTGTAAAATACGGTGTCGTCACTGATGATTCGGTAATCACAGGCGAAACCTAAATTCAAAAAGAGGTTGAGCGAGGCTCCCTGGCAGATTTGAATGGTGAATTTATTCAGCTCGATTACGTTGATCAGTGTTTGATTAATGATATTGCTGAGTCTGTTGATTTCCAAAAGCCTGGTTCCGCTGAATAAGCTCGATTCACCGGTGTGCGATAGAAAGAAGTCAACATATTCATCAACGCCTGACTCCTTATAGTTTGTCTGAAAGATGACTGTTTTTATGTGATCGGATTTTTTTATCTTTTCAAAATATTCACCGAGGAAATCACGTTTATCAAAACTGGTGATGTTGTGAAAAAAGTTCCCGGAAAACCTCAACCACAACACATCATCGAAAACTTCGGAGATAAGAAATTCGGAGTAACGTCTGACAAGGCCGGAATCTGACATAGCAAGCTCCTTTCAATAGTGTTGACAGTTAAACTCATGGTCGGTGACAACCATAACGTTTGTCGGCGGCACCAACCCACAGAGTTGTTATGCATTCTCTCAGTATTATATCATCAGCAACGTGCGATTATGAAATTTTACCGGAAAAATCAGTCAACCTGCTCAGAGATGGCAAGGTCGAAAATACTACGGTTTTCCTCACATGGAACAGATCAATGAGATGTGATTTATTTGATCTCTAACTCATCAAAATTGATATACTGTCTGAAAAAATTCCGGAATTCATCTTGCCGGTGGCTGACATAGACAATGGTGCTGATCTGTTTATCGACAACAAGTTCGAGAAAATTTAGAAGATTTGCATTGTTGGCGTCATCGAGCCCATGGGTCGGTTCATCAAGCATCAGCAATTGAGGCATCTTGATCAAGGCCCGGCCAATCAGAATGAGCCGCTGTTCTCCGTAGCTCAACTTACGAAACGGGGTTCGTTCATGAGCGCTCAAACCGATAACGCTCATTCATGACTGGGCAAGTTCCTGCTGCCGGCTCGTATATCTGCTGTAAAGACCAATCGAGTCAAAAAAACCGGATATGACGATCTGCAGGCAGTTTCTCGGAACATAATGTTCCCGGTGCAAGGCAGGGCTGACAATTCCCATTTCTTTTTTTATCTGCCAGATCGATTCGCCGCTGCCCCTGCGATTGCCAAACAGATACAATTCATTGGTATAACAGTCTGAATGATCACCGGTAATCAAACCCAGCAACGTCGACTTGCCGGCACCGTTGGACCCGGTAATAAGGGTGTGCTGATTTTGTTTTACGCTGAAATCAAAATCTGAGAAAATGGTTCGCTCACCGTATCGGGCCCGTCCCTTAACGAGTCTGATCAGCTCATACTCACCACTTTGCTCTACTGAGTTATTGGCGGTATCAAGGATAATCTTCCAATCATCGCCATTGACACCTTCATCGATACTTTCGAGGATCTCACTTCTGGGGCCTTGCTCGACAACCGTACCGTTATCAGTCCAGGCCAGATGCGTGCACCACTCCGGAATATCAACACGGCTTGACAGAACAAGGATTACACCAAAATCCTGATCAATCAGAAGTTTGATAATTCGATCAAACTCACCGCAGGATGCCGGATCGAGACCGTCGTAAGGGTTTTGAATAAGCAGATGCCTGGCGCCATTGGTAACCGCTTTTAAAATGAGCAGTTTACGGCTTTCCCCGGAACTCAATTGCCGATAGCCGCTGTCAAGCACATGGCCAAGCTGAAACTGGTCGATCAGCGTTCGGTTGTCTTGACAATTTTTCAAAAAATCCCTGGCCGGGGTACCCGGATCGAGACGATCGAGAAAATCTGAATCATCGTTGCGCACCTCTTGCTCAAAAACTTCCTGCTGGTCTTTGAAACTGACCAGTCCTAAATCGTCCGGAATTTCCAACTGTTTGCAGATAAGGGATTTTTCGGGTGTACGAAAAAGATCGACAAAAAGATCGATGCCGGAGCTGTTACTGCCGTAGACACACCAGACCTCACCGGTTGTAGCAGTAAAGGCGTCGATTGTCAGGCGGTCGTTTACCACCCCGGCCATAGAAATCCAGGTGGTTTCACCTAACCTGTTGGTATGACTGAATTGTATTGTTGTCATGGCAGAACTTTAACATGAGTTCTAGGCAAACTCAAGGCACTTTCATCCTCATTTTTCATTGCCCGAATAAGGTTGACGTCGACTGCGTTTCCGAGTTAGTTACTGATATTTTGTGTCGGCAAAATATAAGAATAATTTGACGTCGCCCATGTTACCGGGCCTGACGGTGGATTGTCAACAAAACCAGGTCCTGCCGGTTTTTTTATTAGAAAAAAGAATGTATATGAAAGCTTTGATAGCCCTGGAAGATGGCACCGTCTTTGAAGGACGCTCATTTACCGGTCCCGGTGAGGCCGTTGGCGAGATCGTTTTCAACACCTCGATGAGCGGCTACCAGGAAATACTCACCGACCCGTCATATACCGGGCAGATCGTCACCATGACCTACCCGCTGATCGGCAATTACGGAGTAAATCCTGAAGATATGGAGTCGCTGGCCATTCATCCCAAGGCCTTTCTGGTAAAAGAATATCACAGGCTGCCGTCAAATTTCAGATCGACTCAGTCATTGGCCGATTTTCTAAACGATTTTAACGTCCTCGGCGTTGAAGGATTCGACACCAGAGCTCTGGTCAGACATATCCGTACAGCCGGTGCCATGAAGGGAATTGTCTCCACTGAAGATCTCGACCCTGATTCGCTGATAGAACGGGCTCGGCTCTGGTCAGGACTGGTCGGTCAGGATATGGTTAAACTGGTAACCTGCGGCCGGCCGTATACCTGGTTTGACGACAAACCGCTACCCGGGACAACCTATAAGCCGGAGCCATCAGCAACCGAATTGAAAATAGTTGCCTTTGATTTCGGTATCAAATTCAACCAGATAAGAATTTTCGAAGAGCGCGGATGCCGGGTTCAAGTGATACCGGCGACAACCGATGCGCAAATCATTCTAGAGATGGAGCCGGATGGCATCTTTCTATCAAACGGCCCGGGAGACCCGGAAGGAGTCGAGGGGGTTGTTGACAGTATAAGGGAACTGCTCGGCAAAAAACCAATGTTCGGCATCTGTCTCGGCCACCAGATATTGGGCCTGGCCTATGGCGGCACCACTTACAAACTCAAGTTCGGGCACCGTGGCGGCAACCAGCCGGTTAAGGACCTGCAGACCGGTCGTGTCGAAATTACCTCACAGAACCATGGATTCTGCGTCGATATGGATACGCTTGAACCGGATCAGGTGGAGTTGACCCACATCAATCTCAACGACAACAGCTGCGAAGGCATGAAACATAAAAGATTCCCGGCGTTTTCAGTGCAGTATCACCCGGAACATGCGCCGGGCCCCCACGATGCCGAATATTTGTTCGATCGTTTTATCGATTTGATCAGACAACACGCGTAACTCATTGGGGTGCTGGCAAAATTGAAATTTTCATTAAAAATCAACGTTGAGGGAATTGTTTAACTCAAATTCCAGCCATGCCAAAACGAACCGATATCAAGAAGATTCTCATCATTGGCTCGGGACCGATCATTATCAGTCAGGCCTGTGAGTTCGATTATTCCGGCGCTCAGGCCGTCAAAGCCCTGAAAGAAGAGGGTTATGAAGTGGTCCTGATCAACTCCAATCCGGCGACGATCATGACCGATCCCGGTCTCGCAGACGCCACCTATATCGAACCGATAACAGCAGAGATGGTTGTCAAAGTGATTGAACAGGAACGCCCGGATGCCCTGCTCCCCACCTTAGGCGGCCAGACCGCTCTTAATACCGCCATCAAAGTGGCTGAAACCGGGATTCTGGAAGAGTACGGCGTGGAAATGCTGGCCGCCAGAATCGAGGTCATCCACAAGGCCGAAGGGCGTGACGAATTTCGAGAGGCGATGCGGGCTATCAACTTGAAGGTACCCGAGTCTGCAATAGTTCATACACTTAAAGATGCGATAAAAGCCGGTGACGGAATCGGATTCCCGGTCATCGTTCGCCCCAGCTTCACCCTTGGCGGCACCGGCGGCGGCGTCGCTTATAACCGTAAAGAACTCGAAGATCTCTGCAAGCAGGGGCTCGATCTGTCGATGACCAGTGAGATCATGCTCGAGCGCAGCCTTCTCGGCTGGAAAGAGTTTGAGTTGGAGGTGATGCGCGACTCCAAAGACAACGTCGTTATCATCTGCTCGATAGAAAATGTCGATGCCATGGGTGTCCACACCGGTGACTCGATAACCGTTGCCCCGGCCCAGACACTTACCGACCGTGAATATCAGTACATGCGCGACGCGGCAATTGCGATAATCCGTGAGATCGGGGTCGAAACCGGCGGTTCCAACGTCCAGTTTGCGGTCAACCCGGAAGACGGGGAACTGATGGTCATCGAGATGAATCCCCGGGTCTCCAGAAGTTCAGCGCTGGCCTCCAAAGCCACCGGGTTTCCGATCGCCAAAATCGCCGCCAAGCTGGCGGTTGGCTATACCCTCGATGAAATTGCCAACGATATTACCAAAGAGACTTACGCCTCTTTCGAACCTACCATTGACTATTGCGTGGTTAAAATTCCCCGCTGGACCTTTGAAAAATTTCCCGATGCGGAGGATTTCCTGACCACCTCGATGAAATCGGTCGGCGAAACCATGGCCATCGGCAGAACCTTTAAAGAGGCCTTCCAAAAAGGCATGCGATCACTGGAGATTGGCAGGTTCGGTTTTGGTGGTGATGGTCGTGAGATTCTCAACCATCTTGATTTTGAGGATCTTGAAAGCGGACTTGTAACACCCAATTCCAAACGATTAGCCTATCTTTACGAGGCCCTGAAGAGAAAAATTGATATCTACAGAATCGCTGAGTTGACCCGGATTGACCCCTGGTTTCTCTACAACCTCGAGCAGATCGTCAACACCGAAGAACAGATACGCAGCAAAGGTTTCAAGGGACTCGACAAAGATTTTCTCAGGTTCTGCAAGCAGCAGGGCTTTTCAGATGTGCAGCTCGGCCATCTGACCGGCACCACAGAGGAAGATATCAGATCACTGCGCAAGAATGAAGAGGTTACGCCAGTCTATAAACTGGTAGACACCTGCGGCGCCGAATTCGAATCGTATACACCATACTGCTACTCGACCTATGAGCAGGAGAACGAGGCATTTAGAAGCGATAAGAAGAATATCATTATCCTCGGCGGCGGACCCAATCGTATCGGTCAGGGCATTGAATTCGATTACTGCTGCGTCCACGCCTCTTTCGCCCTGCGCGAGATCGGTGTCGAGTCGATTATGGTCAACTCCAACCCCGAAACCGTTTCCACCGATTACGATACCTCAGATAAGCTTTACTTCGAACCCCTCACCCGCGAGGACGTACTCAGCATCATTGATCAGGAACATCCCGACGGGGTGATCGTTCAATTCGGCGGCCAGACCCCTTTAAACCTGGCCGTACCGCTGGAGGAAGCAGGAGTCAAGATCATCGGTACACCACCTGACGCAATCGATCGGGCCGAAGATCGCCAACGTTTCCAGAAATTCCTGCAAAAACTCGATCTCAGACAACCTGAAAACGATACCGTTTTTACCCAGGAAGAAGCCATCGAGGCGGCCAACCGCATCGGCTATCCGGTGGTCATTCGCCCATCCTATGTTCTCGGCGGTCGGGCCATGAGAATCGCCTACAACGAAGAGGCAATCAAGGAGTTTATGGAGTCGATCGGCGGGAAGGCACAGGAACATCCGATTCTGATCGATCAGTTTTTAAAAGACGCAACTGAAATCGATGTCGATGCCATCAGCGACGGCCAGACAACCATTATCGGCGGCATTATGGAGCACATCGAAGAGGCCGGTATCCATTCGGGCGATTCGGCCTGCGTGCTGCCTCCGCACTCGTTGTCGGCGGAGATGATCGGAGAAATTGAAGATGCCAGCAGGGCGATGGCCCTTGAACTTGGCGTCATCGGTCTGATGAACGTTCAGTACGCCGTAAAAGACAATACCCTCTATGTGTTGGAAGTAAACCCACGGGCCTCCAGGACGGTGCCGTTTGTCAGCAAGGCCACTGGTGTTCCGCTGGCCAAACTGGCCACCAAGATAATGATGGATATGACACTCGCTGATCTGGGCCTGACCGAGGAAGTGACGATTAACCACTGGGCGGTGAAAGAGGCGGTGTTCCCGTTTGACCGATTCGAAGGTGTTGACACCCTGCTCGGACCTGAAATGAAGTCCACCGGTGAAGTGATGGGCATTGACGATAATCTCGGTCTGGCAATCGGCAAGGCCCTGCTCGCCGCCGGCTCAAATCTGCCGGAGAAGGGCAACGTCTTTATTTCGGTTCGCGACAGTGATAAAGAGTCAATCGTCCCCGTTGCCAGAGAATTGAAAAAAATGGGTTTTACCATCTTTGCGACCAGTGGCACCACCGGGTTTCTGCTGGAAAACGATATTGACAGCCACCGGATAAACAAGATTTCCCAAGAGCGTCCTCATATCCTCGACATGGTTCTCAACCACGAGATTAACTGGATTATCAACACCTCTCTAGGTAAAAGAACCACCGAGGACAGCTACCGGATCAGAAGGGCGGCAATCGATCTGCATATACCCTACACAACCACAACAAACGGTGCCGCTGCCTTTGTCAGCGCCATGAATGCATTTGGCGAAGAGCAGATCGGGGTAAAACCTGTACAAAAATTTGCCTGATGACTACAATATAATTTGAACCATAATAAATAATGGTTAGCGCTCGACAACGGCTAAAGATATTTTAATGTTAGGTGCTATTGTTGACAAACAGTGATATTTCAATAGCTATCCGTACACCGGGAGGTTCTTTTGAACACCTTTTATAAGAATTTGAGCATGTGGCTGGTGATTGGCCTGACCATGATCCTGCTTTTCAATCTGTTCAATAAACCGCAGGGCAATATCTCTTCTTTGACCTACAGCGAGTTTATGGGCAAAATTGAAAACAAATCGATCAATCGCGTCCGCATCGACGGAGATACGATCTCCGGGACCCTTCAGAATGGGCGGTCATTCAAAACTATTTACCCGGCCACCGATGCCGAGTTAATCCCACTATTAAGAGAGGCCGGTGTCGATATTACAGTCAAAGAGGGTCAAAAAGATAACTGGCTGATGACCATCTTCGTTTCCTGGTTCCCAATGCTGCTGCTGATCGGTGTCTGGATATTTTTCATGCGCCAGATGCAGGGCGGCGGCAAAGGCGGTGCCCTGTCATTTGGCAAAACAAGAGCCAAGTTGATGGAACAGGGAACCAAAAAGGTTACTTTTGCAGATGTTGCCGGTATTAATGAGGCCAAAGAGGAACTCGAAGAAATTATCGATTTCCTGAAAGACCCGCATAAGTTCACCACGCTTGGCGGTAGAATCCCCAAAGGTGTGCTGTTGGCCGGTGCTCCAGGTACCGGAAAAACATTGCTGGCCCGGGCGATTGCCGGAGAAGCCGATGTTCCCTTCTTCTCCATCTCCGGCTCGGATTTTGTTGAGATGTTTGTCGGTGTCGGGGCGTCCCGTGTCAGAGACCTTTTCAATCAGGGGAAAAAGAATGCACCCTGCATCATCTTTATCGACGAGATAGACGCGGTTGGTCGTCACAGAGGAGCAGGTCTCGGAGGCGGACATGACGAACGGGAACAGACTCTGAACCAGCTTCTCGTTGAAATGGACGGATTTGAATCCAACGAAGGCGTTATCATCGTTGCTGCCACTAACCGCCCCGACGTTCTCGATCCAGCGCTGTTGCGGCCCGGTCGTTTTGATCGTCAGGTGGTGGTACCAATCCCCGATGTCGGCGGCCGCCAGAAAATCCTCGAGATTTACGGCAAAAAAACCAAGATGGCAGCCAACGTCGATTATGAGATTCTGGCCCGAGGAACGCCTGGCTTCACAGGTGCCGACCTGGAGAATTTGATCAACGAAGCTGCCCTGATGGCTGCTCGGGAAGGAGCCAAGGAGATTACCCTCGAGCTGCTCGAGAAAGCCAAGGATAAAATCATGATGGGTGCTGAGAGGCGCTCCATGATCATCACCGAGAAAGAGAAGAAAGTTACCGCCTTTCACGAATCCGGTCATGCCCTGGTCGCCTATCTGCTACCCAATACCGATCCGATCCACAAAGTCACCATCATTCCCCGTGGCCGGGCACTGGGCCTGACCATGCAGCTACCGATAGATGAAAAGTACACACACTCAAAAGGTTATCTGAAAAACTCGATCTCCATACTTTTCGGTGGCCGCATCGCCGAAAAGATTATCTTTGACGAAATTACCACCGGCGCCGGCAATGATCTTGAACGGGCCACCGCACTGGCCAGGAAGATGGTCTGCGAGTGGGGTATGAGCGACGAGCTTGGCCCCCTCACCTACGGAAAGAAGGAAGAGCAGATCTTCCTCGGTCGGGAGATTGCCCAACATCGTGATTTCAGTGAGGAAACGGCCCGCCAGATCGATCTGGCCGTCAAAAAGATTATCCTCGAGGCCAGCAACAAGGTCAGCGAACTCCTCGAAGGTCATCGTGATATCCTCAAACGGATGGCAGATGAGCTGTTGGATAAAGAAACCATCGTTTTAGAAGATATCCAGCGTATCCTCGCCGAACTGCGTCCCGATGAGCACCCACTTGCCGGAAAACAGGAACCTAAACCTCAGGCAGATACCGGACAGCAAGAGGATAAAGCTGAAAAGCTGAAGACTGAAGAACCGGTCGATATCCCCCCGGCAGAAGAACCCGGAGGCCAGCGGGAACCGGGAGTCAGTCAGTGAGTGTTGCCCGATCCGTAAGGATCATGGGCATTATCAATGTAACCCCCGATTCGTTTTCCGATGGTGGAAATTTCTTTGACTCCGATTCCGCTCTGGAACAGGCCAGAAGTCTGATCGATCAAGGTGCCGATATCCTCGATATCGGTGGTGAATCGACGAGACCCTATGGTGAACCGGTCAGTTTAGCCGATGAGCTTAAACGAGTCATCCCGGTAATTAAATGGATCAGAACCTTCTCCGATATTCCCGTCTCCATAGATACCAGCAAGGCTGAGGTTGCCAGGCAAGCGCTGACTGCAGGGGCCAATATTATCAACGATATCACTGCCCTGCGCAAAGACCCCGAGATGCTCGATGTTGTTCGCAAAAGCAGCGGAGAAGTGGTCATCATGCATATGCAGGGTAGCCCCGGGACCATGCAGGATGCCCCGCATTATGCAGATGTGATTGCAGATGTTATATCTTTCTTCAGAGAGCGTTTAGATTTTCTAAGTGGTTCCGGAATCGCTTTGAGTCGGATTATCATCGATCCAGGTATCGGTTTCGGCAAGAAACTCGAACATAATCTACAACTGCTCAAGCAGTTGAAAAGACTTTCAGATCTCGGCTGTCCAATCCTGCTGGGTCACTCCAGAAAACGATTTTTAGGCGAGATTACCGGTCTTGATGAGGCCTCTCAGCGCGACGCGGTGTCAAGTGTTGTATCAGCGCTCAGTTTCACCAAAAACATCTCGATATTCAGGGTCCATGATGTGGCTGCCACCAGCCATGCTCTGCTGGTTGCCCGGGCAATTCATCAGGCCTGAAATATCTTGAAAATAAAAACGGGGCCTCAGCATGATGCTTCCCCAGGCCTGGTGGAGAGAGGGAGTGAAAGAAGAGAAGAGTCGGCCCGCTGTCACATCATGCAAAGACCCTCTTTGTCATAACTATAATCATTGTTTTTCGTTATGGTATGATAATGATTCCTAACATGACGTTTACGGGTCGCAAACCAGCGTTTACCGCCCGGATAAAAACCAGCCGGTCAACCGGCAGTATCCTCCATCTCGTATAGGAAAGTGTGGCCGCGACCATGCCGCGCCTGACCTGCCCGCTCATCATGCCAGCAGCAGACCGCTTTTGAGCCAGTAATAACAGATGTAGCTTCCTGCCAGAATAAGCAGAACAGCAGATATTGCATTAACATAGGGAACGATGCGTCTGAAAACCGAAAGAACAACCCCGCCTTTGATAAAGGCCATGCCAACACTTAAGATAAGCAAGACCGTTCCGGTGCCGAGGATATACCAGAGAGATTGAGTGATTCCGGTGATAAGATCCGCAGATGTGAGCGAGCCACCGACAACTACCAGAAAAATCGGCAGGGTACAGCCAAGAGAAGAAGCGCCAAACCCCAATCCAAAAAGAAAATAACCTTTCACGCTGATATTTCGTGGATCACCAATTCGTGACGAGATTCGGGTCATGATATCAAGCGTTACATGCTTGCCCAACATCAGCCAGACACCGAGTAGAACCAGACAGGCACCGATGATCACCGAGAGCCAGGGCATTAAATTTAACAAAAACGAGCCGCCGGCCGATACCAGGATACCGATAACGCCAAACAATAGCCCGAATCCGGCGGTGACTACACTGGCAACCCCTGCAGCTCGAGCCAACCGGAAGTACCAGGGATGCTCCTGATAGCGCTCTTCCTCGGCACCCAGGTAGAGCGACAGATAAACCGGCAGCATAGCGAATCCGCACGGGTTAACAGCCGACACCATGCCGGCCCCGAAAGCATAGCTGAGCTGCAGCATTCCTGCCAGATCACCTATCGATTGGCTTAGCCATGCCTGGATATTCATACCTGGTTGTCCATGGAAATAATTATTCTCATATCGGGCCCATAAATTGAGTGCGGTAAGATCAATGATACACTGTAGACCGGTCTAACATAAGTCAATCCTCGTAACTTGGCAATGCAGTGTGCATTGATCGACTCCGACATTTTTGAATATTTACTGTCGACCTAAACAATTTGGGCAATGATAAACTCTGCTTTTCCCAGTTAACAATAAGATTTCAAAAGTGTTTTTAATAAAAGATGACCGCAGTCGATTTCTTTGTTGACTTCAGTAAACTCCCGCGTTAATAATCCGACCGCAGTCAACTTTTTTATTAATCAACGATCTGCAACATTAATAATAACTGAGCCTCTTGCAAAACTCATTTCATCAGTAACCAGTCAATTTAAGGAGTTGATCCGCAAACAAAGCGACAACCCCAAACATCAGGTGCATCATAACCTTATCGGGGCCACGAACCATC
>Ga0056106_100099_pt1 | contig 15491 bp, 20 predicted proteins | sample WorMetcrassitun1_FD_77012 | JGI IMG/M metagenome (GOLD analysis project Ga0056106, IMG submission 77012) | Marine gutless worms symbiont microbial communities from Max Planck institute for Marine Microbiology, Germany - Olavius crassitunicatus.1 ... | reverse complement strand
CTGGATCGTCATCTGGTGCGTACCGAGACTTATCAATTTCTAAGAATGCGTTTCTTTGCTTGTTGGGAAAATGCAGCAATGACCTAGGTTGATATCAAGCAGGTTTTAGTAGTTCAAGGAAGTCAACTTGGCAATGTCGATTGTCTATTAATTAATATTTTACTAGATATAGTGACTACAACTGAGATTTAGTACTTGCACCTAGCGACATTCTTCTTATATACGAAAAACAATAGCCATTTTTTAATGAAAATTTGTTGTTAATGTGGGTAGATAGTAATTGCCCGGAAGAAAACAAACGATTAAACAACCTGCAAGTGTATACTTTCTATCTCGTTAGCTCCTTATTCAATAATGACAGGCGTTCTGGTGTTCCAACATCTACCCAGCGACCAGAATAGAACTCTCCACTAACTCGTTGCTTTGCGATAGCAGGCCGTAAAATAGAAGTCAAAGGAAAGGTCACTTGTTTATAGTCAGAAAATAATTCTGCTTTGTAGACTCCTATACCGCTGTAGGTTAGGTAATTCTCAGTCTTATTTTTTATACGATCACCTGAAAGGCATAAATCTCCCTCTAAGTGGTGCGGTGGATTCGCAACAAGAACTAAATGGGCAAGGCCATCTAGTTTCCTGGGAAGTTTGTTAAAATCATAATCGGTCCAAATATCTGCATTGACAACAATAAAAGATTCTGATCTCAGTATCGGTAGCGCCAACTTAATTCCGCCACCTGTTTCTAATGGTGTATCACCTTCTGCAGAGTAGTGAATACTTACACCAAACTTTTTACCATTACCAAAATAATCTTCGATTAATTTGCCCAAGTGGACATGATTTATAACTATATACTCGATACCCGTTTGTGCTAAATTTTCTATGTGATATTGAAGCAAGGGCTTGCCACCAACCTTCAGCAGTGGCTTGGGTGTCACATTAGTGAGAGGTCGCATTCTTTCCCCACGACCAGCAGCAAGGATCATTGCCGAAGTCAAAGATTAATCTCTTGCAAAGAAGGAAGCACTTTCGAACGAATTAGCTCTATCAATGGGCCTAATTCGGAATAATCTTGCTCAAGGTCAAGGATATAGGATAGTGCTCTTGGTATGTTTTTTAAAAAACCCGCCTTTTGATCACGATAGTAAAGTCTGGCAAAAATACCACTGGCCTTCAGATGACGTTGCACGCCCATGAGGTCAAACCATCTAATAAATTGTTCTTCATCTAATTCTGGAAACAAATGGCTGCGAACCAACTGATAATAAACCCTTACCCACTTCATGATCTCTGTGCATGGCCATTTGACATAGCAGTCTTTTAAAAGTGAAACCAGATCGTAGCTTAACGGACCATAAATAGCGTCTTGAAAGTCAATAATTCCCGGATTGTTCTGTTTCCCGACCAGTAAATTACGTGAGTGATAATCGCGGTGCACGAAAACCATTGGCTGCTCCATCGCCGATCGTATTAATAAGTTAAAACACTCATTCAACATGTTTTGTTGCTCGGCAGAGAGTTCTAACTTGACATGTCGTTTTAACAACCAATCTCTAAACAACTGCATCTCTTGCAGCAGCCGCGCTTCATTAAAGGGAGGTAATTCATCTACCCTAGCTTGTGTCTGCATTTTAATGATTGATTCGATAGCATCGCTATAGAGCATATCTGCATTGGTTTCCGTTAATACATCCAGATATAGCTGGTCACCAAGATCATCGAGTAACAGAAATCCTTTTTCTAGATCCTGTTGTTTAATCGACGGTGCATTCACGCCACTTTCGAGTAGGCGTCCAACAATATCTACAAATGGCAGGCAATCTTCCTTTTCTGGCGGTGCATCCATAATAATAGCAGTCTCTTCCCCGTAGTAGATACGAAAATAGCACCGAAAACTGGCATCTTCCGATGCCGGCACTATCTTGAAATTTTCAATACCAAGCTCAGTACCAATCCAGCTATGCATTAACTCTAAGCGTCCAGCCATACTTCTATTCTATAGAAATTTGCTTAGTTTGTTTGATTTAAAAACCCAAATATTTCCAGTCTCAATAAATTCTGGCATTATTATACGCTTGGTCATGCCATCATTTTTAGATTTAATAACAAATTAATAAATAATTAGTCAATGTTAATTGCCTATATAACCGTCATCGGAGGATTAAGTCTACTTGTTTTTGGTGCCACCAAATTTATTATTGGTGCCGCCAGTACCGCCAGAGGACTGAGAGTCTCCCCTTTGATCATAGGTATGACCATCGTTGGTATAGCCACCTCAGCACCAGAAGTCCTAGTAGGATCGGTTGCTGCCTTTGATAAAAAAACCGGTATTGCCATCGGAAATGCTATTGGATCAAATATCGCCAATGTCGGCCTGGTGCTTGGAGCAACAATACTTGTAAAACCATTTGTTATCGTTTCACAGACTTTACGCCGCGAGTACTTTTTCATGTGTGTATCCATGGTAATTGCCCTGGTTCTAATGCTGGACGGGGATCTTTCTCGCTCAGACGGCTTCATCTTGATTGTCTGCCTGACTGCCATTGTATTTTGGATAGTAAAACTGGTAAAGGTATCCGCGCAAGCTGACACCCTTGCAGGGGAGTTCGAAAAAGAACTTAAGGAAGTTCAACCTTTGGGAAAATCTCTCTTACTGTTAATGTTTGGATTATTAGTGCTGCTGCTTGGTGCCCACTTGTTGGTTGATGGAGCTGTCACTGTCGCCAGGTACTTTGGCGTCAGTGACCTGATTATTGGCCTGACCATCATCGCTATCGGCACCAGTCTGCCGGAATTAGCGGCGTCTATTATAAGCGTTTTAAAAAATGAGGCAGATATTGCTGTCGGCAATATTATTGGCTCAAATATGTTTAATATGCTGATGGTACTTGGTATACCAAGTATGATCCATCCAGACACATTTACGGATAATGTGCTTTTACGTGATTTTCCGATAATGGTTTTTTTAGCATTGATGTTGGGATGGATGGTTTTTATACAGGGAAAGAGAAAATTTGATCGAATCGATGGTGTGGCCTTACTGATTTGTTTTATTGCATATCAGTATTGGTTATTTTCTAAAGTTTAACTTAAGGAAAAATTAGATTTTGAATACTTTCGCTAAGTTTGTAATTGCTGCGGACTCTGAAAGAGAAAAACTACTCGATCTCGGTCGTGCTGTAATTGAAACAGAAACCAGTGCCATTGCAGGACTTACTAACAAGATCGATAAAAATTTTGTTGACGCCTGTATTTATATCCTCAACTGCCAAGGCAGAGTAGTGGTGATTGGTATGGGAAAATCAGGACACATCGGCGGGAAGATCGCTGCAACATTAGCCAGCACCGGAACCCCGGCATTTTTTGTCCATCCAGGAGAAGCCGGTCATGGAGATTTGGGAATGATTACACCACAGGATGTTGTGCTTGCTCTATCCAATTCTGGAGAAACTGAAGAAATCGTATCCCTACTTCCTGTTATCAAACGTCTAAGCGTCTCCATAATTACCTTAACTGGTAATCAAAATTCTACCCTGTCAAAAAACGCCACTGTAAATATTGATGTCAGTGTAGAAAAAGAGGCCTGCCCGCTTGGTCTTGCCCCAACATCAAGTACAACTGCGGCACTGGCGATGGGCGATGCATTAGCCATAGCGCTATTGGAGACAAAAGGATTTAGCCCTAAAGACTTCGCTCTCTCTCATCCAGGTGGCTCCCTAGGACGACGCTTATTACTTCACGTTAACGATATTATGCATATCGGAAAACAGGTCCCCAGTGTGTATGCCGATGCAATGCTAAGAGATGCTTTGGTAAAAATGACCCAAAAAAGCCTTGGTGCAACTGCAATTGTGGATTTGAACAATAAGATACTAGGAATATACACTGACGGGGACTTACGCCGCTCTCTTGATAGTGGCATCGATGTGCATAAAGCTGTTGTAGGAGAGGTGATGACCCGAGACTGTAAAACCACTCGTGCCGATCGCCTTGCGGCCGAAGCACTCAGCATGATGGAAGATCTGAAAATCAACACACTTCCAGTTGTTAATGAAGACAATATATTAATTGGCATGCTCAACATGCATGACTTGTTAAGGGCTCGGGTTGTTTAAACATTGTGGATGACAAGCTAAGGAAAAAAGCAGCTTCCATACGTCTCGCTGTGTTCGATGTTGATGGAGTACTGACCGATGGCAGTCTGGTTTTTTCAGCTCAGGGTAACGAATTTAAAACTTTCAACGTGCAAGATGGTCTCGGTCTCGTGTTACTGAGAAAATCAGGGATCGAACCTGCCATTATTACGTCTCGGACATCAAGTATTGTTGAAAAACGAATAGCTTCTCTTGGTATTACACGCGTCTATCAAGGTGTTGAAAACAAGCAGCTCGTGCTAAAACAGTTAATGGAAGAATTGGCAATTAGTTCAAAGGTTGTCGCCTATGTTGGAGATGATTTAATAGATCTGCCTGCTATGGCTTTATCCGGGTTTGCCATAGCGGTAGCAAACGCTCGTCCCCAGGTTAAATCCTTTGCCGACTGGATTACCCTAAACTCAGGTGGGCATGGCGCTGTTCGGGAGATATGCGAAATGTTGCTTGAAGCACAAGGTAAGCTTGAGTTAATTGTGCAAGATTACATGAAAACTCAATAAGTTAATTGATTATTTGTATAGTTTTGAAGATATTTAATTTCTAATTCCTCGGCATAACTCCTTGGCCAGATCAGTAACAGTTTTTGCCAGTTTGATTGCCTTCGTAGCTATCAGTGCTTGGATCCTAAACCAGTTAGTAGAAAAAGAAGATGAGTTTAAAAGTGCGACGCTTCACGCACCTGTTTACTATATGGAAGATTTTACAACCACCAGCATGGATGAAGAAGGCAAGTTAAAAAATAAACTCTACGCTGTTTATATGGCACACTACTCGCATAATAACACGACAGAGTTGCTCAAGCCAAAGCTGGAATTCTTTCGAAATCACAAACCGCCTTTAAGTATGACAGCTGATAAAGGCTGGGTAACAGCAGGCAATGAAGTTATCCTACTAAACGGCAACGTGGAGATTTGGGAAAATGACGAGGCTGGTAATATAAGTTTGCAAATAAACACTGATAAAGCCAAAATATTGGTCAACCAAAATTATGCTGAATCAGAAGGTTATACCAAGATCACCACCAATAAAGTTATCACGACCGGTGTAGGCATGCAGGCATATATTAATGAAAGCAAATTGTTAGTATTGAATGATGTACATACAACAATTGATCCGCGTTAAGTTTGTATTTTTATGCCTGACAACATACACGGGCCTGAATTGCACTCCTGCAAGTGCTTTGTCCACAGACAGGGAACAAGCCTTAGAAATTGAGGCTAATGCGGGTAAGCTGGACAATATTAAAAACACTAGCATCTATACGGGTAATGTAATCGTCGTTCAGGGAAGTATTCGAATGACGGGGGAAAAAATGACAGTCTATTTCACGGAAGACAAGGATATCGAAACACTAATTATGGAAGGAGAGCCCGCAACCTTCCGTCAATTACCTGACAATAGCACTGTATACGATGAGGTCAGTTCCCGGCGCATGGAATATTTTAGATCTAAGAGTTTGGTAATCTTAATCAACGAGGTCAAAGTTAAACAGGAAGGTTCACAATTTAGCGGTGATCGGCTTGTATATAATACTTTATTTAGCCATGTAAAGGCCGAAAGTATACCAAATGAGCAGGAAATAAAGAGTCATGGGAACGGAGAACGCGTTAAAATTATCATTACGTCAAAGGACGACTAACCTAGTTTTTTATATAAATTGGTCATCGACACACTCACGTAGCACCTAAATAATTCTGTCTCACCACTTGGATCTTAGTGCTTGAAATGATACATATGCATCACGGCACGACTAAATAAAACCACTAAAGTGCTGATGGCTTGGGTACTAAGCCAGGGAAGCAGGCGATAGATAACTATAATTTCCTGAAAATGGGGCTCAAATAAATAAGATCATGAGTAATCTATCTGTTCGTCACCTATCCAAAAGTTTTAAAAAACGGCAGGTAGTGAAAGATGTTAGCCTTAGCATCAACAGTGGTGAAATCATCGGCTTGTTAGGACCTAACGGCGCTGGGAAAACTACCAGTTTCCACATGATAATAGGATTAATCCCCTGTGATCGTGGTTCTATTACGATAAATAATAATGACATAAGCAATATGGCCATGGATAAACGCGCCAGAATGGGCCTTGGTTATCTTCCGCAGGAAGCTTCTGTATTTAGAAAATTAACAGTTAAAGAGAATATACTGGCGATATTACAAACACGTTCTGATTTGACAGAGTCTCAAGCCATTGAAACTACAGAAGATCTATTGAAGGAGTTTCACATTACGCACCTAAGGGAGAACCTGGGCATGAGCCTCTCCGGTGGCGAACGAAGGAGGGTTGAGATTGCCAGGGCGCTTACTACCGATCCTCACTTTTTGCTGCTCGATGAACCCTTTGCCGGTATTGATCCAATTTCTATTAGTGATATTCAGCGGACTGCACGATATCTGGCAGAACGTGGTTTAGGTGTTTTGATTACCGATCACAATGTCAGGGAAACTCTGGGGATATGTGATCGTGCCTATATTGCCATAGACGGTCATATTGTCGCTGAAGGCATCCCGAAAGATATTCTGGCAAACGAGCAAGTACGCTCCGCTTATCTCGGTGATCAATTTACCCTGTGATTTAAATATTGTAATAAGTTACAGAAGACAAAAAAATAAAACCTGTAGTCCCTGCTAGAATGTAAAGATATAAGCAGATTTATAAGTATAATTAGTAATCTCACGTAAACGATATAGCGACATGTCACACTATGCAAGCTTCAGAAATTGATCTCAATTAAAATTTGGGAGAATTTTTGCGTTAAACTATCCAGATGAAGCAGTCATTACAATTAAAAATAAGCCAAAGCTTAACCATGACCCACAAATTGCAGCAGGCGATTCGCTTGTTACAATTATCCAGTGTTGAGTTACAAACTGAAATCCAGGACGCCCTCGAATCCAACATGATGCTAGAGTTAGCTGAGGAGGAAATTGAGGGAAGTCAATCAAACGGAGACTCTTTATCCGAACGAATCGAAATTACTCAAGAGACCATCGATGTAAAAGACAGCCTGAAAGCTAACAATATTCCAGACTACCTGCTTGTTGATAGCGCATGGGAAGATACCTTTGATAGTAACTTCAGTCATGCGAAGCAATCCGAATCTTTCGATTTCACTAATATAGAAAGTCAAAATAGTTCAGAAAAAACTTTGCGTGATCATTTGTTATGGCAACTGAATCTGACCCCGATCAGCGAAGTTGATACTGTGATAGCAACTGCAATTATTGATGAACTGGATGATGATGGCTATCTCAGCTGTGAATCTGAAGATATTCTCGCGATGTTAGAAGATGATATAAAAGTTGAGACTGATGAGATCGACGCAGTAATACATATGGTACAAGCATTGGAGCCAGTAGGGGTAGCGGCGCGAGATTTACAGGAGTGCTTAAGGCTTCAATTGGCTCAATATCAATCGGATACACCCGGCCTCAAGAAAGCAAAAGTTCTGGTTGATAAACACCTGCAATTGTTGGCTTCTCATGATTACAACCAGCTGATGCGGCGTTTGAAACTGAACCAGGAAAAACTGGTAGAAGTTATTTCATTAATACGGTCATTAAACCCCCGACCGGGAAGTCAGGTTAAAGACTCACATATTCAGTATATTACCCCAGATGCATATGTAAAAAAGGTCAAAGGGGTTTGGAAGGTAGATTTAAATTCGGATTCTTTACCGCAACTTCGCGTTAACTCGAATTATGCGAGAATGATTCGTAGGGCTGACAATAGCAGCGATAACAGCTCCTTAAAATCACACTTGCAGGAAGCCAAGTGGTTTATCAAGAGCCTGCGGAACAGAAGTGACACCTTATTACGGGTAGCAATTTCCATTGTTGAACACCAAAGGGCTTTCATGGAGTATGGCGAGGAAGCGATGAAGCCTCTTATTTTACATGATATTGCTGAAGCACTGAGTATGCACGAATCTACCATCTCCAGAGCTACTACCTGTAAGTACTTGCACACTCCACGTGGAATATTTGAGCTAAAATATTTTTTTTCCAGTCATGTAAATACTGATTCCAGAGGAGCTTGTTCGTCAACAGCAATAAAAGCCTTAATCAAAAAACTTATCACGGCCGAAGAACCACAAAAACCTCTGAGCGATAGCAAAATCGCTACATTGCTTGAGGATCAGGGGATAAGAGTTGCCCGAAGAACGATTGCTAAATACAGAGAAGTCATGACAATATCACCATCGAATAAAAGGAAACGCCTGGCATAAATTCAGTCAGTTTTTAGTTCATTAAATCTACTAGTAAGCATATGTAGATAAGTAGAATTTTTTTAATTTACTTTTAGCGCCCTTTTATTTCTGAATTTCGTATGTGTCTTTTTATTTATTGTTTTCTTAGCACATAGTGATAAATACCATCCTAATAATAAGTAACAGCTGGAGATTATTATGCAACTAAACCTTACAGGACATCATGTCGATCTTACCTCCTCATTACGCTCTTATGTAGAAACTAAGTTTGAACGGCTGGAAAGACATTTTGATAATATGACTAATATCCATGTCATACTGAGTGTGGAAAAAGAAAGACAAAAAGCCGAAGCAACAATACATGTAAACGGAAGTAATATATACGCAGATTCTCAACATGAAGATATGTATGCGGCAATCGATACCCTACTGGACAAACTTGATAGGCAGATTAAAAAACACAAAGAAAAATTAACCAATCACCACCGTAATACTAGATTTAAATCTATGAATTCAGATCTGAAATAGCAGTATATTAATTTAAGATTTTTTAACTATAATGCGAATTTCAGAAATTCTTGTGCCGAAGCGCACGCTGTGTGACGTGAGCACAGGTAGTAAAAAAGCTGCTCTTGAGATCGTCTCCAACCTCATAGCTAGTGCTGATTCCAGCCTTATCCAGACAGAAGTATTTAGCAGTCTAATTTCCAGAGAAAAACTCGGTAGTACCGGCCTTGGAAATGGAATTGCTTTGCCTCACGGGCGGCTAAAATATTGTCAAAATACCCTTGGAGCCTTTGTTAGACTGCAAACTGGTGTTGACTATGATGCTATTGATCAAAAACCTGTTGATCTACTTTTTGCTTTACTGGTACCAAAAAAATCTACCCAGGAACACCTGAACATTCTCGCCAACCTGGCCAAAATGTTCAGTAACAACGAGTCTGTTGAGGAACTGAGAAGGGTGCAATCAAGAGACGAGGTCTTTTCTCTTCTTGTCTCTTGATTTAATTACATGGTAAAGACTAAAAACAAAATTACTGTCCAGGAGCTATATGAGCAGCATGAAAAACGCCTGCCATTAAGCTGGATTGCTGGCCAGCTTGGCAACAGTAAAGTCATTTTGCCGGGATCTGGCGAGGGCAAACCGTTTTGTGATCAAGACGTCGACGCCGAAGAATCTCAAGCTACTTCTGTTTCATCGACTAAAGAGCCCAACGAAAAATCCTTTGTCGGTTATTTAAGTTTAATACATCCACGCCAAATTCAGATTATTGGCGGTATGGAATTAAAATATATAGAAGGACTTCGCGATATCATTAGGCATGACGCCGTAAAACAGTTAATTTGCCACGAGCCGGTGACTATTATTTTATTGCGGACGGCCAAAAAGCTCCAACATTTATTAAAAGGAAATGTAATGAAAATAAATAATGTTGCTCTATTTTCATCTCCTATTTCCAGCACCAAACTATCAGAAGTCATTCACTATTACCTGGCAAACTTATTTGCTGAGGGAATCACAATCCACGGTGTATTTATGGAAGTAACGGCCATTGGCGTTTTAATCACCGGGCCGTCGGAGATTGGGAAAAGTGAACTTGCGCTGGAGTTAATTTCACGAGGACATAGGCTGATCGCCGACGATGTGTCACAATTTTCCAGAATAACGTCCGATATAATTAATGGTACTTGTTGCCCTGACGCCTTGAGGGATTTTCTCGAAGTAAAGGGTTTGTGGCTCCTTAACATAAAAAAACTCTATGGCAATACCGCGATCAAAAGTAAAAAATACCTGAGCCTGATTATTCGCCTTGAGTCCACGAATAAGGAACAAATGTTAAAGCTTGATCGTCTCGAAGGTAGTTATCGTGATAAAAAGATCCTTGATTTAGATATTCCCGAAATAACCTTACCAGTCGCTCCGGGTCGAAGCCTGGCAATTCTGCTAGGGTGCACAGCAAGAGATCACAGCTTAAGAATGGGCGATTGCCATGCCTCACAGGAATTTATTGATAATCAACAAGTTTTGATCGAGAAGAACTAACGATGGATGAATCAAGGAGCTCCCGCAGACTAATTATCATAAGTGGTATGTCGGGGGCGGGGAAGTCTCTAGCACTGAAAACACTGGAAGATCAAGATTTCTTTTGTATAGATAACCTACCCATTAGCTTATTCAAGCAGCTTACTGTGTTGCTTATCGATACAAATAATAGTTTCCCTTCAACTGTTGCAATTAGCATTGATGCCCGTAACTCGGAAGGGGAGTTATTAACTCTACCAGAGTCTATTGCTACGCTAAAGAAGCGAGGCCTATCAACGGAAGTTGTCTTCATGGAAGCAAGTAAAAATATATTGACTGCGCGTTTTAGCGAAACCAGGCGGAAACACCCTCTGTCTACCGTCGATATTTCTTTAACGGATGCTATTGATAGGGAAAGACAAGTGCTCGACTTTCTGTCGGCTATCGCGGATATACATATAGATACCTGTCACACAGACATACATGAATTGCGCGACATGGTACGAGATCAACTGGCTCATCGCCCAAGCGGCTCATTATCAATACAATTTGTCTCGTTTGGATACAAAAACGGAATTCCGCGTGATGCAGATTTCGTATTTGACGTTCGCTGTCTGCCAAACCCCCATTGGCAAAAACGGCTGCGTGATCTATCTGGAAAGGATCAAGCTGTTATAGAATTTTTGAGCCAGCAACAGTCAGTAAACAAGATGAATGAACAGCTAAGTAGTTTTTTAACTGCCTGGATCCCGTCATTTGTGGCTGAAAACCGTAGTTATCTTTGTGTGGCTATAGGTTGCACTGGAGGCCATCACCGGTCTGTGTACCTTGTAGAAAAGCTCTCAAAATATTTTCAGGAGAGAGGAGAATATGTTATTGCCAGACACAGGGATTTATTAATTTGAACATTTGTTTGCTGCGAGAAAGTAGCAGTGATTCTTCTTCTACGCCATTTAAAGTTGGACTCTTTTATATTTAGCTATTGAATAACATCAATATTAGCGAAATTCTACTAAATATAATATTTACCTGATCGGCACATTTAGCCTTAAAATAGGTAAATTATTTTTTTACTATGCTGCTAAAACGATTTATATCTAAAACTAGAAAATAGTCATGCAACACAAACCCGTCACAATTATTAACAAACTAGGCTTACACGCTCGCGATGTAGTAAAATTGGTACAAGTAGCCGCGAAATTTGATTGTGATATTTCGATTGTGCATAACGACAAAAAGGTAAATGGCAAAAGTATCATGGGTGTTATGATGCTTGCGGCATCTATAGATTCAACTATTGAGTTAATTACATCTGGGCCTGATGAAATAATAGCAATAACAGAATTAGAGCATCTTATTCTGGATCGATTCGGAGAAGTGGAATGACGATCGCTTTACAAGGAATTGGAGTTTCTCGAGGAATTGCTATAGGCAAAGTTCATATCATGGAGCGTGGTCAGCTAGATATACCCGAATATAAGATCGCCCCTAATAAAATAGATTTGGAACTTCAGCGCCTGAATGATGCTGTCACCAGCGCCAAGCAACAGCTAAGAGCAATCAAGGATCATACTCCCGTTTCAACTCCAGTAGATATTGCATCATTTATCGATACTCATTTGTTGATGTTAGAAGATGCCGCGCTTATTCAGGAACCTATCAGACTGATCCGGGAGTTAAAATTCAATGCAGAATGGGCCGTAAAAGTCCAGCGAGATGTCCTTGTTAGTGTCTTTGAAGAAATGGAGGATCCCTATCTACGCACCCGCAAAGATGATGTCGATAATGTTGTAGATAGAATACAACGCGTGCTGTTAAGGCAAACTCCTTTGAGACATGAAAGCCCAGATAGCATTTTAAAAGATTATATCATTATTGCAGATGAGTTAACTCCGGCAGATACAGTGCTGATGCAGCATCAGGGCACAGTTGCCTTTGCTACGGAACATGGTGGACTTACATCTCATACAGCTATTTTGGCAAGAAGTCTTGGGGTGCCCGCTGTTGTCGGGCTACATAACGCCCTGCAGTATATTTATGAAGATGGTTTGATCGTTATCGATGGTGTGCGAGGAGTAATCATCGTCGATCCAGATCAGCGCAGCCTGGACTACTATCGTGATTTACAGAAGAAAGATAAGAAATACTACAGTGGGTTAACAAAGTTAAGAACCAAGAAAGCTATGACATTGGATGGCACAAATATCAATATTATGGCCAACATTGAGTTACCTCGTGACTTTGATACTGTCAGATTAGTAGGCGCAGCTGGTGTCGGTTTGTATCGTACTGAATTTCTTTTTATGAACCGAGTAACGCCACCAGACGAAGAAGAGCACCTGGAAGCTTATCTTGATGTACTGGACAAATTAGTTGATTTACCCCTGACAATCCGCACCCTAGATCTTGGTGCAGATAAGCAGGTAGATGGTGGTCGTCGGTCAGGTGTAATCCAGTCAAATCCAGCCCTTGGCTTAAGAGCGGTCAGGCTTTGTCTTAAGGAACCTGGATTATTTCGACCTCAAATAAGAGCCATACTCAGGGCCTCAGCACATGGCAAGGTGCGATTAATGATCCCCATGGTCTCCAATTTACAGGAAATCGAACAAGTTTTGCAAATCTTAGACGGAATCAAGGTAGATTTTGACACAAACAATATTCCTTATGATAAAGATCTATCTATTGGCTGCATGATTGAGGTTCCAGCTGCTGCTATATGTGCCGATATTTTTGCAAGCTGCTTGGATTTTTTATCCATAGGAACTAATGATCTTATTCAATACACCATTGCTATTGATCGAGTAAACGATGAGGTCAACTATCTATACGACCCATTACACCCTGCAGTTCTTCGGCTGATCAGTACAGTATTGCAAGCTGGGAAGCAGGCAGATATCCCTGCGGCAATGTGCGGCGAAATGGCAGGAGATAAACGTAATACTCGCCTGTTGCTTGGTCTAGGACTGAGAGAGTTTAGTGTCCATCCGACAAACTTGCTAGAGGTGAAGAAAATAATTACTGAGAGTAATATAAGCGAGCTGGAAGATTTGGCACAACACGCCCTTTTTGCGAAAACTGGAGCAGAAGTAGCCAAACTAATTACTATCATTAATCAAGGGCTGTTCTGAAAGATAATTTCAGAGAGGTAATGACCACTATCAATAAGCTTTAGATCGTTAAGGCATTGTAATGTCAATGTAATTTTTTCCCCCTTAGCTATGCTGACACTATTACACTTCGTCTAACTTAGCTCAAAACCGAATAATAATGAACGAAACTTTACGACAAGAATTTTTGTTGGATGCCATCCGTTCAGGAGATGTTGTCGCTGTTCTGGCTAAGCTCACTGAGCTACATCTTTCTGAGATAGCTGACTTACTGGAAAGCCAGCCAGCAAAAACCCGTGAGATTCTATGGGATCTGGTTGGACCTGGCCTGAAAGGAGATGTCCTGTCTCATGCACAGGATGCAGTTAGAGCTTGACTGCTTGAGCATACGTACCCCAGTGAGGTTGCAGAAGCAACTAAAGATCTGGAAACAAATGATGCCGCAGATATTCCGCAGGATTTGTCAGAAGATGTAGTCGATAGCGTCTTGCTATCCATGGATGCCCAGAATCGAGAAAGAGTTAAATCGATTTTATCCTAGGATGAAAACACTGCTGGCAGTTTAATGAATATAAATGTTACCTCTATTCGCGCGGATGTCACCTTGGGTGTTATTTCAAGATATCTTCGTAAACTAGGAGAGAACCTACAAGGGACAGATAGCTCGATTGTCGCCAAAGACAAAATCTCTATATGAGTATTTTGTCTTTGGCGACAATCCTGACAAAAAAACACCATGTCAATGTTGGCAACATTATGGAGATGGAGACAGGCATACCTGCAAGTACACCAGTTCATGATGTCGCTAAAACTTTTGAGTAAAGGGATTTGATCTCAGCAGCGGTTATCGATGATGACGGTAAATTATTGGGTAGAACTACTGTTGATGATGTAGTCGATGTGATCCAGGATAAAGCTAGACAAACAGTACTCAGCATGGCGTGGTTGGGTGATAACGATATGTTTGCACCAGTCTTGGCAAGCACTAAACATCGAGCAATATGACTCTGGGTCAATCTTTTGATTGCTTTTCTAGCGGCCTGGGTTATTGGTCGATTTGAAGACACAATTGAGAAATTGGTTGTCCTGGCTGTACTTAATGCCCGTTGTCACCAGCATGGACGGTGTTGTCGGAAGTCAGACGCTAACAATCGCAATCAGTGGTCTGGCGCTTGGATAAATTAATAAGTACAGTCCCCGTCCTTTATGCTTAAGGAGCTTTATATTGGGATGTTAAATGGCGTGCGCTGGTCTTGTGTTGTTGCCCTGGTACCCGTTGTTTGGTTTGAAAATTTTGACATCGGAATGATTATTGGCCTGGCAATGATTATCAATCTGGTAATTGCCTCAATAGCTGTGGCACTAATCCCTATAAGCTTGAAACGACTCTGCTATAGCTGGAGTAGTATTACTGACAACAGCAACCGACGTGACTGGTTTTATGACCTTTCTGGGGGCTGGCGACCCTGTTCCTGATCCATTAGCCTGCAAATTAGATCATGGAGATTGGCTACCAGTTAAAAAGAGGCCATTGTGGTACAGCAGGATTATCGAAGGCGTTGCTGATTCTCTTCTCCAGGCTACCATCACCATCATTATCAATAAGGTAATATGGTCTACCAACGGTTGGTGTTATCTTTACCATATACAAGTTTCCATTAATACGATATTCTTCCACCATTTCCTTTTCACGATGAATAATTGTAACCTCTGGGTTTATTGCTTGACCGCTTTCCATTGGATCAGGTAATTCAGGAGCAAACTCTTCTTCGTCCTCCGTTTGAGCGAACAGTGACTGTACTAGGAAAAACCCCCCTATCAGTATTAATGTTAATTTTTTCATGACTAGCTCCCAACTTAAAGTAAATAAATTTTTTTCATTAATGTTGCTGTCTGGCATTGCCAAGTTAACTTCCTTGAACTACTAAAACCTGCTTGATATCAACCTAGGTCATTGCTGCATTTTCCCAACAAGCAAAGGAACGCATTCTT
>Ga0056106_100098_pt1 | contig 15604 bp, 16 predicted proteins | sample WorMetcrassitun1_FD_77012 | JGI IMG/M metagenome (GOLD analysis project Ga0056106, IMG submission 77012) | Marine gutless worms symbiont microbial communities from Max Planck institute for Marine Microbiology, Germany - Olavius crassitunicatus.1 ... | reverse complement strand
GTGATGGTTCGTGGCCCCGATAAGGTTATGATGCACCTGATGTTTGGGGTTGTCGCTTTGTTTGCGGATCAACTCCTTAAATTGACTGGTTACTGATGAAATGAGTTTTGCAAGAGGCTCGGTCTTTTTATATTTTGAGTTTTGACTTTGATGGGGCTGCCACAAACACATAAATGTAGTTGAAGCCAAAACAGAGGTGTTCTGATGTCTGCAGAATTGGTTTTATCCGGTGCGATCTTCATTGGACTCGCCCTTATAATTCCCACCATCATAATTATGACGGCGGTGTTCGGGCCTCGCTCAGGGGGGGAGGCGAAAAACGATCCCTACGAGAGCGGCATCAAGCAGATGGTCGGTATGGCCGACCAGAAATTCAGTGTCAAGTTTTACCTTCTGGCGATCCTGTTTCTCATTTTTGATATTGAAGCGGTTTTCATGTATCCGTGGGCGGTAAGCCTGCGGGAGCTTGGGGTTTTTGGCTTCATTGAGATGACCGTGTTTATTCTGCTGCTTCTCACCGGTTTGATTTACATCTTAAAGAAAGGGGTACTCAATTGGCGTTAGGATTAGAAGCCAGTCTCGGCGACTCGGTATTGACGACAAAACTGGATGAGGTCATTAACTGGGGTCGGCAGTATTCACTCTGGCCGATGGTATTCGGTACCGCCTGCTGCGCCATTGAATTCATGAGTGCGGCGGCGTCCCAGCATGATATTTCCCGGTTTGGAGCGGAAGTTGTCCGCTTCTCCCCGCGGCAGGCCGACCTGATGCTGGTCTGCGGCACCATCAGCTACAAGCAGGCCCCGATTCTCAAGCGGATTTACGAGCAGATGCCGCAGCCCCGCTGGGTTGTGGCCATGGGCGCCTGCGCCAGTTCGGGCGGGATCTACGATAATTACTGTACGGTGCAGGGCATCGATACGATCATTCCGGTCGATGTGTACATATCCGGATGCCCGCCCCGGCCGGAAGCGGTGCTCGATGCCTTGATGAAGATTCAGGCCCAGATACAGACCGAAACCCTTTTGGAAGACCGCCATATAGATTTCAAAGGAATTCTTGACTGATTATGACTGATACAGTGATTGACAAACTACAGGCGCTTTTTCCCGATATCGAGCCGAGAACGGTGCTGGACGGTACGGTCTTAGATGTTGAGCCGGACCTGATTCCCGAGGTCATGGAGCGGCTGAAAACATACCCGGATCTCGAGTTTTCCCTGCTGCTTGATATTACCGCCGTTGATTATCTCTCATACCCCAAACAACAGGATGCCAGATTTTACGTGGTTTATACACTGCGTAACTGGAAGCGGAACTGGCTGCTCCAGGTCCGGACACCGGTCAAGGATCCGGATCAGGGGCCGCCTTCTGTTGCCAACCTGTGGGGATCCGCCGATTGGGCTGAGCGGGAAGTTTATGATCAATACGGCATTGTCTTCAAAGATCACCCAGATCTGAGAAGAATACTGAATCACTGGCAGTTTGAGGGTCATCCGCTGCGCAAGGACTACGATATCTTTAATGGCCAGGTCTGTTATGAATCGGACAGCCTGGAGAAGGAAATTAAGGCCCGTCTGGCGGCAAAAGGAATAGATGAGAGCACCATGGAGGACATCAACACCGAGATGATGTTTCTCAATCTCGGTCCGTCTCACCCGGCAACCCACGGGGCGATTCGGATATTCACCGCCCTTGACGGTGAGACCATCATGGCCAATGTCAACGAGATCGGTTACCTGCATCGCGGTTTTGAAAAGACCGCGGAAAACCGTACCTACAACCAGATAATCCCGTTGACCGACCGGCTTAACTACTGTTCGGCGCTGATGAATAATATTGGCTATGTGAAGGCGGTGGAATCGTGGCTCGGCATTGAAATCACCGAGCGGGCGATGTTCATGCGGGTGATTCTGTCGGAATTTTTCCGGGTTCAGGACCATCTCGTCTGCCTGGCGGCAAATCTGGTTGATATGGGCGGATTGACCAACTACTGGTACCTTTACAATGAAAAAGAGGCTTCCTACGATCTCATCTCCCGGCTGACGGGGGCCCGGCTGACCAGTTCCTTCACCAGAATCGGCGGCATGTACCGTGATTTTTATGAGGGCTGGGAAAGTGATATGGAGCAGCAGCTCAAAGACATCGAGAAAGGCGTAAACGACTCACTCAAACTGGTGCTGCAGAACCGTATCGTTCATGACCGGACCCAGGGCACCTGTGTGCTAACCCCTGAAATTGCCCTGTCTTACGGCTATACCGGTCCGAACCTGCGCTCTACCGGTGTCGCTTTTGACCTGAGAAAGGATACCCCCTACTACAATTACGAAGCATTTGACTTTTCCATCCCGGTCGGCAGCAAGGGCGATATCTATGACCGCATGATGGTCCGTTTCGAAGAGATCTTCGAGTCGATAAAAATTGTCCGTCAAGCCATGAAAATGATTCCCGAGGGACCAGTCTTTGTTGACGATCATCAGGTTGCCTTGCCTCCCAAAGAGCAGGTCTACAATAAGATCGAAGGGCTCGCCAATCACTTCAAATTGATTTTCGAAGGGGTGAAGGCGCCTGCCGGCGAATGGTACGACAGCTATGAGGCGGCCAACGGTGAGCTTGGATTCCATTTTGTTTCCGACGGTTCAGGCAGGCCGTACAAGTTGAAGGTTCGCCCGCCTTGCTTTTATGCAATGAGCGGGTTCCATGAAATGATTGAGGGAGAAATGATCGCCGATGCGGTCATCAACCTCGGAAGCATCAATATCATAGGCGGAGAGCTGGACAGATGAGTGATCGTTCAGAGTTGATAATCACTGGAGAACCGTTTGCGTTCGATGCTGAGCGCGATGCGGAGTTTGAACGTCTGGTTGTTCGCTACCCGACCAGGGAATCGATGATCATGCCGGCTCTGTGGATGGCTCAGGAACAGCAAGGATGGATCAGCGCCGAGGCGATTCAATACATCGCCGAACGGATTGAGACCTATCCGGCCAAGGTGTTCGAGTTGGCGACGTTTTACACCATGTACCATCTCAAGCCGGTGGGCGAATATCACATCTGCGTCTGCCGGACCCTGTCATGCTGGCTGCGGGATAAACAGGAGATTGTCGATTACCTGGCCGAAGAGATCGGTATCAAACCAGGGCAGATGACCGAAGACGGCAGGTTCAGCCTCGAAGAGGTTGAATGTCTCGGCCACTGCGGCACGGCTCCGGTTATTCAGTTCAACGGCGAGTTCCACGAGGAGATGGATCTGGATAAATTCAAAGCGCTGCTGGCGACGCTTGACTAGGGGAGGATGGACGACGATGGAAGTTAAAATTCTCAGTGCCAAGTTCGACATCGAAAATGCTCATCTTCTCGAAGTTGCCAAAAGCCACGGTGCCTATCAGAACCTGGACAAGCTCTTTTCGATGACCCCCGCAGATGTGATTAACGAGGTAAAAAACAGCGGTCTGCGCGGCCGAGGCGGGGCCGGTTTTGCAGCTGGGGTGAAATGGAGTTTTCTGCCCAAGGATTTAGACAAACCGGTCTACCTGGCGGTCAACTCGGATGAGTCTGAGCCGGCCACTTTCAAGGACCGTTATATCCTCGTCAAAGACCCGCACATGATGATTGAGGGCATCATTATCTGCTCTTATGCAATCGGCTGTCATGACGCCTATATCTATATCCGCGGCGAGTACACCAGTCAGGTCAAGGCCCTGCAGAAGGCCATCGATGAGGCCTATGAAGCCGGCTATCTCGGCGACAAAGTCGACGGCCACGATTTTCGTATCGATGTAACCGTGCACCGGGGAGCCGGCGCCTATGTATGTGGTGAGGAGACGGCGCTGCTCGAATCGATCGAAGGCAAGAAAGGGCAGCCCCGGTCTAAGCCGCCGTTCCCTGCGGTTGTTGGTCTTTTTGGCTGTCCGACCATCATCAACAACGTCCAGACCATTGCCTCGCTGCCGTTTATCATGCATGAAGGGGCTGATGCCTATAAGGCCCATGGTACTGAGAAAAGCAGCGGTACCCATCTGTTCGGCATTTCCGGTCATGTAGAAAAACCGGGAATGTATGAATTGCCGCTTGGCCTGCCGATTATGGAGGTGATTGAAAAAGTGGCCGGAGGTGTCTGGAAGGGGAGACAATTGAAAGGCGTGATACCGGGCGGCAGCTCAACACCGGTATTGACGCCTGAAGAGGCCAAGACGGTAACCCTTGATTACGAATCGATGGCCGAGCACAAAACCATGTTCGGGTCAGGAGGAATCGTCATTCTCGATGAAACGGTCGATATCGTCAAGCTGGTGGAAAACCTGATCTATTTTTACCATCACGAATCCTGCGGTCAATGCACCCCCTGCCGGGAAGGGCTGGGCTGGATGCTGAAAATAGTGAAAAAAATAATCGCCGGTGAAGGTTCGACGGCTGATATCGACCTGCTCGTCGAGCTTTGTGACAATATTGAAATGAAAACGGTTTGCGTTCTGTCGGCTGCCTGCACGATGCCGGTACGCAGTTACCTCAATAAGTTTCGAAATGAGTTTGAGGCATACGTTTCGGAAAATGTTTCCTAAATTTGTGTGAAAAGGACGATCCATGGCTAAAATGGTGAAACTTTTTGTTAACGGCCGGGAGGTGGAGGTCGAATCGGGTAAAAACCTGATCGATGCCCTCAAGGTAGTTGGTATAGAAATCCCGCACTTCTGCTATCATCCGGCACTTGGCGCTGACGGTAACTGCCGCATGTGTCTGGTCGGCATAGAAGACGGCAGACCGCCGCTGGTTCCGGCCTGCAAGACGCCGGCCCAGGAAGGCATGAAGGTTCTGCTCGATGCCGAACACATCAAGAAGATCCAGCGCGATGTTCTTGAATTTGAGTTGATCAACCATCCGGTTGATTGTCCGGTATGCGACCAGGCCGGCGAGTGCTCGCTGCAGGATTACTACATGAGCTACAGCCTTGATGACAGTCGCATGCGGGTTCCCCAGGTTACCAAGGGCAAACGCATGGATTTCGGCGGCGGTGTCATGCACGACCAGGAACGGTGCGTACTCTGCGGCCGCTGTGTCCGATTTACCAGGCAGATCACCAAGACCGGCGAGCTTGGCATCGTCAACCGGACCGATGTTGCCCGGGTTTCAATTTTTCCCGGGAAGCCGCTGGACAACCGTTATGCGTTGAATATCGTCGATCTCTGTCCGGTGGGAGCCATGACCAGCAAGGATTTTCGTTTTAAGCAGCGGGTCTGGTTTTTGAAGAAAGATAAGGGTATCTGCCATGGCTGCAGTAAAGGCTGCAACGTCTATATCGACCACCACCGGGAAAAATACAAAGACGACATTATCTATCGCTTCCGGGCTCGCCCAAATTTGAATGTCAACGGTTATTTCATCTGTGACCAGGGAAGGCTGAGCTATTCGCAGGAAAATGAAAACAGGCAGACCCTCACCGTGGTGGATGGCAGCTATGTCAGCCTTGAAGAGGGGATCAACCTAATGCGGGACAGGCTAGACCGGGCCCGCAAACCGTTGATGCTGATTTCACCGGACTGCTCACTTGAGCAGATGTGGGCGGTGAAACGGATTGCCACCCTATATCGGGCGGAGCTGTCCGGCTACAGCGACAACTATATCGTTGCCGATGATGGCGATGATTTTCTCATCAACGACGATAAGGCTGCCAACCGCAAGGGCCTGAAACTGCTCGATATCGATTTCACCAAAGAGCAGTTTGTCACCGGACTGCAGCATACCGATCTGCTCGTCAACTTCAACAACGACCTGTTCTTCAGCACCGTAGATGAAGAGCTGAAATCACTGCTTGATAAGACCCAGTCCATTGCTGTCTGCTCCCATGCGCTTCCCGCTTATGAAACCGCCTCGATTCTGTTGCCGACCGCGTCATACAGCGAATACGGCGGTACCGTTGTCAATGAGGATAATGTATTGCAGCGCTTCAACAAGGCGCTGTTCAAGAATGAAGATCGAAAAGATATTCTCGAGATAACCCGTCTTCTCGGCGGCGCCGTTATCGATGCCCAGCATGCCTGGCCGGGCATCAGGCATTCGGTCGCAGCTCTGGCCGATATCGAGCCGGAGGAGATACCTGCCGAGGGAATAAACCTGCAAACCAGTGAGGATGGAAATGTCGGAGCTTGATATTCTGATCATCATTTTACGGATCGCCTTCGGAGCCTTTGTGCCGCTCAGTTTTGTTGCGGTGCTGGTGTGGATGGAGAGAAGAGGGGCCGGCTTTTTCCAGGACCGGGCCGGTCCAAACCGCTGCAACGTTATGGGGATCAGAGCCGCCGGCCTGATACAGAATGCTGCCGATGGGATCAAATTGGTATTTAAGGAAGACATTGTTCCCGGCCATATCAAGCACAAGTTTTATTTTATCCTGGCCCCGATGCTGGTCTTTATTACCGCCCTGCTCTGTTTTGCGGTGATACCATTTGCCGATGTGCTCATTCTCGGCGACAGAGAGTACGTCATGCAGGCCGTTCCGATGGATATCGGCATCTTATGGTTTCTGGCGGTGGTCGGCTTTGGTGTCTACGGCATTATTCTGGCCGGCTGGTCCTCCCATAACAAATATGGGGTACTCGGCGGGCTCAGGGCTGCGGCTCAGGTAATCAGCTATGAAATCCCGATGGGGCTGGCGCTGGTCAGCCTGCTGGCCGTTTACGGGACGGTCAATCTGACCGAGGTTGCCCAGTTCCAGGGGAAACTGCTGTTTGGCTTTATTCCGATGTGGGGCGTGATCCTGCAACCGCTGGGAGTCATCATTTTTATCGTCGCTGCTTTTGCCGAGACCAACCGGACCCCGTTTGACCTGGCCGAGGGTGAGAGTGAGATCGTTGCCGGCTACCACGTTGAGTACAGCTCAATGAAGTTTGCCCTGTTTTTCATGGGTGAATATGTGGCCATGTTTGTCTCATCAGCCTTGATCATAACCCTTTACTTCGGCAGTTATCAGATTCCCTGGCTGGCGACCGAGACTTTGGTGGCCTTTGCCAAGCCGGTGGTGGTATTGATGATGATCGGGCTGCCGGTGATCGGTTATTTCTTCGCCGGCTGGATAAAGAAAAACAACCGCAGCCATTACTATCGGGAGAATGACCCGCGGGCTAGAGAGACAACGATCTATATCGGGCTGCTCTGGTCTTTGGTGGTTGTGCTGGAGATCATATTGATCAGTTACCTGGTCTTTGCCTCCGGAGGGGCGGCGGCTCGAATCCTGGTGGTTCTTCTGCAGATCGCAACCTTCCTGTTCAAGACCTTTTTGATGTGTTTTGTCTATGTCTGGGTACGCTGGACGCTGCCGCGTTTTCGTTATGACCAGCTCCAGAAGATCGGCTGGGAGAAACTGCTGCCGCTGGCCCTGCTGAACATTTTTATAACCAGTGCGATCATTGTTTCATTTGGCTGAAAGGACCCGCTATGAGTATTAAAGTACGAGTCGTTGAACGAAAAGGCAGAACGTTTCTGGAACAGCTCTACCTGGTCGAGGTGATCAAGGGAATGACGGTGACCCTGGGCCACTTTTTCAGAAACCTGCTCGACAATTCCAGGCTTTATGTCCGTCATTATCCGGAAGTAAAGCCGGAAATCACCGCCCGTTGGCGGGGACGGCACCGTCTTACCGCCCATGAAGACGGCAGCGTCAAGTGTGTGGCCTGTTTCATCTGTCAGACCAACTGCCCGTCCAACTGTATCATGATCGAAGCAGGGGAACGATTTGACGGCAAGTCGGAGAAAGTGCCGGTCCGCTTCGATATCGATCTTCTTGAGTGCATCTATTGCGGCTACTGTGTTGAAGCCTGCCCGATGGATGCGATCAGAATGGATAGTGGTATATTTTCAGTCACCAGCGATTCCAGAGAATCAATGATGATGAAACTGGAGGATCTGCTGGAAACGCCAGGTGCCTTCGACGAAGCTGAATATCATAAAGGAGGTGGCTGATTCATGATTACTACCTACTTATTCTTTGGATTTGCGCTGCTGGCAATTCTCGGGGCGCTCGGTCTGATTATCTTCAGGCACCCGATGAACGGGGCCATGAGCTTTGTCGTGACCCTGATTTCTCTGGCCGGTCTTTATGCCCTGCTGTCGGCAAAACTAATCTTTGCCATTCAGCTTATCGTTTATGCCGGCGCCATCATGTCGCTGATCCTGTTTATCATCATGTTTTTAAACATTCAGGAAAAGGATCTGCCGCCCGACTCGAACCGCTGGTTCTACCTGGCCGGCGGCATTGTCGTGGTCGCCCCGATCGCCGCTCTGCTTATCAATATATCCAAATCCCTGCCTCAGGATTTTGGCAGCCTCCCGGACGGTTTTGGCGATGTCAAAGAGGTCGGGCTACTGCTGTTCAGGGACTGGCTGCTGCCCTTTGAAATCGTCTCCATCCTGCTGCTGGTGGCCCTGGTCGGGGCCGTAGTGCTGGCAGGCAAACGGGAGGTGAATTGATGGTATCGCAATATCTTTCACTGAGTATCATACTGTTTTGTTTGGGAATTTTGGGTGTCATATCGCGCCGCAATGTGTTCATCGTCTTTATGGCGATCGAACTGATGCTCAACGCCGCCAATCTTGGCTTTGTCACCTTATCGAGGCTGCATGTGAACATGGACGGCCATGTCCTGGCCTTGATGGTTATGGCGGTTGCTGCTGCTGAAGCGGCCCTGGCACTGGCAGTCATCATTCTCCTGCACAAACACAAGGGCAACCTTGACACCAATATTTTCAGTCTGTTGAAGGGGTGATCGGATGGTACATAACGTAACATACCTTGGATTTATTCCCCTGCTGCCGCTGGCAGGAGCCCTCATTCTCGGGCTGATGTATCTGGCCACATGCCGGGGGAATCGTATCTCAGAGAAAATCTATGGGATCTTGGGGTGCATCGGTCCGGTTCTCTCATTTATTATGGCCCTCAAGGTCTTTTTCAGTCTCATGACCTTGCCGGCCCAAGAACGCTTTTTGAGTCATAAAGCCTTTACCTGGTTCGCGGTCGGCGATTTGCACGTATCCATGAGTTTTCTCGCCGACCCACTCAGTTCTTTGATGCTGCTGTTTGTTACCCTGGTCGGCTCACTTATTCATATCTATTCCATCGGTTATATGGCCGGTGACAAGAATTTCGGCAGATTCTTTGCCTACTTGAATCTTTTCCTCGGCTCGATGCTCATACTTGTGCTCGGCGACGGACCGGTGGTTATGTTCATCGGCTGGGAAGGCGTCGGCCTCTGTTCGTATCTGCTGATCAGTTATTACAGTGAAGACCGGGAAAATGTTATTGCCGGCAATAAGGCCTTTATCGTCAACAGAATCGGCGATCTAGGTTTTGTCCTGGGAATGGCATTTCTGTTTTGGGGGATCGGGGCTGATGGCTTTGACTATCTCTCCCTGAAAGCCAATGCCCATCATCTCACCGCACCTGTAGGAGTGACCGTCTGCCTGCTCCTGTTTGTTGGTGCCACGGGTAAGTCAGCTCAGATTCCACTTTACGTTTGGTTGCCGGACGCCATGGCCGGCCCGACCCCGGTTTCGGCTCTGATCCATGCCGCCACCATGGTCACCGCCGGCGTTTATATGGTTGCCAGGTTCAGTTTTGTCTACGCCCATGTTCCGGCTGCCGGCGAAGTGGTGGCCTGGATCGGCATCTTAACCGCTCTGCTGGCGGCGATATTTGCCATGTTCCAGCGTGATATCAAGAAGATCCTGGCCTACTCAACCGTTTCCCAGATCGGCTACATGTTCGCTGGAGTTGGTGTTGCCGCTTATTCAGCCGGCATTTTCCATGTCTTCACCCATGCCTTTTTCAAGGCCCTGCTCTTTCTTGGGGCCGGTTCCGTTATCGTTGCTCTGCACCATCAGCAGGATATCTGGAAAATGGGGGGCTTGAAGTCAAAGCTGCCGATAACCTACTGGACCATGCTGATCGGTAGCCTGGCTCTGGCCGGCTGCCCGCCGTTTGCCGGATTTTTTAGTAAGGATGAGATTCTCTATTCGGCTTTGGCCACCGGTCACGTCGGCATCTGGATGATCGGGGTAGTAGTTGCCGGTATGACCGCCTATTATACCTTTCGCATGATCTTTGTCGTATTTCACGGCAAGCCGCGGGATCAGGAGCCTTTCGACCATGCCCAGGAATCACCAAAAGTAATGACCATCCCGCTGCTGGTTCTGGCTGCCGGCTCAATTTTTGCCGGTTCTTTCAACATGCCGGCCATCTTCGGCGGTAACCAGCGAATTTCCCACTGGTTGGCTCCCAGCCTGGTCGAACACCACCCCCATGGCGGCGTCGGTCTGGAAATTCTGGCCATCGGAGCTTCGGTTCTGGCCTTTGTTATCGGCATCTCCATTGCCTATCGTAAATTTTTCGCCGAGGCTGATGAACCAGTCTACAAGGGGATCCAGAAGTTCAGCTTCAACAAATTTTATGTCGATGAGCTCTATCACACCGTTATTGTCAGGCCCTACCAGTTTGTCGGCAAGGCGATCAGCAGGGCAATAGAGCCTTATGTCACCGACGCCCCGGTTCAGGCAACGGCTTGGCTCTACCGCATGTTTGGCTTGGCCTTTAAGGTTGTACAGGTGGGCTATGTGCGGATCTACGCGGTCTATATGGTTATCGGTCTGTCGATTATGAGCTTGCTGCTCTCTCGATCATTGAATTTTTAAGGGTGAATCAATGTTTGAAAATTTTATTTCAATCATGATCTTTGTCCCAATCCTGGCCGGTCTGGGTGTGCTGGTGCTGCCGCTCAGCAGAGATGCGGCCCGGATTGTCGGACTGGCGGTCTCAGTGATTGTGGTGCTGCTCGGTATCAAGCTGTTTTTGTCATTCAGCGGGGCAAGCGGAGCTTTTGAGTTTGTTGAACATGCAGTCATCAATGAATCGCTTGGAATTGCCTACAGCCTGGGCGTCGACGGCATATCAATCCTGGTTCTGGCAGCGGCGGCAACCTTGTTTCCGATGGTGTACCTACTCTTTCAGACCAAGGCCAAGGGCTATTACGCCAACCTGCTGATCGTTCAGGGGGCGATGATCGGTGCCGTGGCGGCCACCGATATGGTGCTTTTCTATATGTTCTGGGAGGTCATGCTGCTGCCGGTCTTTTTTATGATCGGTTTGTATGGCGGCCCGAAACGGCTGCCGGCCACCATCAAGATCACCATTTACACCATTGCCGGCTCTCTGTTGATGCTGGCCTCGATCGTTTATCTTGGAATCGCTTACCACGATCAGAGCGGCCAGTGGAGTTTTGCGATGACAAACCTGGTCACTATGTCGCTTTCAGGCAAGGTGGCAACGCTGGCTTTTGTTGGCTTTATGATCGCCTTTGCTATCAAAATCCCGCTCTTTCCGTTCCACACCTGGCTGCCCGATGCTTACACCGAGGCGCCCACGGCGCCCACTTTTGTCCTATCGGCGGTCATGGCCAAAATCGGCGTTTATGGGGTTATTCGTTTCGTTGTCCCGGTGTTTGATGAAAGTTTTGCCCGCTACGCCCTTATCCTTGCCTGTTCCGGTGTCATCGGCATGATGTACTGCGGTATCGCCGCCCTGGCCCAGAAAGATATGAAACGGATGCTGGCCTTTTCCTCGGCTTCCCACATGGGCATCATTGCCCTGGGAATTTTTTGTATGAATATCCAGGCACTAACAGGGACCCTCTACCAGATCGTCGCCCATGCGACCAGTACCGGTGTTCTCTTCCTGCTGCTCGGTATTATTGAAGAGCGCACCGATTCCAGAACCATCGATGATTTCGGCGGTCTGGCCGCAAAGGCTCCGGTGTTCGCTTTCTTTTTTGCGGTGGCCATGCTGGCCTCGGTCGGTCTGCCGGGCACCTCCGGCTTTATCGGTGAGTTTCTGATTATCCTCGGGGCGGTGAAATTCAATCCGCTTATCGCCGTATTTGCCGGAACAACCCTGATTATCGGAGTATGCTACATGCTGTGGCTGTTTCAACGGGTTTTTTTCGAGCAGACCAACAGCAAACTACAGGGATTTTCCGATTTGTCGGCGATCGAGACGCTGACCATCCTGCCGATCGTTATTCTGATAGTTGTCATGGGTATTTACCCGCAACCGTTCATCAACAAGATTGAACCGTCAGCGCAGCGTCAAATAGCAGTTATCAGTAAGGTACAGCACATTGCTGATGTTAAGGCAGAAACTGTACCACCAGGTCAAGAACTGAAAACGGGAGAACGATAATGCACGACCTAATGGCAATTCTTCCGCTTGTTGCAACCGCCGCAGGCGCCATTTTGATCATGTTGGTAGCAGCGTTTGAGAGCTTTAAGAAGGAGGGGATTGCGGTCCTCGGCATCGGCCTTTTTGCTTTTGCTTTCTTCGTTCAGCTCACCGTTGAAAATGGCCCTGCCATCACCCCGTATGACTCTGTTTTTAATGGTATGCTGGTCACTTCGACCTTTACCAAAGTTGCCGGACTGATAATTCTGGCCTCCGGTTTTTTCTCGGCGGTAGCGTCCCAGACCTATTTTTCCCGGAACAGAGGTTTCGTCCCTGAGTACTACTGCATGCTGCTTTTTGCCGCCTGCGGCATGCTCCTGCTGACCATGGCCGCCGAGTTGATCACCGTCTTTATCGCCCTGGAAATCATGTCCTTGGCCATTTATACCTTGGTCGGCTGTGACCGCAGGTCGGTGGTGCACTCTGAGGCGGTGTTGAAATATCTGATGCTCGGCGCTTTTGCCGGTGCATTTTTTGTAATGGGATCTGTTTTTATCTACGCCGGTGCCAAGAGTACCAGGTTTGCAGACATTGCCATCCATGTCGGGGAAACAGGATTTTTTACCAATCCGGCCCTGGCTGGCGGCTCACTGCTGATTCTCGTCGCCTTTCTTTTCAAAGCCGCGGCCTTTCCGTTCCATGCCTGGGTGGTTGATGTCTATGACGGTGCACCCGTGCCGGTAACCGGCTTTATGGCCACCGCGGTCAAGACCGCCGTCTTTGCCGTTTTCGCCAATTTTCTGGTGATCAATACCGAGTTGCAGGAAGGCTGGGTCAATTATCTTTTCTATATCTCGGTGTTGACCATGTTTGTCGGCAATTTAATTGCCATCGGTCAGAACAATCTTAAGAGAATGCTGGCGGCTTCCGGTATCGTCCATACCGGTTATTTAATCATTGCTCTGGTGGCGGTGAATAGTGAGCAGTTTACCGGCTCAGTCATTGGTTTTTATCTGGCAGCCTATGCAGCCTCCACTCTGGGCATTTTTGCGGCCTTGTCTTATCTGGGCGGAGAGGGGGAAAAACGAACTTCGTTTGAAGATTTTAACGGGCTGGCCAAGGTTCGTCCCTATTCGGCCGCCTGCATCGCCATCTTTCTTCTTTCCATGGCCGGCATCCCACCGACGGCGGGTTTTATGGGCAAGTTCTACATCATCGCCGGAGCGTTCAAAGGCGGCTACATCACCCTTGGTGCGCTCGGCATCATCAGCAGTATTCTGTCGATGTGGTATTACCTGAGGCTGATAATCGCCATGTATTTCAAGGAGCCGGAAGACGACTTCGAAATTGGTGAAATTACACTTGCACCAATAGGAACAATCGTCCTGGCCCTGTCGGTGTTTGCCATCAGCTTTATTCCGATTGCCATCTAGTGCCCTGTCATGCCTCATCTGTCGCGTACAACTTGCCCTTTTGCCTCCTCCCTGACCTTCGTTGCTTCTTCAGTCACGTAGCGCTGCTACGCTCCATCAGTCGCGCCTTGTAGGAAGACAAAAAGCATCATTGCCTCACAACATTTGAAACATGACATGACACTAACCAGATGTTCACGAGTCGATACGGCTCGCTATCCCGCGTCGCTCTTGCGGTAGGCATATTAAATATATGGCCTGCCGCAAGTCTCCTTGGCTGATTACTGTTTCTTTTTCAGTCGTGCATTTCTGGCCGCAATTCCCTGAGCGTTGAGTTCCATATCCGGGCCCAGAAAGTCGTTGAATTGATCTTTGTTTAGACCTTCTCCCCAGTGAGCGAGATAGCTTTCATAGATGACACTCCGGATCCAATTTACGGTTGACTCTATATCCACCTCATTGTCAACGGCGGCAAGTCTGCCATGTTCCTCAATCAGATTGATAAGTCCGGCAATTGATTTCTGGTTGGCGGGCACCGGCCCAAAATGGGTTAAGTAGAAGTATTTGGGGTTAAGTTTCATCAATCGATTGATCGAGTTAATCAGTTCATTGGGCTCAAATGCGGCCGGGGCGGTTGCCGGTACCAGAAACGGTTTTTCTTTGTCCTGCTGCAGGTATGGATAGGCCATGCCGCAGGTGTCACCACTGAACAGCCCATCGCTTTTCGGGTCCCAGATGCAGCAGAGGTGGCGGGCATGTCCGGGCGTATCGAAAAAGTGCAGCGGGCGGCCGTTGAAATCGAGGACAAACCCTTCGGAAACCATTCTCACCCGGTTCTCATCAATCGGTCCAATGTCACCATAAAGCCGGGAAAATAGTTCCTGTCCATAGACGTTTATGGAAGCCTAAACCAGACGCTGTGGATCAATCAGATGGGCGGCGCCGCGGGGGTGAACAAGCAGGGTGGCGTTGGGGCAGCGCTGCATCAGGCTTGAGGCGCCCCCGGCATGGTCCAGATGGATATGGGTGAGGATGATGTAACGGACATTTTCCGGCTGTAAACCAAGGCTGTTAAGCCCTTCTAACAGCAGTTCGCAAGCTGGAGACGGGCCCACATCGACAAAGGCGGCTTCACCGTTTTCAACGATTAGATGGCTTGCCGCCTTCCCCTTCCTGACGTAGAGCGTATCAATGGTGTAGATATTGTGCGGATAACTCGAGAGCAAAACTGGCATGGGTAATTTCGGTTACCAAGGAAAAACAGCAAGAATTCTGCCGACTTTATTTATTTTCCCCAAACCCGACTTCGGGAAGTTCCCGCTGGGTGGCCAGATCGAGTGAGAAGTAGCTCTGTTTTTCAAAGCCGAATTTCATGGCGATCAAACTGGCCGGAAAAGATTCGACCAGGGTATTGAGGCGGGCGACATAGCCGTTGTACCGGGTTCGGGCCTTCTGGATATCTTCCTCGATTTCGGCCAGACTTTTCTGCAGTTCAAGAAAATTGACGCTGGCCTTCAGGTCGGGATAGGCTTCGGCTACCGCAAGCAGACTGCTGAGCGAGTGGGTCACCTGGCTCTCGCTTTGCATCCGCCCATCAATCGTATTATCTGGCTTTATCTGGTTGGTTTTATTATCAAAAATATCACTTTCATGATTGCTGTAGCCTTTTATCGCTGAAACCAGGTTGGGAATCAGGTTGAATCTTCTTTTCAGGGCCACGTCAATGGAACTTCAGGCTTCTTCAATACGGTTCAGATATTTGATAAATTTGTTATAGGTTCCAATCAGCCAGCCGCCGATGACGATACAGAAAAATATAAAAAAATAATGAATTCAGGTCTCATAAGTCGTTCCTTGTTGTTGATTATCGTTAGAGCCTCTTGCAAAACTCAGATCAGATTTGTAGGTCAGATGACGAATTTGACGATAAAAAAGGTCGTAATATATTGAAATAATTGAGCTTCACATGTTCTTCTGTTATAATTTGTTTG
>Ga0056106_100097_pt1 | contig 15633 bp, 17 predicted proteins | sample WorMetcrassitun1_FD_77012 | JGI IMG/M metagenome (GOLD analysis project Ga0056106, IMG submission 77012) | Marine gutless worms symbiont microbial communities from Max Planck institute for Marine Microbiology, Germany - Olavius crassitunicatus.1 ... | reverse complement strand
GTGATTTCCATCTTCATTGGCGCTTCTCCTTTCTTTGTGGATGTTTTCGTCAACACCCTTATAAAGGGAAAGCGCCTTTTTTTCGAGCTTTATCAATTTCACACAAAATAAATTACACTACCTTTGTCGTTCGATACCGGAAAACCGGTGTTTTAAAACGCCTGATGGTGACCCCATTGACAGCGTTTGAATACTTAGGAGCCCAATTGGTTTCCCGATTATTTGTTTTGCTCTTTTCCGTGGCAATTGTCTGGACCGGGTGCCATCTGATTTTCACGTTCCAGGTACGGGGATCGTATATCAGTTTGTTCCTGGTATTTCTGGCCGGCAGTCTCAGCCTGAGTGCCATGGGGCTCTTGCTGGCATCCCGCGGTACCAGCGAGGAGATGGTTTCCGGCATTTTGAATTTCATCTCCTGGCCGATGATGTTTTTGTCCGAAGTCTGGTTTTCCCTTGAAGGTGCACCGGAGTGGATAAAGAATATCGCTCAGCTATTTCCGTTGACCCATCTGCTAAAAGCCGCTCGAAGGGTAATCAACGACGGCGCATCCCTGATGGATGTGACCCCGGAATTGACGATTTTACTTTCATTTACCATCGTCTTCCTTGTTGCCGGGGCCGTTCTTTTTTCGTGGAACAAGTAGGTGCCGACCGGTTAAGATCAAGGCCGACAATAAACAGACGAAAAATCAGCATCATTTTATCCGATTTATTCCTCTATCACTTTCGTAATTTTAATGACCACGTCCTTGGGAAGCGCCAGCTTGGCGGCCACTTGCATGGTTTTGCATATGGCGGCAGGCACCACACAGGCCTCACAGCATCCTTTTGCCTGAAGCACTGGACGGCAAACCGCTAAAATAATACTTTCACTGATGGGTGAAAGCTCCTCATATGCATTGACGGGATTTTTCTTCTGAGTCAGCCCGGATAGTTCCTTTATGGTATCACAATCGCTACTGATGCGGAGCGTCACATTCATGCAGTCTTCGGTCTCGGCAGTAATCTTTGTTTTGAAGCCACAGATGCCTGCGTCTACGGTTGCGCTTGCCTCCATATGCAATCCTTTTTCTGTGTTCTCGATTTTAACGCCATCCGGCGTCAGGACATTATTATTGCATCACTTGCCGTTTCTTTTCCAGGCCGAGATAGAGATCCGTCAACTTCTCCAACTGTTTGTTCAGCTCTCCATTTTCGATTTGTAGTCGTTTTTGTTCATCCAGGACTTTGGCCGAGCTTTTCTGTGCTTTTTTCAATTGTTTCTGAAGTTGATTCGATTTATTCCTTGATTGCTTCAATGCAATTCGAACCGATTTACATTTTTTAAGGTCTGATTTGCACCGCGATTGTTCCGATCGCCGTTCAGCACTTTCCGATTCCAACTGTTTTTGGGCCCGGTCGATTTTTTCATCGCTTGCGTTGATCCGCTTCAATAAATAGTTAATATATCGGGCCTGCCCCCCCTGTTTTTCCGGTGGCGAATTGGCAAGGTATTCGTCCAGATGACCTGCCGCCGTCTGGTAATCAGGGGTTTGATTCCGCGGATGGGTATACAATACCGCCAAGGCAAAATGATTTTCAATATCGGGATCGGCGACCGCCTCCCTATTTTTTATCTCCGTTTGAATGTTACCTGCTTGAAGGATTGGATTGTTAAAATGATCAAATGGCACGGATTTAGCGGTTAAAAAACAACCCGATAAAATAAAAGCCAAAATTACCGGCAATACAAGCAATATCAAACGCTTCATCACTCTCTCCTTTGATCAACGACAAACACGCTACCGTCTATGTTTTTCGCTTTTTTCTTTAACTCAGCGGCAATTTCTCCAAATCGGATATGATTGCTTTCCGATCTACCCACATTGGTTACCACGGCAATGGAAAGGGTCATAATGGGAAAGTGCATCTCCTCACCCTGTCTGGATGTACTTTCAATGAATCCGCGCTCGGCATCTTCCAATGTATAAAATTTGGGCACCCGGGCATCAAACCGATTGATGATTCCCTTGCATATGTCTTCAAATTTCTCCGGGATCGTTAAAAAAACAAAATCATCCCCACCAATATGGCCGACAAAATCATGGTCCGTTCCCAATCGACGGGTCGCCTCCTGAATAATATTGGCCGTTTCTTTAATAATACTATTGCCGGTTGCATATCCATACCGATCGTTGAATGCTTTAAAATTATCGATATCAACCAGACAAAATGCTGCCGGGAGCTTATTCTCAAGCCGGGTTTCCAATACGGCTTCAATAGTCGCTCCCCCCGGCAGGTGGGTTAAGGGATTCGTGTCCAGATTTCTTTTTTCCAGCGTTGCCAACCGGTTGCCCATTTTAGAAAACGCCTCGGCCAATGTCTGGAGTTCCCCGGCCCCTTTTATTTGGGGCACGACGTTAAAATTACCACTGGCAATCTCTTGGGTCGCCCGGATCAATTGGTGAATCGATCGGCGCGTATATCGAAAAGCCATAAAAGCAGATCCGATACCGATTAATATCCCACCAATCGATAACCCGGCCATAATTCGATAGGCTCGGTCACTGATAGCTGCCATCTGCCGAATCTGGTTTTCCTGATGTTCGTAGGCATCCTTTTTTACCTCATTGATTAACCGGCTGAGTTCATCAAATTGTGTTGAGATCTTTTTGTTGTTTATTGTTGGATTATCGGCAAACAGGGCCTCACTTGCCTGATAATGGGTGAGATACAAGATGTGATATCGATGATGGTAAACATAAATTTCATCAATTTTTCCCAACAACGTGGAATTAAATGCACTTTTTTTTAATTTTGACAATAAGGTTTTAAATGCATCTCCGTGATCGATGAATCGCTGTTTGATCTCCTCGGTTTGACGAATCAGATAATGCTGACCAAAGGATTCCTGTAAAAATAGCTCATTAAACAGATCGTCGATGGATTCAATGATAAATAGATCTTCATGAACCATTTTCTGGTTCATCTCGGTTAATTTGTCCAGATTGACCAAGGCAAAAATGGGAATACCGCCAAGCAGCACGATCAGTGGTAACAAGCCCAAAAGAATTTTATTGGCAATCGTGGAATGTTGAAAACGGAGCATTCAATATACCCAATAATCTTAGTTGGCTGAAAATATAACTATTTTAAAGCAAATCAAGATAACGAATCAGCAGCATCGTGTCAAGAATGATGTTATTATAATTGGTTACTCTTTAGAGGCCATATAAATGGGGACATATCCGGCAAGGGCCGGGGGCCGAATATCGCGTCGTAAAAAGAGTGGTCAATCGGTCCGATGCTTTTTGAAGATGATCCAACCCCTCAAAATCAGGTGTAATACCGGTCATCATCTGCTGATAAACCGCTATCCGATCTTCAAAGGCTTTTCTGAACTTTTTATACGCCGGCCGATTCCAGATATCGCCAAGACACGCTTGGTTCAGGTTGCCCATGATCAGACGTGAAGATAGGGTTTCCCTACCCTTGAATATTCTTGGAAACCGACCGGTTAGCGGTGGATTTAGATAGACACATGGAGATACCGATCCATCCGCCCCGACAAATAGGTTTTCCACCGGATTTTTTTCACAAACCGGTACCAGGTTTTCCTTCAGCGAGGGCATCAAAAGGGCGACCCCCGACCAGAGAACGGCCATTCGGCTCTTGAAAACCGCCCAGCGATAGGCTGAATTGAGATGGTAAGCGATCAATTTTTCCTGGAAAGGCGTGGCGATATGAACCATGTGTGTTGGATGCAAAATGTCGGCCCCGATCCTGGAACAAAGTGAAATGGCGCGGTGAAGAGACCTTAAATTGTCCGGGGTTAAAAGGTAATTGACCAATACTGGCGGTTTTTTCTTGCCCCCCCTGGCGGCAGAAAATATCTTGATAGAATGTACAGCCGGGGTAAAGCGCCCCTTGCCCCTCAATCGGTCCTGTTGATCGGCACCGGCACCGGCAATGCTAAAGGTCATGGAGTCCAGACCGGATTGGATCAGCGCTTCGGCCAGGTCCTGATTCATTATCATACCATTGGTGCCCAAACTAATCTTGGGACCCCGTTTTTTCAGGCGTCTGACCAGAGCGGCACAATCTTTTCGCAATAGACTTTCGCCCCACCCCTGCAAATGGATGGACCGGCATTGGGGAGCCACCTCGCAAAGCTGCTGAAAAGCCGTTTCACTAATGTCCCGGGGTACCCATTGTGGCTCGAAATGGAAGTAAAGGCAGGTCCGGCACCTTAGATTACATCGGCTGGTAACCTCAACCTGGATATGGTTATATTTGTACGGGTTAGCAGTGTCCATGACCTATTGATTATTTTCACCACAGGCAAGCGCAAGGTCCGCCATAAAATCTTCCACCCATTGATAACGACTTTCAGGATCTCCGGCCATTGCTTTTACGATCACGGCCTGAAGTTCCTTGGAAAGATTTGGATTGATCTCCTGTGGCGGCTTAATTTCTTTTTTAATCCGCGGACGGGAACTTAAGACCAATCGGCCCGGCGAGAAAGGAAATTTTCCGGTGCTCAGATGATACAACCACACGCCTAGAGAATAGATGTCGCTTCGGGGATCCCCCCTTTTGCCCTGCATTTGCTCGGGGGCCATGTACCTGAAATCCCCTTGGGGGCCAAGGCTCGATTCGAAAATGGCATCGGGTATGTCTCGAAAGAAGGCAAAACCTGTGTCCACTAAAGTGATGGTATTTTGGGTGGAAAGAATCATGTTCTGCGGACGTAAATCGTGATGGACGACGCCTAAGTTATGAAGATAAGCAACCAGATCGCCGATTTGACGAAAGATTGCCATCATGGCCTTCGGATCCTTTAAAATTTGCCGATTGATGGTAGTATCCAAATTTTCACCTTGTATCGCTTCGGCCACCAGGACATCGGACTCGGCGTCAATAATCTTGATCAGATTTGGATGGCTAGCCGTCTGTAGAATGACGGACTCGGCACGTTGGCAAGCGGTGTAAATGGGGTTAAACAAAACCGCTTCAAAGGGGACCTTAAGGGTGACCGGTTCATCGGTCCGGGTGTTCCGGGCATGATATAACCAAGTGAGAGACCCCGCCAGCACCGGTTCCCCAACCATATACGGTCCGAAGAAATTGGGCGCGCTGCCACTACCTTTCCGGGCAATCCTGACGTAGGCGTTCAGGTTGGCAAAAGATTCTTTTAAGCTGTCCAATTCATCCGGAGCAGCACCTGCCGATTCTTTATCCGCAACGCCGGGCAAGCCCGGCTCATTCTCCTTTGAGAAAAATCCGGCGATCTGCGTCAAACGGGATATCACCAGTTTCTCAAACAGCAAATTTAAAACAAAAAGTAACATGCCCATGATGACAACCGTGCCGACAAATATGCCGATACTCAACTTTTTGATATGGGACAGCGGTTTTGAAACCGGTATACTGACTGAATTAACGCCAGCCAGATCTCCCGTCTTAAATCTGAAGCCGCCTTCCGCCCCGTACCGATCAATCAGGGACTGGGGTGCGATAGCGGGATCGCTGTGGCAGCGAAGGCAAGGCTTTTCAAAGAAGTCCGGAACCATGCTGACAAAATACGAGGCCGACTCTTTTTTAACGGTTCCTTGCCAAAAACCACGGGACCGATCGTCTTCAAACCATTCAACCATTTCTTCTTCAAATTCATCGGCCATATTATTGGGGTTATGGGGATTTAATGACACCCGACGGTAAAGATAACCCGGCATCTTTCGCCCGAAACGCTTCATAATGTTTAAACTGATATAGGTCGTGGACATGGCTTCGATAATAAACGTATCTTCGGAGTGAAGGTCATACATTTTGGGCCGCAGAACGCTTTTAATGTATTCCCGGATCGATTCCACTTCACGTAGCACCACTTCCGATTTATTGAGGGCCTCCGCCATTAAAATTTTTCTTAAATGTACGTAGTACAGTGCCGAGATCCCAATCGCGGAGGCGGTGAGTATTGCCGCAGACCAGATGAGAAATTTGGCACGTAGATTCATTTTTTGCAACAAGGCAGCCATGGGATTATCCTCTATCGTCCTTTCTTTAAACGTCCTGCCAGATATCGGGGCAAGCCTGCCCGGATAATTTTTTCACCGGCCGCCTCAAAATCATAAGAAAATCGATGAAATTCGACCGTGGCCGCACGGGTATCATAAATGCTGTAACAAGCCATCGAATTTCCATCCCGCGGCTGTCCGATACTGCCGCAGTTAATGATTTGCCGCCGGTGCCTGGCAACCGAAACCGGCTTGGATTCTTCCGGGGTCATAAAAACGAACTTGAACAAATGCTTTCGGGTAATCGATAGTGGTGAATGACTATGACCGATAAACTGCAACTTTTCCCGGGTACCGGAAAAAGAACGCGCCGCGTATTTCCGGTCGATTACATAACGCCAGGCCAATGGATTGTAGGCGTTAGCATGGGAAAAAATTATATCCTGCATTTGGATTGTCGGTTTTAGATTTTTAGAAAATGGGCATGACTCTCGGTCAGCTGTTCCATCGTCCATAAAATCGCTTCGGTGGCCTCCTTTTGCATGGCATAGGGAGAGATGAGCCATACCGCTGCCGCATCATGATTGCCGAGCACCAGATTGATTTTTGGCAATGAGCGAATCAGATCAATACATTCATTGGGGTTGGCGCCGTAACCGACAATGTCGCCCAAGCACATATAACGGTCGATGTGTTGCTGTGCGGCATGGGCCACAAACGCTTCCAACGCTTCCAGGTTGCCATGTATGTCCGAAAAGATCGCCAGCCGCAATGGATTTACTCTTTTTCAGGGGGAGTTGTATCCCCATTTTCCAGCCCATTTCCCGGTTTAAGGGTTAACAGGCAAGTTTCCGGGGATCCATCCGGGTAACGCCAGAAATAATCCCTGATCCGCTTTATTTTTTCCCTGGTGGGACCGGACGGCGGTATCTTTTCCCCAGGAGTCAAGACACGGGTTCAACAAAGGACGACACGCCCGCTTCCTGGTAAGTAACCTGTTCTCTCAAGGCAGTGCTGACCGCTTGCAGGCCTTCTCGGATGCGAGTAGAAAGCGGCAGGGCCTGATCAAAATAGATTCGTTTCATTTCGCTAATTTTTCCCGACCGCGCAGATTCGACCATATGGTGGGAGACCTCGTGAAATGTTTTATGGGGTTCGGTGATACGGGTCAATACAGACATCCACCGTTCATTATCTACCAACTGATCGATCCATTTTCCCAACAGGCAGTGATGTTCATTCAGATCAAGATGGCTGTGCGGATCGCGCAACAGGGAATAAGTCAGATCCGAAAGCCAGTTGAGATGGTAAACCCAGCTATCCAGCAGGAAAAGGTCAATGTCAAAAATCTGATCAAAAGTAATTTCGGAAATATCGGTAAAAAATGGGACGGCTGCGGCAGGGGATTCAGCCACAACGACATTGCAGGGCGCTTTTTTTATCACCTTATCGATAGTACTGCCGCCAAACAGCTTCTTTAGCCCTTTTTTACGGGGCACACCGAGAACGACTAGATCGGCTTTGATCATCTTGGCCAACCGTACGATTTCATTGGCAACCGCTCCCTTTTTTATCCTCACAACCGGGTCTATATTATAACTTCTAAGGCGCCGAATATATCCATCAATGCGACGACGAAAACGCTCGCCATCGACCTCGGTTTGGTAAGTGGTCATATCCAAGTCCGGATCGTCATCGACAACCGTCAATAAGGTGACCCCGCATCCCCTCAGGATCGCCTGGCGTTTAACCGATTCCACCACCTGGTTGGCGCTTTCGTGGTCGATGACGGCCCCCAGAATCTGCGGGGGAAGTGGTGAATCTGCCCGCATCTCTCCGGCATCTCGTGAAACGGCAGCTTTGGTGAACATATTCCGCCATCCCGAGCACTTTCGATGTTCCCAACTACGTTTTCTTAAAGTAACCTTTTGGTAATCGGTAAGGTCTGCTATCAGATCGGTCACGGTTTGATAACGGTTGCCGGGGTCTTTGGCGAGGATTTTAAGAATAATTTCCTGGATCTGGGGGGCCAGGTTCGGGTCGTAATAGCGCGGAGGCACCGGATCGGCTTTAAGACGGGCCCGCACTTTGGCAAGGTGGGTTGAACGCTTAAAAGGAAGCTGGCCGGTAAGCATTTCATAGAAAACCATTCCCAGGCTGTAGATATCACTTCTCATATCGTCGCGGCACCCTAACAGCTGTTCCGGCGCAATATAAAAAGGGGTGCCCTGAGGTTCCATGAAATCCTCGGCCAACAAATCGGTCGCATCTTTAATCCGTGCCAGGCCGAAATCGATGATTTTCAGTTCGTCATCCGGTGTCACCATCACATTTTCAGGTTTGATATCCAGATGGATCACATCCCGGCGGTGCAGGTAGTCCAACCCTTCGGCAATCTGAAGCACAAATCGACGCGCCGTTTCAACAGATAGTTTTCGGTTTGCCGAAAAAACACCCCTTAAATCTTTTCCAGGAATATATTCAAGGACGAGATATTGGCCGGAACGTACCCGATCCAAAAATGCCACGATACGAGGGTGATCCAGCCGCCTGCCGATGCGTTCTTCATTTTGGAAATGGTAATAAAGAAGCGGATGGTTTAAGATATCACCAAAGGATTTCTTGATGCTGACGATTTGATCCGAAAGCATATCCACGGCCCGATAAACCTGTCCCATGGCCCCCGAATGAAGGACCTTGTCTATTTTAAAATGATCGATAAAATCGCCGGGGGAAAGGGGGTCCATTTTCTACTATTGCATGTAAATAACATAGCCGATGACAAGCACAACGATTAACAGGATCTCCAAGGCGGTGAACCGCATAATCATCATACTTACTTTACGCTGGGACGGATTCATTTTCAGTATGGCGCGATCCATAATAAACCTGAAGAAAAACGTGTAGGGATTGGTCGTTAAAAAAAGTCGCAGGTATTCCCGAATACTTCTGAGCCAGAGACCGAGGTGATAGCGTTTATCGTATTCCGCTTCGGGAATATCGGCAACGATGGTCGCATACAGCCGGTCGTTCTTGGCGTATAATTTGATATGTTCAACCGGGCTGTCTTTAAAAACGAGTGATACCCCGGTCGATTCGTCAAAAATCAGCCGAAAATTGATTTTAAGAAATACATCGGTGGCATGGTCTTTGACCCGGGCGCTGACCCCATCGTCATTTTCATTGATTGATTCTATATGCCGATGGGGATGAAGGCGAAGCAGTTTCTCCGCATCATCAAGGCGTCTAAAGACCAAGGCAACGTCTCGGCCTTTTAAATCAAGACCCAGATCATATTCTTTCCGCATGCCAAATACCTTAAGGCGCAACTAGCAACGGTGCGGGAAGTAAGGGGTGAAATTTTTTATTTTTCAGACGGGCTTTAAATCCCTGGCCCTGTTTTTTTTGGTAGGAACCGATAACGATCAGATCGTTTTGTAATTTTTGGGCGACCTCGACAATGGTTTCTCCAATGGGACCCACGATTTTCAAGAATTTAAACTGGGCCGTTGCCGGAAATGTGTTTTTAATCCGTTCCCAGTCAGCGTTAATTTCCCGTGATAATTGATCGTCCACGTGGCCCATAAAATCCCGATGGGTTTTGGAAGTATTCAACCAGTCATCACCCAGCATCCATTTCCAATCCTCATTAATGACGGTGAGAACCGTAATTTTCAATTCCGGAGAACCTTTGGACAACAGATCGGTCAAGACCAGCGTTTCCGCCTTCCGGGCACCCGGGGTGCCGTGTGTACATAGCAAGATATTGTTAAACATATTCTTATAAAAACCTAGGGATTAAAATTTATTTATCAAGCAACGGATAACCGCCCCAGTGGAGCGGTTTCCGTTACCTTTCACAATAGAATCTATACCAACCACTTGGTAAATAGCAACACCAAGAATGTGGTGATCAAACAAAAGATAAGTGCGGTTAGATCTTCATTGCGCTCACTGGCAAAAACCGGTAGAGCCCGTTCTTCCATCTCATCGGTATTCGCCTCCTTATCGTATGAAGAGACGCCTTTACCGGCATCCATAGTTTCAATATCAACTTTCTTTTCATTCATGTCAAGCCTCCATAGGTAACAATATTGGGAACCACAATCGTGGTTTTTATTTCAAGACCACGTCCTTAACCAGCCACAGCACCACGATAAATGAAAGCACCGCCTTGGTTACACCTGCAATGCCTCCCATCAACAGCGGCCAGCCACCGGCTTGCATAATCGCTTTTTCCGTAATCTGCATGCCAAGACCGATGAGGCCAAAGGCAAAAAACCAGATCATGAAATCGGTTAAGGTGGTGACAGTCTTCGATTTTTTGTGGACCTGTTTGACGGCATGTTTAATGGCACCCTTGACATCCTTGGAAAGCGTAATCTGCTTGCCCTTGGCTGCTGACAGGATTGACTCGAGCGCAAACATACGATCCTGGCCGGTCTTGTTAAACACTTTCTTATTCGCCCGGTCATCAAAATTACCGGCAACCTGACCTTGTGTGACAAGATCACTGAACGCCGCTTTCTGGGTGTCGGTTAACCCTTTTATGCCCAGCCTTTCAGGGCAGTTCTCAGCACCTCGCGCTCTTCATCCGTTACACGGGTCCGATCGTTGTAGCTGACGTCAATATATTTTCCTTTATAATGGGTCGGTGGTGAAAACAGACCCATGGAAGAAAAAGCAAATAGAAGCAAAAACCCCAGGATAAAAATAGGGAATTTATCGATGACGACAGTTTTAAAACTAAGCTTCTGGCCGGTTTCTTTGCCAAACCAGGTGGCCAGTACCAACACGATGACGGGCAGAAAGAGGACCCGCGTAATGTTGAAAATTTCGGCCACTTTCAAAGTCTTAATATCCACGGCATTAAATGCCAGGGCGGCAGCGGCCACTTGGGCGGAATTCAAGATCCCCGTACCAGCCCACGCACCGAATTGCACCGCATTCATACCAGCGAGCTTCCCGATTGTCGGGAATACAAACGTACATATAATACCAAAAGACAAGATGGTACCAATGGTATAGGCCATCTCCTCGCTCTTGGCCTTCACCACCGGGGCCACGGCCACAGTAGCGGACACGCCGCAAACCCCCATTCCCGCAGAGAGCACCCCAGTCATCGTTTTGGGTTGTTTGAATAAGCCACCCAGCCAGAGCACCAGGAACACAGTACCGAGCACAAAAAATCCGATCAACCAGACGCTGTAAACCCCTAGTTTGGCCAGCTCTGCAAAGCTGTACCGTGCCCCGAGTATAATCACGCCCATTTTCAGGACAAACCGAGCAGTTTTAACACCGTCGGCAGCAAACTTAGGAATGCCGACCGTATTGGTGATAATCACCCCCACCAAGATTCCGAGTACGACATAATTTAAATTCAATACCTTGTAGATCTTAAAACCAAGGGTGGGCTGGAGGTTTTTACTCAATATTTTTACCAGCGGTTCCATATACCAGCGAATGGCCATGGCCAATATCAAAAGCAGGAGCACACCGCCAAGTGGCCTCAGAATAAACCGGTCTAAAGTGGTATCCTGGGATTTACGAATCGAGTTTACAATACCACCGATAATGCCAAGAGCGCCCAGCACCAGACACATAATAACCTGCAGATCCATGGACTTATGGGTATGCAGATATTTCATTAACGGGAGAAGTACTCCTGTACTGACAATAAGGCCATAGACAACCAGAATCCCCCCCATGATAAATAAAGGCGTGTGTTTTTGGGTTTCCGCCATGAAATTACCTCCTCATGTATAACGATTTATATTTGATTTCTCATTTTCCTGAATGTTGAACCCCGAAAAAATGGGGACCATTTTCAAATACCTTCTCGTTACCCCCTTTCACTGATAGTTAGAAAAATATATATTGTTATTCAAAAATTATGCCAGTATGGACATATGGATAACATGCTGTTATTTAATGGTATGTAATAATTTCCCATGCATAATAGCGCCGCCCGCAGGCGGCACTATCAGCCATAAACGCCGCACAGAGTTTGCACTCCAAATGCGCGGATCTTTTTTTAAAGCCGCCGGCACCATCTGCTATCACCTTGCTTAGGCTATTCAGGTTCGAAACTTTTCCGGTCGGATGCGGTATCTTTTAATGATTTTCTGAAGGGATTGACGCTTAATGCCGCTGACGTGGGCTGACAAGGTGATATTACCCCGGGTGTGGTCCAACAGCCGGTGCAGATACCGACGCGTAAAGGTTTCGATGGCCCGGGATTTCAAATCTTTATAGGGTTGGGTGAGATCAACATCGGCAGGACCCGCTTTGGCAGGCTGCGCGCGACCCGATGAAAGGGTTTTGTTGATGACAGATCCGGGGACCATAGCATACCATTCCCGAACGGTATTTTCCACTTCCCGCGTATTGCCCGGCCAGGTCCGCCCGAGGAGTTCGTTTATGACTTCGGACGCCACCGTCTTTGGCGGCGTATTCGTTTCACGGGCAATCTTGCCCAGGAAATGCTCCACCAAAAGGGGCAGATCTTCTTTAATTTCTTCTAATGACGGCATGGTCAGCGACGCCACATTTAAGCGGTAGTACAAATCTTCCCGAAACCCATGGGTTTTTATTTTTTGTTCCAGGTCCTGGTTAGTGGCGGCAATGATCCGGACATCGACTTCGTGGCTGGTGGTTTCGCCCAGGGGCGTAATCTGCTTTTCTTGTAAAACCCGCAGCAGCTTGGACTGCATGGCCGGCGAGAGATCGCCGATTTCATCTAAAAAAATCGTGCTCCCCTGGGCATAGTCGAAAATCCCCTGCTTACCTGACGTGGCGTTGGTGAAAGCCCCTTTTTTATATCCAAACAGCTCGCTTTCCAAAATGGTTTCCGGCAGGGCCGGACAATTGACGGTCACCATCTCCCGGCCATGCCGCTGACTATACGCGTGGATCGCCTGGCCCGCTAGCTCTTTACCGGTACCGGTTTCGCCGCGGATCAATACCGTGATATCCGTTTTTGCCAACATCTGGATCTTATTTAATGCCGACCGTATGGGCCGGCTTTGCCCGATGATTTTATCAAACGAGGTCTGCTTATCAAGTGCCTGCAAAAGGCGGCTGTTTTCGCGCACCAATCGGTTTCGCTCCAGGCCGTTCTTCACCAGATGGATTAGCCGGTCCTCATCAAAGGGTTTTTGAGTAAAATCAAAGGCACCTGCCTTGATGGCCGCAACGGCCCGCTCAACCGTACCATAAGCAGTCATGACAATCACGGTGATGGTGGTATCCATTTTCCTGATTTTTTTCAGCAAGGTGATGCCATCCATACCCGGCATCTGAATATCAGCTAGCACCACGTCGGCAGCACCTTCTTCGATGATCTCCATTGCCTTAAAGCCATTGTCTGCCAACATGACCCGGCACCCCAGCTCCGAGGCAATCATCCGTTTTAACCCATGCAGCAGATCGACTTCATCGTCTACAATCAGCACCGTATCCGTCATTTCCTATCCCTTCTTTACCGGTCTGCTATCCATGGGCAAAAAAACAATAAACATGGTTCCTTTTCCAGGGTCACTGACCACTTCAATTTCTCCGCCATGCTGTTTGATGATACCATAGCTGACCGATAACCCCAAGCCGGTTCCTTTCCGTGATCCTTTGGTAGTAAAGAAGGGCTCAAAGATCCGGTCAATATATTTTTCATCGATGCCATGCCCGGTATCGATGACCTCAATCGCCACGAAATTCCCGTTATCCTGAAGTCGTGTCCGCACGGTTAATGTGCCGCTGGGCGTCATGGCCTGGCAGGCATTCATAAACAGATTCATCATTACCTGTTTGATCTTTTGCTGATCCACGGTGATGGTCGGAATGTTGTCGACCAGGCCCTTTTGGATGGAGATATTCTCTTTGAGCAATTGGGGTAAAATAACAGACAGGATACCCTCAATGCAGGCATGGATATCGGTCGGTGCCATTTTAGGTTCTGAAATCCGGGCAAAATTGAGCAGGGCCTCCACGACCGATTGGCATTGTTCGGTATGTTTTCGAATGATACGGATATCTTCAGTTGCCTGTGTTTCTTTGGACAATCCCTTGTCAATGAGGTTGGCATAGCATTTAATCACCCCCAAAGGATTGTTAATCTCGTGGGCCACGCCGGATGCCAGTTGACCAATGGCCGCCAGTTTCTCCGTCTGGGCCAGCCCTTTTTCCATTCGGCGCTTGTCGGTCACGTCGCGCAGCATCATATCAATACCGGCAAACTGATGTTCATCATCCTTGCGAACCGTGGCGGAAATCATGACCCTTAACCGTTTCCCCGACCGATCTACCAGGGACGTTTCAAGCCCGGTGATATACCCGTCTTTTTTCACCGTATCAAAAAAACGTCCCGCATCTCGGATATCCCAAAAAAGTTGGTAAGCGGTCTCAATGGAAAGGGCCTCTTCATAGTCTTTTAATCTGAATAATTTTAATCCGGCAGCATTAATATCCCGAACATGGGTATTGTCATCAAGCATCAATATGGCTTCCTGAGATGTTTCAAAAATTAGCCGATACTTGGCCTCGGATGTTTTTAATTCGTCGTGGGTTTTTTTAAGGTCCCGGGCGATGAGTTCCAGTCCCTCTTTTAGTTGGGCCACTTCATCTCCGGCCTCAAGGAATAAAGGCTCGTCTTTGGGCTCAGTCTGCCCGGAAACATTTCTAAACGTCTCCAGCAGCCCCTTGAGTTCAGACACCACCGTCCGGTTAAACAGCAAATGAAGGAGACCCAATAAGGTCAACAGGGAGACTGCCGCGATAACAAAAATACTAAATGCGGCTTCTTTGATCCGAACAAAGGAGATATCCACCGGGATATAAATTGTATCGGCTGCCACGACATCACCCACGGCATACTGATAGCCGCTATCCGTACCATAGATTGCTTTTAAAGCAGCAGGCGCCTGGGCGGGATCCCCATGACATTTCAGGCATTCAGCCTCTGCATAGATCGCCCTGAGCCGCGAATAGTATGACCGATTATTGTTCTTTATCACCCCATGCCATTCATCGGCCTCCGGGTGTTCCTGAAATCACTTTAGCATTTTGATTTCAAATTCATCGGCCTGATTGAGCGGGTTCATGGGATTGGCCGACGCCCGTTTATAGTTAAATTCGGGGAACCGTTCCCGCACGCGTGCCATGACCTCCCTGCCAATAAATGAGGTGGACATGGCATGGGGAATAAACTCATCTTTGGGCAATATGTCGACCATCTTGGGCCGTAAAATATCCTTCACGTAGGTTCGCGTCGCATCTGCGGTACTGATGAAAATCTCGGTCTCTTTATAAACATCCCGCGTGACCATTTCTTTCAGGTAAGAATACACCACCAGCGAAACAATAATGGAAAATACCAAAAGAATTGCCGCTGACCCAAATCGGAACTTAAATTTGATCGTTTTTTTCTTCATCCTGCCGCCCCGCCCCTATTTTTAATATATATTTGCCCTTGACACCCATGTAAAAATTGATCATCATATCAGCATTAATAGATATCTACTTATGTGGGCATACAATTCAGGTTTTTTCAATGACTGTTAAAAACAAACGTGGTACCCAGCGCATTGATTCACTCAATCTGATCTCTTATGTTGTTTTCGACGAAGATGACAATGCCATTCGC
>Ga0056106_100096_pt1 | contig 15677 bp, 26 predicted proteins | sample WorMetcrassitun1_FD_77012 | JGI IMG/M metagenome (GOLD analysis project Ga0056106, IMG submission 77012) | Marine gutless worms symbiont microbial communities from Max Planck institute for Marine Microbiology, Germany - Olavius crassitunicatus.1 ... | reverse complement strand
CAGATTATTGGGGGAGAGCATTCATCTGTTACAATCACCATTTTAGCCTTGCAACAGGGAAAGGGGTGCATGGTTGTTTTTTGGCTAACTGAGACCCACGGAGAAGATGTTAATAAAGTCATCAAAACCATGGGTGATATAGTATTATGGATAGTTAGGATCTAAAAAACTGCTTGTAACATCACTTGATATTTTAAATCTGGAATAAATTATAGCTAATGAAATTAATGAAGTCTTTATTGTCAATGGTGCTCGAACTGCTATTGGCGCTTTTGGTGGCAGCCTAAAAAATATTCCCCTACCATGATGGCCGCACAGATAGTGAAACATGCTATTGATCGTTCTGGACTTGCCGCTCAAGCAATTCAACATTCCATATTTGGCAATGTTGTACATACAGATCCCAGTGACACGCACTTATCGCGAGTCGTTGCTCTCAATGATGGTTTACTCATCGAAACTCCACTACTGACTTTAAATCGATTATGTGGTAGTGGTCTGCAAGCAATTGTGACCACAGCGCAAATAATTATGCTCGGTGATGTAGAGACAGCTGTAGCTGGTGGTGCTGAAAACATGAGTCGGGCACCATACTGGAGTACTCTAACTCGCTGGGATTAACGTATGAGCGGTGGAAAAATGATTGACTTAATGAATGCTGCCTTATGCGATAATTTTCGTGATTATTATATGGGTATCGCTGCAGAAAATCTTGCAACAAAATATAAAATAAGCAAAGAAGAGCAGGATGGGCTTGCCGCAGAAAGTCACAAGCGCACCTCAACTGCCATAGATAATAGTTATTTCAAAGATCGGATCGTCCTTGTCGAGATCAAATCACATGAAAAAACAACATACTTTGATACCGATGAACACGTCCGTCATGATGTCATGCACAGAGGGGATGGGAAAACTTCCAGCGATTTTTGAAAATGACGGCACAGTAACTGCTGGTAATGCTTCCGGAGTTAATGATGGTGTGCGGCGGCCGCAGTTATGCTTTATAATTCTCACTATGCTGAACAGAACAGTCTTGCACCAATGGCAAAATTGCTTACTTATGCTCATGCCGGTGTCGCACCGGAGTACATGGGCATCGGTCCAGTACCAGCCGTACGCAAGCTCATGGATAAAACAGGATTAAATACTGCAGACATGGATGTGATTGAAGCAAATGAGGCCTTCGCGGCACAGACCATTGCCGTCAGTCGTGAGCTAGAACTACCGATGGACAAAGCAAATCCAAACGGCAGTGGTATTTCGCTTGGGCGCCAGGTAGGGGCTACTAGGTGCATTATCACGGTAAAAGCACTATATGAATTGCAGCGTATCAAGGGACGATATGCTCTGGTAACCATGTGCATCGGTGGTGGGCAGGATATTGCAGCGATCTTTGAACGTCTTCAATCATACAAGTGTATAGATAATGAGTAATTATACTGCTCCATCCGAGGATATCCTGTTTACCTTATATGAACTCGCTGGAATGTCTGATATCGCGCATCTCCCAGGTTACAAAGAGACGACTTCAGACATCGTTGAAGCGATCGTGGATCAAATCTCCTCACTTGCAAGTGAAATACTGGCGCCACTAAATCAATCAGGTGACCAAAACGGCTGTTCTATCGTAGAAGGTAAAGTTGTCGCAGCAGAAGGCTTTGTTGATGCTTATCATGCATTTACCGAAGCCGGCTGGCAGAGTTTGTCATTTGATCCAGAACGAGGAGGCCAGGGCTTACCTGAACTCATCGCAATTACTAGCAATGAGATCTGGCAATCAGCCAATATGGCCTTTGCCCTGTGTCCAATGTTAACTGAAGGCTCTATCGTTGCATTAGAAGCTCACGCCATAGATAGCTTGAAGGATTTATGCCTTGAAAAAATGATATCCGGTGAATGGACGGGTACCATGAACCTGACTGAACCCCAGGCAGGCTCTGATCTCACTGCTGTTAAGACTAGGGCTGTCCGCAAGGACGATCATTATTTAATTACTGGCCAGAAGATATTTATCACTTGGGGTGATCACAACCTCAGTGAAAATATTATTCACCTGATTCTAGCGCGTTTGCCCGATGCTCCGCCTGGGATTAAAGGTATTTCTCTTTTTCTGGTACCAAAATATCTTATTAATCCCGATGGCACTCTAGCCGAGCAGAATGATCTGTATCCTGTTTCGATCGAGCATAAACTAGGTATTCACGCCAGCCCAACCTGCGTTATGAGCTACGGCGATCAGGGTGGCGCAGTAGGCTATTTAGTCGGTGAAGAAAATAACGGCATCGCTTGCATGTTCACCATGATGAACCATGCCCGTTTGACTGTTGGCGTACAAGGTTTAAGTATCAGTGAAAGGGCTTACCAACAGGCTTTATCTTATGCAAAGGAACGTGTACAGGGGACAGTTACAGGACAAAAAGACCGGGTGACGATCATTCACCATGCGGATGTCAGGCGTATGCTGATGTTGATGAAGGCAGGTACCGAGGCAATGCGCGCCCTCTGCTATGTGACGGCAGCATCGCTGGACTATATGAAAAAAGAAGCTGATGCCTCTAAGCAAAAATATCATGATCAACGATTTGCCCTGTTAACGCCAGTCGTTAAAGGTTGGTGTACGGAATTGTCACAGGAACTGACCTCACTGGGGTTACAGGTCCACGGCGGCATGGGTTATATAGAAGAGACAGGGGCTGCACAACATTACCGGGATGCACGTATCACGACTATCTATGAAGGCACAACTGGGATACAGGCACTTGATTTAGTGGGACGTAAAATCATTCAAGATAACGGAAGATCGATGAATTCACTCTTTGAAGATATTAAAGAAGTATTACAATTCATAAAAGGTAGTAATGACGAGCAACTTGCGACTATACATAAGCATTTAGAAAATGGGCTCGCTGACTTACAAAGTGCCACAGATTGGTTGCTGGCGAACTATGATAAAGACATTCATATAGCTGGTGCAGTTTCATTTAATTTTATGATGCTCATGGGAACAGTATGCGGTGGTTGGCAGATGGCACGCGCTGCAAAGATAGCAGCAGAAAAACTTGCTACTGAGGTGACTGAAAATGAGTCTTTTTATAAAACAAAAGTAATTACGACCACATTTTATACCGAACATGTTTTAACCAGGTCCAACTCTTACTTGCAGGCAATAAAAACGGGTAGTGATAGCATTATGAATCTTGATATCAATAATTTTTGAATTATCTAGTACGAAAATTAGTACTGCCAAATCAAGTCTGATTCGGTGATATGGTACTAATAAGTTAATTAGCATAACCTGAGAATTTTTCAAAATATTTTATCAGGATGTAAGGGTACGCTGCCTATCATTTCGATAATGAAAGAAAATTATTATTTGATTCTCATAAATTTAGAGTTTGATTCTGGCGCTTTGTCATCTATCAAAGACGAATAAATTGTACAAATTAAATGACAGCAATTAGGTGATTACGGAAATACGTGCCAAGATATCTAGTAGACTGCAGCAACGCACCTTTCTTAATCTATGTGAATTACTCTTGACAATAAATTAGCATCTTCAAATTTTTGAGTTTTCCAACAAAATTGCCTTTAAACGGAAGTTCTCAGCGAAATAAATTGTTGGTTTCGACGGTTTCCTCTTAGGTGATTGCGGAAGTACATGTTGATACTGTAGTATGCGCAAGATGTTTGGTAGATCGTGGCAATAGCAATGCCACACTCTATTTCCTAACTTACTGATTTCCTTTTAACCAATTTTGCATCTATACGAGTATAGTGGTATGGACATCAAATTAAATAAAATAAGTCTCGCACTCGTTGTATTGAGTAGTAATCTTTTTTATTAGTTGTGAAAACATGCATATCCAGAATTAAAATTTAACTTGTGTAAACTTACATTTACGCAACTATTATTTTTAATTCATTGATCCATTTTTAGATTATGTTAATTAACTTGTCAGTATCCGCGCGGGGATTGAGGGAGGCCAGAATTCAGTTTGTTCTGCATGCCAAAAGTGAAATCATCTTGTTAGTTAAAAGCAGATCGAGCTTTTTATTCATCGGTTCAGCAATAAGAGTAGTACATGAAGCATGCTTACACGATTCTTATTGCTTGGGGCTATCAGTAATCTGCTGGTCACCAATGTATCAACCGTCTTTGCCCAATCATCTGCTGATTTGGTTGCTGCAGCGTTAAGTCATAGCGACCGTCCCAACGAGGAGCCCGCCAATGATGGACGTTGTATGCCGTTGGAAGTATTGTCTTTCGCAGAAATAGCGGCAGGCATGAATATTCTTGAACTGGAAGCTGCGGGTGATTGGTACACCGAGATACTAAGTCATACGGTAGGCTCGAGTGGTAATGTCATCATGCAAAATTCTCCTGCCTTCGAAGGCTTTGTTGGTGACAAGGATAATGAAAGGTCTGGGAGACTAGCCAATACACGTTTGAGTACTACCAATTTTGACGAACTTGACGCGGCGGACAATTCCATTGATTTAGTTACCTGGGTATTAGGTCCTCATGAATTATGGTTTTTTTCCTGGGGGAAATTTCTCCTTGGATGATTCGGAAAAATCTTTTCAGGAAATTGCACGGGCGCTGAAACATGGAGGTCGTTTCCTGGTGGTTGATCACAATGCTGCTCCAGACTCTGGGACGGATGCCGGTGGAATCTTGCACCGAATACGAGAAGATATCGTGCGTGAGTATGCAGAAGCAGTCGGACTTCGTGTTATTCGCAGTTCCAATCCCCATGTTAATGAGGATGATCTGTTGACTAAGAGCGTGTTCGATCCTTCTATCAAGGGCAAAACTAACAAATTCATCGTATTGTATAAGAAGTAGCGAAGATTTGCTGAAGAGATTTTTGTGGACCAGGACGGATGAAAGTTTGCTGGTAAGATATAAGAATACGATTTAGGAAGAATGCTGTTCATTGTGTTTAGTTATGGATTGGAATTTTCCTATTTCCTGTCTCTTCGCCAAAAAAACGCTCCCTATTAAGAGGGCTTTTTTGCATTTCTTTGCGTCTTGGAAAAATACAGTAATGTTTTAAGTTGATATCAAGCTGGTTTTAGTAGTTTAAGGAAGTTAACTTGGCAATACTATCAAACCGATTTCCTTATATACGCTACGACGTTTGTCTAGCTTATCTACTTCTAATTATCGATCCCAAATTTCTGGCTAGCCCATAATACAACGGATCCAATAAATATTTTAAATACTGATTATCCTCATTTTACTTAAGAATAAAATCTCTGCTTCTTACTTATCCCTCTCAAAAAGGTAATTATGCCATAAGATTCGTGCTGCAACGGATCGCCACGGCTTCCATTTCCTTGCCATTCTATTTAAACGATCATAATTTTGACGTTCAGCCAATCGTTTAATCTGACGGATCGATTCTGCCAAGGCCAAATCACCATCAGGCCAGATATCCTGGCGCCTGAGTGCCATAAGCAGATAAATATTCGACGTCCATGGAACCCCTCCGCACACCTTTAATTTTTAATAGGGAATTATAGGCTTCTGTATCATCCATGCGGCTAATCCGTTCCAGATTAATAGTTCTTGACAGAATGATTTCGGCAAGTCCATGGCAATAATTTGCTTTTTGGTGTGTAAAGCCTAGTTTTCGTAATCCATTGACAGATAATTTTTCTATGTGAACTGGATTAATTTCTGGAACCTTTGAATCCAGCCTGTTGAAAAGCGATTCTGCCGAGGCCAGCGAAACTTGTTGTTCAAGAATAATTTTGATGAGAGTAGAGAATCCTGGTTTACGCTTCCACATTGGCGGAGGACCAAAGCGGTTAATGACTCTAGCTAGAATCTTGTCACTTGTAGTAAGTTCATTAACACTTGTTAACAAAAAGTTTTTGGTCAGTTTAATTTTCATATTTTTCAGGGTATAGATATAATGAAAATTTCCTGTATTTTCCCTGATACTGTCTAGTAGCAGATTGTAACCACCGCCAAACTATAAAAACCTCCTTAATAGTTTTTTATTATTGGAAATAGCTAGTTCGTACCCTCCCATACATTTAATTTAACAATGAAGCTTACCATTGCTATAAAATTTAATTCAAATTCTTTACCTGTTTAACAACGCAACACATTAAACCACCTAGCCGATAATCGCCTTGCGCAACAATGCGAACAGATACTCACGCTCCTTCCGTGGTAGGTGCTTACCAAATACACGCAACTTGAGTATCACAACGAGCAGTTGCCTGTCGAGGTCAGAACATCCAGAATCTTTACCGTGGTACTGAAGGCATGATCACGTAATAACACTAACTCTCCCAGTTCATCCAGATGGATTTCCACCAATTTGGAAATAAACGGCAACTTGCTTTCTACCCTCAGTGTCTGCAGTGACAGTTTTGCCGTGGACTTGATCTTCAGAACAGTCTGATAAACAAACGACAGTGTCACTACAGTTAAGATAAACGGGATGATGATAAACATAAGTATGATCAGACTGAGGCTATTCTCATTACCGAAGTCTGCCATCAATACTCCTATTAATTCTGGAAGGGCTGAGAATACCCCTAGCAACAGAATCGCAGTGCTTGCTTCTTTCCCCAGTTCGGGCGCGGAGATGTTAATCGACAAAGTGCCGTTATTCCGTATGATCTAAGAATGCATGGTTTCTGGTGCAGTCGGTATGGAAACGGTTTCGCTTGTACGGGCGGCCTGTTCTTTCAAGGACAGTCCCAGGGTCAGGGTACCAGCTTCGCGTACCACGGTTTCATTACCGAAACTGTCTTCAACCACAGTATTTAAGAATGTGGTAATGCTCTCTGCAAGCTGCCATGCCTCCAGATATTTCAGCGGGTCATAAATCTTGATCTCAGTGTTAGTCACGATACGTACCGGATAGGTAGTGCTACCCTTCCCACTGTTGTCCACGTCTAATATCACATGTTTGATCGAATTAATCTGGTATTGTTTGCTGCACCAGGGTGCGATCAGCCCTCACCAGGTTTCCACAGTCATTGTACGGCGATTGACACACCGGCCATTGATGAAGAACGTCATCAATGCACCGATGATAGTAAAGGTTCCGCCCAGTCCCAGTGAAAGCGCATACTACTCTTCCGGACCGTAGTGGCCTTTATCTCACAATGGTGCCGTTGCCAGAAAAAGACCCGGCAACAGGAACAGAAGGCCTGCAAAGATTAGCCCCCAGTGACGATTGCTTCGAAACTCAAGTATATCGGGATCACTTGTCTCTACACGTTTCATCTTACTCGATCTATCCTTCAATTGTTTTCTGTGCCAGCCATAAAAATAACTGGGTAAATCCCATTACCAGGACGCCACAAAAAGTGAATTTATGATAGTAGTAATTCTCTTTCGGGTTATCCCGATTATAGTGAACTGTAATGTTTTCTCCTTCCTGCTTCTTACACCGAAAAAGAGACTTTTCCTTTAATTGTTAATTACTTATCTGCGAATAGTGCATCTCTGTTATGTGACTCCAAATAGTTAATCTTCGGACCTAAGGGTACTCACACTCGACGGATTAATACTTGTATGACTTCCATAATAATGTTGTTTTATGTGATGCATATTAACGGTGTCGGCAATATTTGGCTGTTGATAGAGATCCCGTGTGTATGCCCAGAGATTCGGATAATCAACCAGTCGTTTTAAAATACATTTGAAATGTTCAGCATACGCAGGATCAAAACGGATCAGTGTAGTAAACAAACGTCAGTCTGCTTCTGCAATCTGATCACCAGCTAAAAACCGTTGTGCTTTTAAACGTTTCTCAAGCCAGTCAAGCGTATCAAATAATGGAATAACCGCTTCTTCATAGGCTTCTTGTGTTGTAGTAAATCCGGCTTTATAGATACCGTTGTTTACGGCGTCATAGATACGTGCATTAATCCAATCGATTTCTTCACGCAACTTAATAGGATAATAGTCTTTTTTTTTGCGCCAACTTTATCAAAGGCATTATTAAACGTACGAATAATCTCTGATGACTCATTGGAAACAATCATATTGGTTTTCTTATCTCGTAGTACTGGAACAGTAATGCGGGTTGAATAAATATTATTTGCTTCGAGATAAATATCGCGGAGATATTTTGCATTAAAAAGCGAGCCAGAAATCACATCTTTACTTTCTTCAAAAGTCCAGCCTTCCTCTCCCATATGCCAATGCACTACAGAGAGGGAAATAATTTTTTTCCAGTCTTTAAACTTGCAAGAAATTAATGTTCGACTCACCCAGGAACAGGCGTAAGAAGCATATAAATGATAGCGGTTCGCTTCCGCTTTAAAGTCTACATTTCCAGATGGGCCGGGAGAATCATCTGGGGTGATCCAGTTTCGAAACTGGGAATCTGTACGTACAAAGCGGCTCTTTGTTTCTTCGGTTGGATACCAACGATCCTGCCATTGTCCATTAACCAAGAGTCTCATGGCTGCCTCCTAAAACCGATTATTTTGAAAATCTTTAAATGCCTGCAATACTTCGGCTTTTGTATTCATCACAAATGGACCACCATGTGTAACGGGTTCATTCAACGATCGAGCTGATGCAAATAAAAACTGTGTTTCTCTTTTTGCCGTAACAATAACTTGATCGCCTTCACTGAGGATACCCAAGATACGATGTCCTATATTATTTTGTGAATTACCGACAGATAATTCACCTTCTATGACAAAGATAAAAGCATTGTCTTCGGTATCCACAGTTTGTTCAAACACCTGGCTTTCCGGTAACGCGATATCCATATAAACCGGATCAACGTACTTATTAGCAATCGGGCCGGTTGTACTATAATTAGTTGTGCCTGCAATCACTCGTATCTCAGTACCATTCACTAATTATTCAACCACTAATTATTCAACGGCAATTTTACTTGGCGGAAATTCCTGATATGATGGTGCCTGAAATTTCTTACTGGCTGGTAGATTCACCCATAATTGAAATCCTTGTAATAAACCATTTTTTTGCTCAGGCATTTCCGAATATACGGTACCCTTCTCGACAGTCATTCATTGCACACTGCCGGACTCTAGAACGCTTTCATGACCACACTGTCTTTATGACGCATGCGGTCTGCTAATAAATAGGTGGCAGTTTCAAAACCACAATGAGGATGATCAGGAAATCCGCCAATATATTCATGTGCTTGATCGAACTCAAATGCGTCGAATAATAAAAACGGATCAAGCATATTCAGTTCCGGTGTACCGATAACTTGTGTCATTTTTACTCCGTCACCATCCGTTGTTGGCAGGCCTGCAGTCACTGATCGTAATTCCCGAGTTTGGGTTTTCATAGTGGCACTCTCAAGTTAAGGTAAATTTCAGCCTCATAAAAGCAAAATATGAATACTGTCAAGTTAACTTATCGATGTATACTCGACGAGTATGAATAACCACTGGTAAGCGGAGAAATAACTAATAATTCACTGCATGTTCCCAGCTATCAGGGAAACTTAAGGTGAGACTAGCTAGCTGATTGCTAATCAGTAAACTTATTACCCAATAAAATGCAGTACTTATTTTAAGAGTCAGTCTATCAGTAGCTAGAGAAGAAGAATTAATGCCCCCGATAATAAGCAAAAAAGCCCAATACATCGTTGCCAAAGTTTTACACTGGATAGTTGCTCTCATTGTTTTACAGTTATTGTTGTCCGGATGGCGCATTGGTGACTATCCTTTAGATGAAAAAGAATCGATGATAATGATTCACTCTGGTTTAGGCGCTACAGTGTTCCTCCTGATGTTGTATCGATGGTGGTGGCGCAAATCAAACAAGCTCTATTTACCACCTGGATGGCAGAAAAAGAAATCAATGCTCCTGCAATGGTTTTTTTACCCTTTGCTTGTGTTGCAACCAGTTTTAGGGCTGACGCAAGCTATTTTTATAGACTATAAGGTGCTCGCCTTTGGTTTTATTAACTGTTCAGAGCTTGCAGTGGATAATGAAGGGCTATTTAGCATTTTCCACCTCTTGCATGCAGTGACTGCAGCCTTGCTTATGTTGTTCATTCTTTTCCATGCAATAGAGAGATCGAAAAAATTCTTTAAGAATGATATCAGCTCGATGAAAGAGTAATCATTAATCTGGTGATATAAGCTTAATCGATTGGACCAAAAAATTGGAACATGGAGCCAGTCCTGACGCAAGGATTATTTGTGATGGTAATGACAGTTTAGTTTGTCAGTACTGGAATAATTACTGAAACAGGGGGATCTTAATGAAAAAGTTAGTCTTAAGTGTTTTTTACAATTACAGCAAATTTGGTGATGCTTGTCTGGGTAAGGTCAGCAGCAATTGCGGCAGGAGAAAAAACTCCAGAACAAATACTTGAAGATATTGGTTACGAAGAAATCCATCAGTTACCTTCGCCTCTTCATGGTTCATATTTATATACCAGCAAGGTTGGTAAGATCGTCTATGTGACTTCTGCTGGGCCGGAAGATGTGAATGGTTTATTTGGCGAAGCTGGCAAATTTATACAATGGCGCTTTGGTAAAAATTTCATAGGTGATGCGAGAGGTGCCTTGATAGGGGAGTTAAGTTGTTTAAGAATGTTACGCTTCCTGGAAACGGAAATCGGTGAACTTAATCAAGTAAAGCGTATCGTTAGAATTAATACTAATCTCCTGGTGACGTCGGATTATACGGATATCTCTCTGGCTGTTAATGGTTGTTAATGGTTGTTCGGATTTTAGAGTGAGGACTTCATGCACGTGTTGTTGGCGGTATAGCGGCGCAGTCATTTGAACTTGCCATGGAAGTCAATGCTATTGTTGAGTTGAAATAATAGGTTATCGCATAAGCTTGGTATTAATTTTGTTAATATCTTAGCTTGTTAATATCTTAGCTTGTTAATATCTTAGCGCTTATCGAAACATAGTATCTGAGGCCAATTTCCCATCCGGAAGATGGAATTCCAGTTGTCCCGTCAACTCTTGTGATGTTGTATTAACCAACCTGATTTCCGTTGATACACCACCGCCATTTACCACGTAAGGATTTACACAGTTGCTGTCTCAACTACCGGTAAACCTGACTCAATCGTCTCTCCATTGAGATTTAATGTTCGCTGCTGTGCTGAAACTACTATTGCCTGATCGCTTTTTATACTTGCAATACCTTTCGTCATATCAATTGCCTCTTCCCTTAGATCCATTGCCATCTGTTCTCAGCCTTTAATAAGTTTGGAAATTATTTCCTCAGCCCCGAGCAATACTCTAACATTTACCGTCTCCGTGTTCTGGTTGACCACAACTAGGCGTGCATCAATCTCTCCATGCCGTACCGGATTCAGTCGCTGATCGATTGTGTAGCTCATTTCCTTAGCGTGCAAACCTACTATCAGGCTCTCACTCCCCCAAATATCTCCGTAACTTCGCTTGACCAATGCCACAGCATAGGATGCGCTCTCTTCATCTATGGGTTCAAGCAGTACAAAACCCTGTGTTGAACGAGGGCTTGTTCCATCACTTGAAATAATTTGGCTACTGTAGGGTGGAAGATAATAACTCATATAATCAGAGGCCGTGCCAAAATTATACTTCCTACTCTTGTTATCATAGAAGGTGATGTTGCCACGAAGTGTTTTTTCTGTTGAGTTAATTAATATTAACTCTGACTTTGTCCCGCCCTCGTTAGCAAACAAGGGCACTAGTCGTGTACTATTGAGATCCTCCTGTTTTGCTATTGATACCGGGGAAAGTAAGACCTCCCCTCTACCATTTGTAGTTTGCCTTAACACGGTTATCGTTAATGACCTGCTGGATTCCATCCCCAAGCTGGAAATTTCTTCTACCACCTGTGGCTTTAGTGCTAGTTGCTTCCTCTCTCTTACCTGCTCCCTTCATTCACGCTGCACTTTGCCTGTCTGATCCAACGAGGCTAGTTTCACATTACTGTTTCGTCGTCCGTAATTATAAAGAGAAATCTTATGCTTTATGTTTTCTCCTCCTTGTATAAACAAGGTTGCTTGTTTAGTCGGTACTGCTGCTTCGCTGATCAGCGTCCGGCTATGGCGCTGGCTACGCGGATCAATTGATGGTTTTGTAACGCTGTAATGCACTACACCACATGGTTGTACACGGCCTGATCTGATTGCTGCTGTGCTTACGGTCTCCGTATCGAACTGACTTCCCAGATCAACTGCATCTAATGTGCTGAATGATTGCATAGCCTCTTGCGTCTACAACATATTTCCATGAAGCGCGGGGAAAATAAAAAACGACGACGCGTGATTCAAATGATCCAGTTGTAAATAAGCGACCTTTCTGCGCGCCCAGCACAATACCTCGTGTATCACGAATAGTAAACTGTCCGAAATAACTTTCTGGCCCACCGAAAACATTTGACACCGGCGTTTCCGCACTCTGTGCATCTATCGCAGCAATCGCTTCTCCACCATTTTGTAGTCGCTTTGGATGCACATCGAATACAAGTGCCCGATCCACTCGGTTATTATAAGTTTCGCTGCCGTCTGCGGCATAGAGCAGTTGTTGTCCAGCATCAAAAGCGATGCCGTTAGATGAGTATATGTGCTTACCATCTACCTTGGTATTTCTATCTAACGAAGTTGTATTTGAAGAAAAGTTTGCTTGTCCAATCACATTGATTGCCGTAGCACCGTTGCTAAATCTTTGCCTATCAACATCAAAAACCAAAACACGTTTATGCTGATAGTCAACAACAAACAGTTGCTGATATGCCTGATCAAATATGAAGCGTCCCGGATCAAATAAGTCCATAGCACCATCTTGCGGGGCTGTATTATTAAAATCCTTTTGTCCTAATACTCCTATGGCTTCCGGACCGTTCTTTAATACTTCAGGTCTAATATTGCATATCATCACTCGATTATTTTTTCCATCAGAAACAAACAGATGTTGTCCTTTTTCATCTACTGCTAGTCCCAGAGGCAAAAAAGTGGAAGCGATGCCACGGCCAAACCTGACTTCAAAATTTAAACCGGCTTTGCCTGCAGCTCACTCTGTACTTTGGAAGTCTTTTGCCCAATCACCCAACTTGCTGCCACTCCATTGTGCAACTTGTCCGATGATGCGTCATAAACTAATACACGATTGTGATATCCATCACCGACAAATAAACGCTTACTGACCTTGTCATATACCACCGCTAGTGGCACCGTCATGTTACGTGCGTTCGGAGGTCCTATTAAACTGGTTTCCGGGTCAGGTTGTCCAAGAATCCATCTGGCACTATACTCATCGATACGATTCAGTTCATCCATTTGATAAACGACAACCCGGTGGTTATATTCATCGCCAATGAATAAGCGATAATCAACAGGATCCAATTCAACGGAACGAGCTGCTGTCAACGACTGTCCATCCAGATGACCTTGAGAGCCATCCAATTATCAAAATCCGGCTCTCCTGTAGAAGTCTCGTGACCCAGTACATCAACAGCTGGCATCTCAGTTTTCAGGTTCTCCGGAGTGATATCAAAAATAGCTACTCGATTACCTTCATGGTGCCCCTCTGATACATAAAACTTTTGATTGTAAGAGTCTATATTCAGGCGCGATATAGTAACTCGGTTTTAAGATACAGCAAGATGAATAGATTCAGTATCTGGCTGACCAATCACTGCGATGGCTGCGGCTGAACCACCAATCATTTTAGGTCTTCCATCGTATACCATTATGCGGTGGTTCAGACTTTCTGTAATAAAGAGACGGTGGTAACGCCAGTCATAATCAAGCGGGCCGGGAGCAAATTGATTCCGCGATCCGCGTGGTGTTTTACTCATGAAATCCTTTTGACCCATGACTGCAATAGCTTACTTCATTCTATTGGGTTGCTTTGGATCAACATCAAACACCAGCACCAGATGATTGTCACGATCTGCAGCAAACAAACGCTTAAGGACAGGATCATAGGCTAGGCACGAGACGCCGGAGAATTTTGCTGGGCCGATTCCCGGAGTTCCACTAGTAAAATCCGGCTGACCAATAACAGCTACAGCCTCCAGATCATTTGTAAGCCCATCTTGATGAATATCAAAGACCAGTATTCGATTATTAGGACTATCTACAACGAACAGACGTTGTCCTTCTTCATCAATAGTACGCGCTCCAATTCTAGCCAAACATTTTGGGCTAAGATCATTTGCAGGGTGGCGACCGGTAGAGGTGAAGTCGGGTTGATCAATGCGACAATTGTTGACTGGGTATCTGTTGGCAAGGCTACAGGCCATTTTACTAACTGTTCTGGACTTGCTGAGAATATCGAGATGCGACTAGTAAATCCATCAAATGCGAATAATCTTTGCGTCGAACTGTCAAATACGTGACTAGCGCCAGGAAACATCATTTCTTTGACGCTGATCGCCGACCTGGATCGTCTGCCATAAATATTATTACGTGAAATTATTGTCTGCGCAGATCTGTTCTAACTCCTACCTTCTTTACTTAACTGAAAAACTCCATTGCTGGATGCAGGAATAAATAATCTCTGGTTGACGCTGTTCAGCATCGTTCCACCGGGTCACCAGGTACTTTGGGAGTCAGGCCTTTTGTTGGTGATCCCGCCAACAAATGTTTGATTTCCCAAAAGATCATGAAAGCCCAATACATCTGCTGCTGGCTGGCCAGTGCTGGGACGAATTGATTCTATGTCGCTGGATTGACCAGTACTGGTTAGTGGGAAACAAAACAGTGGGCGTATGCTAATTGTTTTTAAACAGCGCATATTTTTATCTCCTGTAGTTCATAGATTTCAAGCCAGGGTTTAACTATCTGGAATCAACTATAGCAATTTTGCTGGCAATAGTTAAAATTAAGGCGCTTTATGAAAATAATTTTTATGCCAATCTCACACTTAAGCCATGAAATTTTTACTCTTAATAAAGCTTATTTAATACTTTTACTTTCTTCCCGTAGGATACGAATATTTTGGGAATATATGCAAGTTGGATATTTAAGTATAGTCACTGTGAGAACTTACACACATAACTTGTGTAATATCTAAACTTAAACAACTTATGTTTATACATTTATCGATCAATATTGAATTACTCTGAAGTTCTTGTCATATGATTCCTAAGTTAAAAAGGTGCTTGTAGCAATATGCGAATTAACTTAAAAATACGATTAACATAACTTCTAGTCTAAATTCGAATAATTACCAATATCAAAATTTGGTTTGCTCGCAGGTACTGCATTGAGGTATTTATGGATATACTACTAAGGCTCTATGAACTGCTGCAGGATATGAATATGAATTTACTATGCTACATTCCTGAAGAGACAGAACAGTGACTGATTACAAAAAAACAGCGAAACCCAAGAAAGTATAAATAGATGCGGTTTTCTAAAGGAAATGACTGTTGGCACAGCAACTATGGTGGCCAATCCTCAGGTTAGTAATGCACAGTCTTCCGATATGCGTAAGCCAAGCGTAGTTGTGCCGTCGGAACCACCCACGAGTTACAACTGAAGTCGGACCACCTGTCGTAAGTCATGGTTCAAAATTCATAGAAAATCCTGTCTCTAATTATATAGTGGCTTAGGCATTGTCAAGTTAATTTCCTTGAACTACTAAAACCTGCTTGATATCAACCTAGGTCATTGCTGCATTTTCCCAACAAGCAAAGAAACGCATTCTTAGAAATTGATAAGTCTCGGTACGCACCAGATGACGATCCAGAT
>Ga0056106_100094_pt1 | contig 15686 bp, 11 predicted proteins | sample WorMetcrassitun1_FD_77012 | JGI IMG/M metagenome (GOLD analysis project Ga0056106, IMG submission 77012) | Marine gutless worms symbiont microbial communities from Max Planck institute for Marine Microbiology, Germany - Olavius crassitunicatus.1 ... | reverse complement strand
ACTCATCGTCTTCGTTATTGCCGCAGTCAACGTCGTCTTTCCATGGTCCACATGACCAATCGTTCCCACGTTTACATGCGGTTTCGTTCGCTCAAATTTTTCCTTAGACATTAGATAGGCCTCGATTATTGTAAATTTAGTTTTTAATGATAATCCCATCCGCTATATTCGGTGGGACTTGATTATATTTAGCAAATTCCATTGTATATGTTGCTCTTCCCTGTGTGGCTGAACGAAGATCGGTCGCATAACCAAACATCTCGGCTAACGGCACCTGAGCCTGTATAATTTTACCAGCAGGCGACTTTTCAGTAGCCTGAAGTATCCCTCGGCGTCTATTAAGATCACCAGTTATCGTTCCAAAATAATCCTCTGGGCTTACTATTTCCACATTCATTATCGGCTCCAACAGAACCGGATCAGCGTCTGTTACCCCATTCCTAAAACCTACAGAACCGGCGATTTTAAAGGCCATTTCATTTGAGTCAACCTCATGGAACGATCCGTCAAACAAAGTAACTTTTACATCTACGATTGGATAACCAGCAAGAACCCCATTTTTCATTTGTTCCTGGATGCCTTTATCGACTGCCGGTATATATTCTTTTGGTACTACGCCACCAGAAATTTCATTTACAAATTTATAGTTCTCGCCCGGTTTCTGCGGCTCAAGCTTAAGCAACACATGACCATATTGACCACGACCTCCAGTCTGGCGAACAAATTTTCCTTCCGCTTTTTCCACAATTTTTTGAATCGTTTCACGATAGGCAACCTGAGGTTTACCAATATTAGCATCAACGCTAAATTCACGCTTCATTCTGTCTACAATAATCTCAAGATGGAGCTCGCCCATGCCTGAGATGATCGTTTGGCTGGACTCCTCATCGGTATGAACACGGAAAGATGGATCCTCTTGCGCCAACTTATTCAATGCCACGCTCATTTTTTCCTGGTCTGGTTTGGTTTTTGGCTCAACAGCAACGGAAATAACCGGATCTGGAAACTCCATTCTTTCCAAGATAATTTCACTATTTAAATCACACAGAGTATCACCCGTTGTTACATCTTTTAATCCAATTGCCGCCGCTATATCACCAGCCCTGACTTCCTTAATTTCTTCTCGGCTATCGGCATGCATCTGCAGCAGGCGACCAATGCGCTCCTTTTTTCCTTTTACGGGGCTATATAAGGTATCCCCAGATTTAAGGACGCCTGAGTAAACCCGGAAAAAAGTTAATGTCCCGACAAAGAGATCAGTTGCGATTTTAAATGCAAGTGCAGCAAATGGTTCATCATCCGACGATTCACGAGTTGCCTCTGTCTCTTTCGCATCACTTAGAATGCCTCTAATGCTAGTCACTTCAGTCGGTGAAGGTAAATAATCGATCACCGCATCAAGCATAGTTTGTACGCCTTTATTTTTGAAAGCAGAGCCACACAAAGCTGGAACGATCTCATTTGACAAGGTCCTTACCCGTATACCTTGTTTTATCTGCTCTTCAGTTATTTCTTTGCCTTCCAGATAGGCACTCATCAACTCTTCGTTAGCTTCCGCCGCCTCCTCAACTAACTTTTCCCGCAAAGATTGACAGATCCCCATAATCTCTTCTGGAATATCCTTCACTTCAATTTTAGTTCCAGCACTTAAATCATCCCAGTACAGCGCTTTCATCTTAATCAGGTCAACAACACCTTCAAATTTTTCTTCGGCCCCGATTGTCATCTGTATTGGCACAGCGGTAGCCCCAAGCCGCTCTTTGATTTGGTCAACAACGCGTAAAAAATCTGCTCCAGCTCGATCCATTTTATTGATAAATGCCAGCCTTGGAACACCGTACTTATTTGCCTGCCGCCAAACTGTTTCTGACTGCGGCTCAACCCCACCAACCGCACAAAAAACCGCACATGCACCATCGAGCACCCGTAAGGAGCGTTCTACTTCAATGGTGAAATCTATGTGCCCCGGTGTATCAATTATATTAATACGATGCTCTGGGTATTGCTGTTGCATACCACTCCAAAAAGTGGTCGTCGCGGCCGAAGTAATGGTAATACCTCTTTCCTGCTCCTGCTCCATCCAATCCATGACAGCTGCGCCGTCGTGCACCTCTCCAATCTTATGCGATACTCCGGTATAAAAGAGAACTCGCTCCGTTGTCGTTGTCTTCCCCGCATCGATATGGGCCATTATGCCAATATTTCGATAGTGTTCGATGGGAGTTGAGCGTGTCATCTGTATTTGTTCTCTTACTATTCATTTACTACCAGCGGTAGTGTGAAAAGGCCTTATTCGCTTCAGCCATCTTATGAGTGTCTTGCCGCTTCTTCATAGCAGCGCCTCTATTTTCAGCGGCATCCATTAGCTCTCCAGCAAGCCTAAGCCCCATGTTTTTTTCATCACGTTTTTTGGCCGAATCCACCAACCAACGCATGGCAAGAGTCACACTTCTTGCTGCTTTAACTTCGGCAGGGATCTGATAGGTTGCGCCCCCAACACGCCTGGATTTTACTTCCACAACCGGACGTATATTTTCAAGTGCTTTATTGAATACTTCTAATGAGTCGCTCTTAGTTTTTTCACCTATCTGATCCAGGGCTCCATATACAATTTTTTCAGCGACAGACTTTTTGCCGCTACGCATAACCATATTGATAAATTTGGCAAGGACCTGATCCGCAAATTTTGGATCTGGTAGAATTTCCCTCTTTTCTGCAGCTCTTTTTCGTGACATGGCTTTTCGTTAAATTAAATGTAAATTAGGCTTTCGGTCTTTTGGCCCCATACTTGGAACGTCCTTGACGTCGATCACTTACACCTGATGCATCAAGCGTTCCTCGCACAGTATGGTAACGAACACCAGGAAGATCCTTCACACGCCCACCGCGGATCAGGATGACTGAGTGTTCCTGCAGATTGTGGCCTTCACCACCAATATAAGTGGAGACTTCCTGACCGTTCGTAAGCTTCACACGAGCTACTTTACGCAAAGCAGAATTTGGTTTTTTTGGTGTAGTTGTATATACACGCGTGCAAACTCCTCGCTTCTGAGGGCAGCCTTCCAATGCAGGCACATTACTCTTAGTGCGTTGCCTTTTGCGCGGTTTACGTACTAGTTGATTAATCGTTACCATTTTATTGTTTTATATACGTTAATTTCCGATGACTATTCTTATATTTACCGGCAAAAGAGCCTGCAATCCTTAGCTAGGGTTTACAGGCTCTTTTTATAAGCAAAACAGTTTGGCGTCCAGGTGTACTCCAGACCATCAAAAGAGGCGGGATTTTATGTCCTTGCAGTCCTTACGTCAAGGAACTTCTTATATTATATGCTAGCGGAACTCTGCGTCTGATCGGCATCCCCGGATTCCGGTTCAATTTCGGTAATTTCACTCTCTTCAGGACTCGTATTACGCCGCCTCATGTGGTAGGCAAGACCTGTTCCCGCAGGTATCAATCTGCCAACAATAACGTTTTCCTTCAATCCTCTTAATTCATCCGATTTACCATTGACGCTAGCTTCAGTGAGTACACGAGTTGTCTCCTGGAAAGAAGCCGCGGAAATAAATGATTCGGTTGAGAGCGATGCCTTAGTGATACCCAGTAATATTGGCTCATATTGCGCAGGTTTTTTATCCTCAGCAATAGCAATTTCATTGGCTTCCTCCACGCGTGCGCGCTCTACCTGCTCTCCTTTCAGATAAGAAGTATCGCCTGGATCAATGATATCAGCCTTGCGCAACATCTGTCGGACAACAACCTCAATATGTTTATCATTAATCTTCACGCCCTGCAACCTGTAGACCTCCTGGACCTCAGAACATATATAGTTTGTTAAAGCATGTACACCCATTAGACGCAAAATATCATGGGTGGCCGGAGGTCCATCAACCACAGCTTCTCCTTTCTCTACGTGCTCCCCTTCGAAGACATTAACATGACGCCATTTGGGAATTAGTTCTTCATAATGCTCACTATCGGTACCAGTAATAATCAAGCGCTGTTTTCCCTTAGTCTCCCTACCAAAACTAACAATTCCGGAAATTTCTGCAAGTACTGCCGGTTCTTTTGGTTTTCTAGCTTCGAATAAATCAGCTACCCTAGGTAGACCGCCGGTAATATCGCGTGTTTTTAAAGATTCTTGCGGAAGACGTGCTACTACATCGCCTATTTCCACTTCAGCTCCATCTTCTACAGTTATCAAGGCGTTTGGAGGTAAAGGGTAGTTTGCAGGAATATCTGTTCCAGGAATCTTCAGAGCCTTATCTTTAATATCAACAAGTTGTACAGCAGGCCGCATATCTTTCGCGCCACTGACACGCATTTTTGGGTCTATGATCACCATGTTGATAAGTCCAGTTATTTCATCAGCATGTCGATTTACCGTAATTCCCTCAACAATGTCGGAAAACTGAACCTTACCCGCTACCTCGGTAATAACCGGATGCGTATGTGGATCCCAAGTTGCAACCTGGGCACCAACTTGCACGGTGTCTCCATCAGCGGCAGTTAAAACAGCACCATAGGGAACTTTATATCGCTCACGTTCTCGTCCCACTGCATCCTGAACGGTTAGTTCGCCGGAGCGAGAGACGATCACCAAATTACCACTCTCTTGCTTCAGCAAATTAATATTGTGTAACTTAATCGTACCCCCATATTTCACTTCAATAGTACTGGCAATAGCTGCTCGTGATGCAGCGCCACCAATATGGAAAGTACGCATGGTTAACTGGGTACCTGGCTCACCAATAGATTGTGCGGCCACTACACCTACCGATTCACCTATGTTAACCAGGTGACCACGACCTAGATCACGTCCATAACACTGCCGACATATTCCAAACCTTGTTTCACATGTTATGGCCGAACGGACAATGGCTTCGTCGATACCAAATTCATCCATGACATCGACCCAATGTTCATTCAATAGAGTCCCTGCTGGAATGACTTTACTACCTTTTATCGCATCAACGGCAAGAACACGACCAAGAACACGTTCGCGAAGCGGCTCAACCACATCGCCACCTTCAATAAGCGAAGTCATATGTATGCCCTTGCTAGCGCCACAGTCTTCTTCTTTGACAATCAGATCCTGAGCAACATCAACCAAACGCCGGGTTAGATAACCAGAATTTGCTGTTTTTAACGCGGTATCTGCCAAGCCTTTGCGTGCACCGTGGGTAGAAATAAAGTATTGCAACACATCCAATCCTTCACGAAAGTTAGCAGTAATAGGTGTTTCAATAATTGAGCCATCAGGTTTAGCCATTAATCCACGCATCCCAGCAAGCTGCCTTATTTGAGCCGTCGAACCACGGGCCCCAGAATCAGCCATCATAAAAATGGAGTTAAACGAGGCCTGCTCTACAGCGTTACCTTTCGCATCGTGGACTTTATCTGTACCCAATTTATCCATCATCGCCTTGGCAACCTGATCGTTGGTATGCGACCAAATATCAACTACCTTATTGTATCGCTCACCGTCCGTTATCAGACCTGATGCATATTGATATTCAAATTGCTTCACTTGCTGTTCAGCTGAATCAATAATCCCCTCCTTTTCTTGAGGAACTTCCATGTCTTCTATGCCTATTGAAACACCGGATCGTGTCGAATAGTAAAATCCCGCATACATAATCTGATCGGAAAATATAACCGTCTCTTTCAAGCCAAGTTTTCGATAACTGAAATTTAGCAGCTGTGAAATCGACTTCTTCGTCATCGGTTTATTGACCAAAGAAAAATCCAGCCCATCCGGTAGTGCTCTCGACAATAAAGCACGACCAACAGTGGTTTCAACTCGAGTATAAATCTCTTTTATCTCTCCTTCTTCCGATATTTGAGCTTCAGGAATACGAACTGATATCTTCGAATGTAGTTCCACTTGCCCTGTTTCATAGGCACGATGTATTTCTTCTACATCTGAAAACTGCATACCTGTACCTTTGGCTATTACCGACTCTCTCGTCATGTAATACAAACCCAAAACAACGTCTTGAGTTGGAACAATAATAGGCTCTCCGTTAGCTGGCGATAGAATATTATTCGTTGACATCATCAAGGTACGTGCTTCGAGCTGAGCTTCAATGGATAACGGAATGTGCACTGCCATTTGGTCGCCATCAAAATCTGCATTGAAGGCAGTACATACCAGAGGGTGTAGTTGGATTGCTTTACCTTCAATTAATACGGGTTCAAATGCCTGGATTCCTAGTCGATGCAGGGTCGGTGCACGATTTAACATAACAGGATGTTCACGGATAACTTCCTCAAGTACGTCCCATACCTCCGGGCCTTCATGTTCAACCAATTTCTTTGCTGCTTTAATTGTGGTAGCCAGGCCTCTTCGCTCAAGCTTGTTAAATATAAATGGTTTAAATAACTCCAGCGCCATTTTTTTTGGCAGACCACACTGATGTAATCTTAGGGTCGGACCAACCACAATAACCGAACGCCCCGAGTAATCAACACGCTTACCTAAAAGATTCTGCCGAAAACGTCCCTGTTTACCTTTAATCATATCTGCTAATGATTTAAGCGGCAGCTTATTGGTTCCAGTAATCGCCCGACCTCTACGCCCATTATCTAGTAAAGCATCAACAGCTTCCTGCAGCATACGTTTTTCATTTCGCACAATAATATCCGGAGCGTTTAAATCAAGCAGTCGCTTGAGTCTATTATTCCTGTTTATTACCCTCCGATAAAGATCATTTAAGTCAGATGTAGCAAATCGACCGCCATCCAGAGGCACTAAAGGACGCAATTCCGGAGGTAGAACCGGCAGGATCGTCATCACCATCCATTCCGGCTTATTGCCAGATTTTTGGAATGCTTCTAGTAATTTGAGACGTTTAGTAATTTTACGCAGCTTAGTCTCTGACTTGGTTGTTGGAATTTGTTCTCTTAATTTTGCAATTTCGGCATCAATATCTATGGTTCGCAATAAATCGTAAATTGCTTCTGCGCCCATTTTTGCCTTAAATTCATCACCATACTGCTCAACGGCTTCAAGATAGGCTTCCTCTGTCAATAGTTGACCACGCTCTAATTCAGTCATACCAGGATCAATAAGTACAAATGCCTCAAAGTAAAGCACTCTTTCGATCTCTCTCAGGGTCATATCTAACATCAAACCCATACGAGAAGGAAGTGATTTTAAAAACCAGATATGTGCCACCGGACTCGCCAGGTCAATATGCCCCATGCGTTCTCTTCGAACTTTGGAAAGCGTGACTTCGACGCCACATTTTTCACAAACTACGCCCCGGTACTTTAATCTTTTGTATTTACCACACATGCACTCATAATCTTTGATCGACCCGAAGATTTTCGCACAAAACAAGCCATCTCGTTCAGGCTTGAAAGTACGATAGTTAATGGTCTCCGGTTTTTTTACATTACCATATGACCACGAGTGAATTTTCTGAGGCGAGGCAAGGCCAATAGTAATGACATCAAATTCCCCAACTTGTCCTTGCTGTTTTAAAAGCTTGAGTAAGTCTTTCAAGATATGCTACCTCTACATTACAGTAAACGGGTATGTTTGTTAAAAATAGTCATTTACTAAATTTCTATTTAAGTTCTATATCAATGCCCAGTGATCTTATTTCTTTTATCAGCACATTAAATGATTCCGGCATGCTAGCCTCCATATGATAATCACCATCGACTATACTCCTGTACATTTTCGTCCTACCGTTAACATCATCTGATTTAACGGTAAGCATTTCCTGTAAAGTATAAGCGGCCCCATAAGCTTCCAAGGCCCAGACTTCCATTTCACCAAAACGCTGACCACCGAATTGTGCCTTACCACCCAATGGTTGTTGGGTAACAAGGCTGTAGGGGCCAGTAGATCTGGCATGCATCTTATCATCAATCAGGTGATTGAGTTTAAGCATATACATGTGGCCAACAGTAACTGGTCTGTCAAAAGGATCACCTGTACGCCCGTCATAAAGCGTAGTTTGCCCACTCAAAGGAAGATCAGCCAATTCTAACATCTTTCTGATCTCCTCCTCGCTGGCACCATCAAATACCGGCGTAGCCATTGGCACGCCACCTTTTAGATTGCTAGCTAAGTCAATAATCTCTTCGTCACTCAATGAATCAAGGTCTTCATTTTTACCCCCAACATTGTAGATATCCCCAAGAAACTTGCGCAGCTTGATAATTTCTACCTGACCATCAAGCATTTCACCAATCTTCAGACCCAAACCTTTTGCTGCCCAACCCAAGTGCGTCTCCAGCACCTGTCCGACATTCATTCTAGAGGGTACACCTAGCGGATTTAGTACTACATCAACCGGAGTACCATCGGCCATATGGGGCATATCTTCGACAGGAACAATATTGGATATAACGCCTTTATTGCCATGCCTACCAGCCATTTTATCTCCAGGCTGAATGCGCCGTCTAATCGCCATATAGACCTTCACTATTTTTAATATACCCGGTGCTAGATCATCCCCGGAAGTCAATTTACTACGCTTTTCCTCGAATCGCTGATCAAAATCTTTGCTTAGTTCCTGCAATTGCTCGGATGCTTGCTTTAGGACATGGTTGACTCCTTCGCTACGTAAACGTATTTCAAACCATTTGTCTCTTGGAATGCCCTCTAAATACTCTGTTGTAATTTTAGTGCCGGTAGACAAATCACCCGGTCCACCATCAGCAATTTTACCTACGAGATATTTTTCAATTCGTTGATAAACGCCATCTTCCATAATACGTAACTGGTCGTTAAGATCCTTCCTGGCCATGTTCAACTCAACTTCTTCGATTTCCTGAGCACGAGCATCCTTCTCAACTCCGTCTCGAGTAAAGACCTGCACATTAATTACCGTCCCATTAGTTCCGGACGGTACTCGTAAAGAAGTATCCTTCACATCGGAAGCTTTCTCGCCAAAAATAGCTCTCAGCAGTTTTTCTTCCGGAGTTAGTTGTGTTTCTCCTTTTGGAGTCACCTTGCCAACCAGAATATCTCCGGCATTAACTTCTGCGCCAATATAGACAACACCAAATTCATCTAACTTGTTTAATGCTCCTTCACTCACATTAGGAATATCTGATGTAATCTCCTCAGATCCCAATTTTGTATCCCGGGCAATACAATTTAATTCCTCAATATGAATGGTTGTGAACCGTTCATCTTCAACCAGATGCTCTGATATCAGGATTGAATCCTCAAAGTTATATCCGTTCCACGGCATGAAGGCTACAAACATATTTTGGCCCAACGCCAATTCTCCCATATCAGTTGAAGGTCCGTCTGCCAGAACATCTCCCTTAGATATTTTATCGTTGAGTTTAACCAGGGGTTTTTGATTAATACAAGTATTTTGATTGGAACGTGTATATTTGGTCAGGTTATAGATATCAACGCCAGGCTCTCCTGCAGCAACCTCACTGTCACTCACTCGAATGACAATGCGTCCTGCATCGACTGAATCAACAATGCCTCCTCGCTCCGAAATAACGGTTACCCCAGAATCCTTGGCTACGGTTCTCTCCATGCCTGTCCCTACCAGGGGTTTTTCAGCTATTAACGTAGGAACGGCCTGCCGCTGCATATTTGAGCCCATTAATGCACGGTTCGCATCATCGTGCTCAAGAAAGGGGATCAATGAAGCTGCAACTGAAACGATTTGCCTGGGTGAGATATCCATGTAATCAACCCTGTCTGGCGTTGACATGGCAAATTCATTTTGATGCCTACAGGAAACAAGCCCATCAACAATGTGACCCTTAGCATCAAGTTTTGAGTTTGCTTGGGCAATAATGAATTCACCCTCTACTATTGCTGAAAGATAATGAATTTCATTAGTAACTTTGCCATCAATTACCTTGCGGTATGGCGTCTCAAGAAACCCATACTCATTTGTTCTGGCGTATACAGCCAGAGAATTGATGAGCCCAATATTCGGGCCTTCTGGTGTCTCAATGGGACATACTCTTCCATAGTGTGTCGGGTGCACATCCCGCACCTCAAAACCTGCACGTTCTCTCGTTAGCCCACCAGGACCAAGTGCCGAAATACGCCTTTTGTGTGTAACCTCTGACAGAGGATTATTCTGATCCATGAATTGAGATAGTTGACTGGATCCAAAAAATTCTTTTATTACGGCCGAAACCGGCTTTGCATTAATAATCTCCTGCGGCATGAGCCCTTCTGATTCAGCCAGGCTCAATCGTTCCTTAACCGCACGCTCAACTCTTACTAACCCAATGCGGAACTGGTTCTCCGTCATCTCTCCAACACTTCGTACTCGTCGATTACCGAGATGATCAATATCATCAATAGTACCTTTACCGTTCCGAATATCGACTAGGGTTTTTATCACACAAATAATGTCCGATTGCCAAGCATGCAATGCATTTTTGAGCTCGCCCCAGCTTATTTGATCGTCATCAGACTTTTCCGCCAGACAAGGGATCAACTTTAAAGCTGTATCAATCTTGCTAATTGAAATTTGATCTTTATCGCTTTTTGGTTTTAAAGAGGCTTTAAGTTTTCCAGTAGCAAAGATCGGATCGACCAGGATTCTCGTACCTTCAACTGTGTCACGACCGACTCGCCGATTGAATTTCATTCGCCCAACGGCAGACAAGTTATATCTATCTGGGCTGAAAAACAGATTCTTGAACAGATTTTCAGCGGCATCTTTGGTCGGTGGTTCACCTGGACGCATCATTCGATAGATTTCGATTTGTGCTTCCAGTTGATTTGTCGTGGAATCAATTTTAAGGGTGTCAGAAATATATGGACCACGATCAAGATCATTAATATAAAGCGTTTCTAATTCCAATTCCGTATATTCTAAGAGCTTCTTGAGTGATTCTTTCGAAAGTTCTGTATTTGCTTCAACTACTATTTCTCCCGTTTCCTTATCAACAATCTCTTTCGCAAGCACTTTCCCAATTAAATATTCAGCGGGAACTTCAAGCTGTTTCAGTCCGGTTCTTTGAATCTCTCGAATATGTCTCGCAGTTATGCGCTTGTTGCTTTCAACTAGAACCTTACCTTTCTTGGTCTTGATATCAAATGTTGTCACCTCGCCACGTAATCTCTCTGCAACAAGATCGAGAAAAACTCCCTTCTTAGTAAAACGAAAGATATTAGTTTCAAAAAAGATATCGAGTATATCCTTGGTTTCATAACCCAAAGCCCTTAACAAGATAGTTGCAGGAATTTTACGTCGTCGATCAATACGACAATACACCAAATCCTTTGGGTCAAACTCAAAATCTAACCAAGATCCTCGATAGGGAATGACTCGTGCGGAATAAAGTAATTTCCCGGAAGAATGGGTCTTACCTTTATCATGTTCAAAGAAAACGCCAGGAGATCGATGCAGTTGTGAAACAATTACGCGTTCAATCCCATTAATAACGAAAGCACCGGTTTTCGTCATTAATGGGATTTCTCCCATATATACGTCTTGTTCTCTTATATCTTTGACAACCTTGTTGTTTAAACCCGCCTCTTTATCATAGATAATTAAACGGACTTTAACACGAAGTGACGCTGCATAAGTTGTCCCTTGCAACTGACATTCCTTAACATCAAACCCCGGCACGCCTAGTTCGTAGCTAATATATTCCAAGACCGCACTACCTGAGTAACTTACTATAGGGAATACCGACTGAAATGCAGCATGTAAACCGCTATTGTTTCTTTCTGCAGAGCTTACATCCGGTTGCAAAAACTGTTCATAAGAAATGATTTGCGTAGCAAGCAAGTAGGGAACATCCAAAATACTTTGGCGCTTACCAAAATCATTACGTATACATTTTTTTTCAGTGTAAGAATAAGTCATTAACAATCCTCAATATTCGGCTACATTATTCAATTGCATTGTGTCAATCCGTTCATCGTAACGAAAGAGTTACACAAGCTCTCAAGTACACATCCAGGGCTAACTATGACAAAAGTAATAAGCTTATTTAATTTCAACAGTTGCACCTGCTTCCTCTAACTGCTTTTTGATATCTTCGGCTTCTTCTTTATTGACAGTCTCTTTAATGGTTGAAGGCGTGCCTTCAACTGCATCCTTAGCCTCTTTTAGACCAAGGCCAGTCAGGCCTCTTACAACTTTAATAACAGCTACTTTTTTATCACCAAACCCTGTAATAACAACATCGAACTCAGTCTGCTCTTCCGCCGCAGCAACAGCAGCATCTTCAGCAGGTGCAACAGCGGCAGTAACGGCAACTGGCGCAGCCGCTGATACTTCCCAATCCTTTTCCAATTCGTTAATTAGCTCAACTAGCTCCATCACTGGTAACTGACCTAGTGCTTCTTTAATTTCATCTTTTGAAACCGTCATTTTGATACCCCTAAAAATTAATAGTGCCTATAAATATGTTTTCAAGTAATTTCGTTATGCTGCTTGTTGATCGTCACGCTTTGCAGCTAATAGCCTCACAAATTTTGCCTCTGGTTCAGAAGCAAGACGCACAAATTTGCCAAGAGGTGCCTGCAATAAACCCAGAAACATAGCTCGCACCTGATCCAAAGAAGGAATATTAGCTACACGCTCAAGATCAGTTGTGTCTAGTAATCGCCCATCTAAGGCAATTAGCTTAACAACCAGTTTCTTGTTCTGTTTGGCAAAATCGTGAACGATCTTCGCTGCCGAACCAGGCTCTTCGTTTGAGAATGCCAATAACAACGGTCCAATCAAGCCCTCCCGCATACAGTCGAACTTAGTACCTTCCAGTGCCCGGCGAGCCAGGGTATTTCTTGCCACTTTCATATATATACCGGCCTCACGTGCTTCTCGACGCAATTGCGTCATCTCAGCAACATTCAAGCCGATGTATTCAGCTGCGATAGCGGCTGGAGCCTTTTCAGCAACTTCGGCAAGCTCACTAACGATTACCTTTTTTTGTTCTATATTCAAACCCACAACTACTTCCCCCGATACCGTGATGGCGCACGCTAGTAAAATGCTAATTTACTAGCACTCTAACTACCAGCATCCATGATTGGTACGCCATATTTAAAGTCACGGCGACCTTTTCAGAAATAATCGTTAGGATAGCACCGTCTGTGCAGATAGATTTAAATCACATTTAAGTACGGCATATAACATCAATACCTTACATCTACGATCTTTGGCATCCGATGAAATCTATCTATCGCCCCAAAGTCTATGCTCATACTTCTTATCTCCTATCTCGTAAAGTGGATTTTTTCGAGATGCACTTTCAAAAACAAAGTTTAACTTCTAAATCGATAAGGTACTCTGATCAACTGTCACCCCTGGTCCCATAGTGGTAGACAGGCTAACCTTTTTCATATAAACGCCTTTTGCAGAGCTTGGCTTAACTTTATTTAAATCCTTTAACAAAACTTCCAGATTCTGTTTCAAGGCGTCAGCTTCAAATGAAATCTTGCCGATCGCACAATGAATAATCCCATTTTTGTCAGTTCTATATTGAACCTGTCCCTTTTTCGCATTCTCGACGCCCTGTTTTACGTCCTTGGTTACGGTTCCCATTTTTGGATTTGGCATCAAGCCTCTTGGTCCGAGAATCTTACCCAACTTACTCAAAACTGGCATCGCATCAGGTGTCGCAATCAAAATATCAAAATCCATCATGCCACCCTGAATTTTCTCAACCAAATCATCAAAACCAACATGATCTGCCTCAGCCTGTTTTGCTTGCTCAGCCTGCTCCCCCTGACATAGTACCGCTACACTCACAGTTATTCCTGTCCCTTTTGGTAACACCGTAGACCCCCTGACAGCTTGATCTGATTTCCGGGGGTTCACGCCCAGGTTAACAGCGACTTCAACAGATTCATCAAACTTTACTGTCGAGCACTTCTTTAGTATTTCCAGGGCCTCAAGTAATTCATGGGGCTTATTACCCTGTAAATGCTCCTGGTAGGCCTTTACGCGCTTTGATAATTTAGCCATTTTTAAACACCCTCTATCTCAATGCCCATACTACGTGCTGTACCGGCAATAATGCGCACGGCTGCATCTAAATCAGCTGCGGTCAAATCAGGTTTCTTAGTTTTAGCAATTTCCTCTAACTGTTCCCGGGTTACCTTACCGACCTTATTGATGTTTGGAGTACCACTGCCACTGGTAATACCTGCAGCTTTCTTCAACAAATGTGATGCAGGCGTTGTCTTGGTAATAAAAGTGAAGCTTTTATCAGCATAGACAGTAATTACAACAGGAACTGGCAATCCTTGTTCCATGTTCTGAGTTTGCGCATTAAAGACCTTACAGAAATCCATTATATTTAGCCCATGTTGACCCAAAGCTGGACCAACCGGAGGACTAGGGTTTGCCTGACCTGCAGGGATCTGCAGTTTGACACAGGCATCAATTTTCTCTGCCACTATTTGACTCCTTATGAGCACAAATGCCTAGCTCTTAATTGTCCAGGCCCACGATTTGCTTAACATTTTGCGTAAAGCAGGTTAATTCAGAAACGAAATCGCATCACTAATAACGCTTCACATTTCGATTTAATCTTTCTCTACTTGATCAAACTCCAACTCAACAGGTGTAGAACGCCCAAATATTAATACTGACACGCGAAGCCTACTTTTTTCATAGTTTACTTCTTCCACAACACCATTGAAATCTGCAAACGGACCATCGTTTACTCGAACCACTTCCCCGGGCTCAAAGAGTATTTTCGGCTTAGGTTGATCAACGCCTTCTTCGACACGTTGTAATATTTCATTTGCTTCAGCATCAGTTATTGATGCGGGGTTTTGAGCAGTACCGCCAATAAAACCAAATACCCTTGGGGCATCTTTCACAAGATGCCAGGTATCGTCGTCCATCTCCATCTGTATCAAGACATAACCTGGGAAAAACTTTCTGTCACTTTTGCGCTTTTTGCCATCACGCATTTCCATCACTGTTTCAGTCGGCACAAGGATCTCTCCAAATCTGGCTCCTAGACCACTTCGTTCAATCCTGTCCGTCAAATCCCTTATAACCTTTTGTTCATAACTAGAATAAGCTTGGATAACATACCATCTCATGGGCATCTGCTATCAGCCTCCCTGTCCCATTAATAGCCTTATTAACCAGCCTAAGAAGGTATCTAATATCCATAATATTATTGAAACAAGTGTTACTGTTAGCACTACAATCATAGTTGTTTGTATGGTCTCCTGCCTTGTTGGCCAAACCACTCTTCGAACTTCGGTCTGTGCATCTTGAGTAAAAGCCCATAGATAACGGCCTTTTTCTGTTTGCATTGCTATCGCAACAGACGCGCCAGCCCCGGCTATAAGGCCAATAACTCTGTATAGCGTTGAGTACTCGGAAAAAATATAAAAAGCCACAATAGCTGACACGGCGATCGACAATGCCATGCCCAGTTTTATTGTATCTAGCACGATACTTTCTGTTTCTACTTTAGAATTCATTTTCATTTGGTCAAAAATACCATAAAATTACCATCAATCACTACTGACAGGCCAGGAGGGAGTCGAACCCCCAACCTACGGTTTTGGAGACCGCCGCTCTGCCAATTGAGCTACTGGCCTTCTTTTCTACTGCTCATAAAACTAATAAGGGTCACTCAATAATCTTGGTAACGACACCAGCACCTACTGTCCTGCCACCCTCTCGGATTGCAAAACGTAAGCCTTCTTCCATCGCTATCGGATTAATTAAGTCAACTATCAATTTAATATTGT
>Ga0056106_100093_pt1 | contig 15759 bp, 29 predicted proteins | sample WorMetcrassitun1_FD_77012 | JGI IMG/M metagenome (GOLD analysis project Ga0056106, IMG submission 77012) | Marine gutless worms symbiont microbial communities from Max Planck institute for Marine Microbiology, Germany - Olavius crassitunicatus.1 ... | reverse complement strand
TCCAATAAGTCTTTAGTATCTCGATGACTCAAACTAAATCGATAATAAAGCCATACTGTATATTGGATAATTTCAACTGGGAATCGGTATCTTTATGTACCTGTTTGCATTAATCATCCGGGAATTGTCGCTGAATGAGCTTTAATTTGGTAGTGTCTAAAAAATAGTTCAACTTTCCTGTATTTGTCCTTTGTGCTTTTTTAGTAATCCCCTTATTTGATGGTAGCTGATACCTAATAAGTCAGCAGCGACGCGTTGATTATACTGGGCCTGTGACATGGCGTGAACAAGCAGGTCACGCTCGTAATCTTTTACTACCTGTTTCATATCAGTAGGTAATTGCATAGCTTTATTTATCACTTCTTCTTCGTCTTGCTCTATTGTGTCCTGAATATTAATTTGTTGTGGTTTAAATGAGCTTAGTTGATAATGCGAATCAAAGGGATCAAATTGAATCCTATCCAGAGGACGATCCAATGATTTATGTCTACTGACGCTACGCTCGATAACATTTTTAAGTTCTCGTATGTTTCCCGGCCACTCATAAGCAAGCATTTTGTCTATAGCTGTTTTGCTAAATCCAGGAAAGTACTCGCGCATCAATTCCTGGCACATAAGGACTGCGAAATGCTCTGCCAGAAGCATGATGTCCTCACGACGATGGCGTAATGGTGGTAAAGTGATCACGTCAAAGGCCAATCGATCCAGAAGATCATGACGAAATTTTCTCTGCTCCGCTAAAGTTGGTAAATCCTGATTGGTCGCTGCTATGAGTCGCACTTCCACCTTGAGCGTAGTGCGACCTCCAAGGCGTTCGAATTCACCATATTCGATTACGCGTAATAGTTTTTTCTGCACAGCACTTGATGTAGACGCCAATTCGTCGAGAAACAGACTTGCCACTATTAGCCCGTTCAAAACGGCCAATGTGCAGTTTGCTGGCACCGGTAAACGCACCAATTTCGTGCCCAAAGAGTTCGTACTCAAGCAGGTTTTCATTAAAGGTGGCGCAATTGGTTTTGATGTATGGCTGATCCCATCGTTGTGACAGAAAATGCAAGCGTTCGGCTATTAATTCTTTACCAGTACCACGTTCACCGATTACCAGTACTGGTTTACCGATTACCAGTACTGGTTTACCGATTACCAGTACTGGTTTACCGATTACCAGTACTGGTTTATTGAGTGGAGCTAGCTCTGACACCTGTTCCTGAATTAGCAGAAAGTTTGGAGATTCACCTAACAGGTGTTCGTACTGTTCTCTTTGAATCATAGTATGGCATTTTATGCTATATTTTAGTTTTTCTTACTATTCATTAGTTTTTTGTACCATTTACAGCAGTATTCAAGATCTCCTCTTTGTTCGGTATTTTCCTTATTAAACAAATAGTTAGCGTTGTTTTTATACATTGGCACACTTAATGAAATAGATAACAACATAAACTGGGGCGCAAACAGATAAAACCCCGAAATCAGAATTCGAAGGAATGAGATAAAAAAAATAGTCTTTGTGACAGTTGCATTACTACTAACTTCTGCAACGCATGCGTCTGCTGCCGAACAGCACATTCGCCCTGATCCTGATGGGTAATCCGTGACTAAACTCAGCAGTCGTCTGCGACACTGTACTTAAACAACAGCGTCAGGAAGTACTGGCGGAAATGCGAAAGATATGCGGTCCACACTAATTATAGAGCAAGTACCGACCTTGAGTGCCAGTCGATCTTATTCACAAATCAGAAACAGTCAACTTTAATTAAGATAGAGGTAACGTTATGGGTATTTTTTCTCGCTTTTCAGACATTATTAACGCTAACATCAGCTCTATGCTGGATAATGCGGAAGATCCGGAAAAAATGGTCAGACTAATCATCCAGAAGATGGAAGAAACCCTGGTAGAGGTCAGAACTAATTCAGCATGCATCATTGCTGACAAGAAGGAACTAAGCAGACGCCAGACCTGGTTGGTCAGGCAGGCGAAAGACTGGGAGAAAAAGGCAGAGCTGGCGATAAACAAGGGCCGCGAAGATCTGACCAGAGCAGCACTTGCTGAAAAACTGAAACTGGAGGACAGGGTCTCAGCGCTTGATGAGGAACTACAACAGATTGAAGTCACACTGGAAGCCCTGGATGATGAGACTGGACAACTTCACTTAAAACTCAATGAAGCAAAGGGCCGCCAGAATAGTATTGTAGCTCGACAAAAATCTGCGCACGCACAACTCAAGATCCGCGAACAAGTGAACCGCTCTGGCATAAGAGAGACAATATCCAAGTTTGAGCAATACGAGCGGAAGATGGATGATATGGAGAGCCGGTTGGAAGTCTACGATCTAGGTAAGCCGGATCTGGCAAATGAAATTGATCAACTCAGTCAAGAGGAAGATATTGACAACGAGTTAGATCAGTTAAAAAAGCGCCTAAAGGAAACGGATACTGATTCAAGCAGTACCAACAATAATGACTAATGAGGGTGGAGTTGATGCAAATGCGCTTCACACTCATTAGAGATGGAGGAACAATATTCATGTTAGAACTTATCTCAGAAATTTTGGGTATCCTGATAGCACCGATTGCTTTGTTTTTAATTTTCGCTGCTCCACTATGGATGATACTGCACTACCGTCACCGTAACAAGACTGTATATGAGTTGGGTACGAATGACCAAAACAAAATAGCAGAACTGCAACAGATTGCTGAAAAAATGGAAGAGCGTTTGATGACCATGGAGAATATTCTGGATAGCGAGCATTCGGGCTGGCGTAATAACCTGTAGTGGAGATGTAGAAGATGAGAAAAAACTATATAGAAATTCAGAGGGTGCCATTATTGGCGGTGTTTGTGCTAGTATAGCAGATTACTATAATCGGTTACTATAACCGAGATATTTGGCTGATTCGTATTGCGGCGTTGACCCTGCTTGTATTCGTTGGTTCCTATACCTTCATTGCTTACCTAATCGGTTGGCTATTCCTGGCATATTCTTGAAAAAGAAGCTGGTTAAAAAACGCTTTGAAAATCTTAAGCATTCGTTTACCAGCACCGATGCAGTTGACGATATTGCCAAACGCTTTGAACGGATGGAAAAAAGTTGCGCAGACTAGAGGCTCATGTAACTTCCCAGGAATTTAAATTACGCTGTAAATTCGACAATCTTTAATATGTACATTAATGAAATTTTACTATAGTGTGATTTGTATTGTCATGAGTGGATGCTGATGAAATTAATTTACACAAATGAAAATCGTGCATTAGTCAACAATGCAAAAAATATTGTGGAGAAAGTAGAAATTGCAGTCGTTTTAAAAAACGAACATGCCTCTGCTGGGATGCATCCTCAGTATATTTTTCTGGAATTATGAGTTATCAACAATTCTGATACCGAGAAGACAATTAGTTTGTTAGATTTATCACTCAATCAAGAGAGTTCCATTAAATGAATTTGCAATATATGTAATGAGGAAAATGATGGTTTGTTTGAACTTTGCTGGAATTGCCAAACAGAAAATTCATAAAGCATGGTGGATGTGATACAAGATATACACGCAGGAAACTTCATCCTCGTTAGAGGCACGAGGATTCTTAGCCCTTATTAATCAAGTTTACTTTCCACCTGTTAACACCGGATATCCCTGCTGTTGTCAGGTAACAATATCCCTTCCATATTGACCAAGTTCTTAAAACCCAAATCTTGTATGATTTTTAATGATCTTTCCGTGCGTCCTTTTGCAACATTTAAGGTACAATGAACAACATAGGTGGTATTTCTATCCAATTGTGAAACTGTCTGCGAAAAATTTTCATCGTCAATATTAATATTGATTGCACCTTAAATATGTCCGAGGGCATATTTTTCCGATCTTCTTACATCTAATACCACTACGTTTTTGTCTTTCGCAAGAAGCTCTTGTGTTACTTTTACATCAAGGTTACTTAAATTGAACTCTTCTGCGTAGCCTTGCGCTCCATATGTTAATAGGAATAGTTTTTTAGCTAAAGAAAAAATATATGCCATATTCTCTTCTTTCATATAATGATAATTTGTTATTTATTTCATTTTATTCCCAGGATCTGGGATAAGGAAATATTCTCTTCCACTTTTTCCCTACAGTTATTAAGTATATGATCGTTCAATTTTAAAAGTAACTCGCTGGAACACCATGAATAACCCTGAACTCCTTTCTCCCGCTGGATCAATTAAGCACGCCCGTTATGCCTATGCCTACGGTGCTGATGCGGTTTATGCCGGGCAACCACGTTACAGTCTGCGTGTTCGTAATAATGAATTTTCTATGGAAAAGTTGTGCGAGGGGGTCGAGCTGGCCCATGCTTTGGGTAAAAAATTTTATATTGCCAGTAACGTACTACCCCACGATAACAAGGTTAAGACCTATCTGCGTGATATGGAGCCAATTATTGACATGGCACCGGATGCGTTGATCATGGCCGATCCTGGGTTGATTATGCTGATCAGTGAGCGTTGGCCGGACGTTCATGTTCATTTATCGGTTCAAGTCAACACCATTAATTCAGCATCGGTAAAATTCTGGCAATCAATCGGACTAAAAAGAATTATCTTATCCAGGGAATTATCGCTCGACGAAATCGAAGAGATCCGTCAAAAATGCCCTGACATTGAATTGGAAGTATTCGTCCACGGTGCCATGTGTATTGCCTATTCAGGTCGTTGCCTTTTATCAGGTTACTTTAACCATAGAGATCCAAACCAGGGAGCATGCACTAACTCTTGCCGATGGAAGTACCGGGTACATGAAGCTGTTGAAGATGAAGCAGGTGATGTTCAGCAAGCAAGCTTATCAGAACACTCTACAGTATATTTGTTAGAAGAACTGGAACGCCCCGGAGAATTGATGCCGATTGAGGAAGATAAGCATGGAACCTATATCATGAACTCCAAGGACTTACGTGCTGTACAGCATGTACAGCGTCTTATGGAAATCGGTATCGACTCACTCAAAATAGAAGGCCGTACCAAATCATCTTTTTACGCGGCCAGGACAGCACAGATTTATCGTCAGGCAATCAATAACACACTTGCAGGGAAACCGTTTGATATGATTTTAATGGAAAGTCTGGATGGTCTGGCCAATAGGGGTTATACGGAAGGGTTTTATCGTCGGCATGTACCTGAAGAATACCAGAACTATCGGACAAGCAGCTCTGACAGTCATACTCAAAGGGTTGTCGGTGAAATTCAGGCCATGGATCCCGAGACCAGGATGGCAGAAGTTAAGATTAAAAATAAACTGGTGGTAGGCGATCGGATTGAACTCATGTATCCAGGTGGAAGTCATCATTTTGTCCTTGAAACCATGGAAAATAGTAATGGTAAGCTGGTAGACATTGCGCCGGGTTCAGGTTATTGTGTCAGGATTAGAATTCCACAAGGCTTCAATCCGGAGTACGGATTATTGATGGCAACTATTAATAATTGAAAACCCATTGGCTCATCTCAATTATCACCGCCTAACACAAATCAACTTTTCTCTCCCCCAACAACAGTATTTACCTTAATTCAGTATAGTTAGTACTGTAACTAAATCCAGCTTGATTAGGGGAACATTATGACGGTCATGCATGCAACTTACCGCTTCTGTCTCGTTCGCTGCGACATATCCATCGAATTTGAAAACGGTGAATTAAAAAGCCTTATCGGTGATAAAAACCATCCACTCAGCAAAGGATATTTGCGCATAAAGGGAAAGGCATCGGCTGATATAACTCTATCGCCTAAGCGCGTTACCTATCTGTAAAGACGAAATGGTGAACGTGGTTCCGGTCAGTGGGAACAGGTAAGTTGTGACGAGGCCCTGGACGACATATCGCAACGCATTACCAAGGTCATCAGAAAGATGGTGCTCGAGCGGTTTCTGTGCAAACACTCCCACCAAAGAAGTATTTCGCCTATGACATCTTCTGCGAAATGATCGGTAGCCCAGCATTCTTCAAACATGATTCACACCAGTGTTTTACTCCACAGCTCATGTCGGATATATTGAGTTACGGTAATCTGCTAACTTATCCGTCCTACACATCTGTCATGGATTCAGATGTCATAATGTTGTGTGGCATCACACCTTAGTGAGACCAATGGTTCAAAACATCAACGTGTATTGGATGCTCAACGAAAGGGAGCTAAGACCATCATCGTTGATCCGCGTCTCACCATTTCCGCCCAAAAATCTAATATCTGGCTACGAGTAAGACCAGGCACTGATGATGCCCCTGCGCTGGGACTAATTAACGTGATTATTTCTGAATGATTGCATAACCAGGCCTTCATTGATGGGTGGACTATTGGATTTGACGAATTAAAAAACAGGGCTGCAGCATTCACGCCGGAACGGGTTGTTGAGATTTGCTGGCTGGAGGCAGATAAAATCCGAGTAGCAGCACATTTGTTCGGTCAAGCGAATCATGCTGTACTCTACACTTTTATCGGCGCCACAATGGGCGGCAATTCCATCAGTGCTATGCGGCTAATGGGCTTCCTGCCTTGCCATACGAGGCAAGATTGATGAGCCTGGGGAAAACTGTTTTAACCCGCCAACTGGTGTACGGATGCCGGGTTATTACGGGGGCAGACTAGGCGTTGTAGAAAATCGTGACTACAGCCAACAAGTTAATCTTTCCTTTATTAACCGGCCCTGATGGCCATAACATCACCTTATCCCCATCCGCGTCACAGATGATTGACGTCATTCTAAGCGGCAAACCACATCCAGTACGCGTGCTGTGGACTAACTGTAATCCGGTGATTGGCTTGGAAGACACGGAACTCACAATCGATGCTATGAAAAATCTTGATTTATTGATTGTCCCCGACATTTTTGCTTCACTCACAGCACATCTTGCAGACTATATACTGCCGGTCACCACACATCTGGAGTCGAATGCTATCTCAGAATACACCGTATCAATATGATCGCAGCCCGCAGCAAGGTAGTCGAACCAAGGAGAGAAGCAGCGGTAGTGCTTGATGCGCTTGAGCGCATGGGCTACGGAGACATACTGCCGGTAAAAACTAATGACGAACTACTGGATTTTCGACTAGCTCCTTTGAATATGACGTTTGAAGATTTTGTTAAAATGAGTGTTTTCGAATCTGTCAACGAACCACTTAAATACAAACACGGCAAGCTGCGCAAAGATGGTAAACCTGGTTTCAGTACACCAGTGGGTAAGATTGAGTTCACTTCAAGTAAGTTAGAGCAGTTCGGTTACGATCCACACTGTAGGGCTATCGGGGGCCTCCATACAGTCCGAACTCAAGCGCGGCTAGCGATTATCCATTGGTGCTGTTGAGTGATGCCAGCTCAACAGCATACTACAGTACCATAGGTATAGAAGTACCAAAGCTAAACAAACGTCGTCCATAGCCGAGCGTGGAAATGGCGCCGGAGACGGCAGAAGAATATGGATTGACTGAAGGTAATTGGGTGCGGATAAAGGCTCCGACAACAATGTGACTAATAAAGCGCAAGGTTGTAGTTTTAAAAGACATGGATCCACGTGTAATTAATGCCGATGGCTTATGGTATATGCCAGAAGAAAAAGATCTGATTAAGGTAGTCTATGAAGTTGACACCAATGTACTCACAGCTTTACGTGATGATGTCGATCCAATATGCGATGGTTCAGTAGTGCGATGCTTACTATGCAGGACAGAAAAAGTCGACGAGGAGATAGCGTTGATCGGTACCTGATACTCTGGATTAGGAACAAACATTCTCTATCTGTATTTCAAGGTTTAATACTAACTGTGGACCGTCTTTGCTCTTCCAAGCGATACATCTCTTCTACCGTTTCGAGGAAACCTTCGGACTTAAGCTCCTCAAAGGCGGTTTTCACTTTCTTAACCAACTTAGCGGAAGTCTGTTTGCTAAAAGCCATGTATAACGGCAGCTCTAAAAGAGTATACACTTTCTCAATATCTTCAAATGAAAGATCGACACCTTATTGCTGAAGTGTCAAGATACCTGTTTCTTAGAATACCGTCACTTCAATCCTTCCTTTAACTAATTTATGGATATTTATTTCGTCGCTTACCGCTAAGTTCATATTTTGTAATTTATTTCGCTGTAAAAATGCTAATGTGGCTGAACCTCTGACAAACACAAGAAGATACTGCCTGGCATCATCAAGCGAATCAATGATGTTCTCTTCCTTGTCTTCTAGTCCTTTAAGTTTGAAGACACTAACTTTCAGCGACGGGAGCGACCCATTGAAATAATTCTTCCCGCTTCGCAGTTCTCGCGAGTGTATAAATTAAAACGTTTTTTTCTCTAGTGCTATCTAGTACGCTCTTGGGCGTGGGTAGGCATTGATTTTTGTTTCAATTCCGGCTTTGCTAAGGTAGCTCGTATGATTACAGTGAGCACCCCTTTTACAGTGTCACTTTCAATATAGTTATAGGGTGTAAAATTTTCTGTCGTCACAACGATCAACTGTTGCACATACGCAGAAGTTATTAACAACATTGTTAAAATTAGTATAAATACTAAAAGTTCCTTTATCTTTCCGATTACCATGACTTGTTTCTTAATAAGTGATTCCATAGCAAAAAAGTATAGGTCATTTAAATTATGGAGTCTCAAGCAATGATTTCTTTGCTCGCGGTTTCAAATATTGAATTGAAAGCCCTGTTTAGTCATAGAATGATTTATTATTACTATGTCGATAAGATGCAAACTTTTTCCAGATTTTGCTGTGTCATACTTTAAATACACAAATCAATAAGAGAACCACACCCACGCTGATACAAGTCGTACCGATTAAACATGCTTACTGCGGATAAACCAGCATCGAATACAACTCTCCCGCCTACCATCGTGAATAGTGACTGAATATTAATAATCTCTTCCTGTTGGATTGCCATATAGTCTCGATCTAACATTACAAGATCGGCAAGCCTGCCTACTTCCAAAGTTCTAATATCCTTTTCTTTAAACAGGAGGTAAGCATTAGAACGGGTATGAGCGATTAAAGCCTACCCCCGGCTAACCGTTTGGGCAAGCACCTTTTCCGTTGAGGGTTTTGTCAGTAATGGCCCACCACAAAGTAATAAAAGGTTGATAGTGGGCAACAATAGTGACACCAGTCTCCAAATAATCCCGCTATCTTGTATAGTCCTCAGTGGCGGTTGAGTTGTTGGCTGACTATACATTGCGACACCGTGCACGGCGATGGTCAAACCAGGTTTGTTTGCACGTTCTATACTCTCCGGAGTGATAGTATATACGTGGGCAAGTGAACATCGTAGTGGGGCCAGTGGTATCGTTTCGTTAAGTAGCTCAAATTGAGCTAGCAGATCCAGAATAGTCCAATCACTCATGGTGTGTTCATGTATCTGATATCCTTGTTCTGCTGCTGTTCTAGCGATCTTCATAAACTCTGCAACAATATTTTCTAAGTATGGTCAGATACGATTTGGGAAATCGAACATTGGTAAGTAAACATGTTCACCAAGGCCAATTAATCCATAGTACTCATTGGTATTATTTGGTTTAGTTCGACGAATTAATTTAATGACAGCATCAGCGTCTGCTGGATCGTAGGCCTGGTATTTTAAAGTATGTCATATCCTTAAAGAAGGTAAGTCACGTTTGGCCATTCTCTCGACCAGGGATATATCACCCTCTGGCGGTATGCCTACATCATATGCACTGGTTAATTCCTACTTGTTTAATGTGTGCATGAATTCATTCAGGTTTTGTTCATGCTGTGCTTCGGATACATCGGGCATTTGTGCATTGAGCGAGCAATATGGCGATTTTAGAGAGATAAGTTCCTCTGATTCATGCTTAGCACCTTTGCTTGGAGATACTCCAACCGCCTCTAGCACAAGGCTATTTGCATAAACAGTGCGATAGCTTACTTGAAGAAACAGAGGGTTTGCAGGTGCCGCCTGATCCAGTTCCTCCAAAGTAAAACCTCCTGCCTGGTCAGCAAATTGGTTTTCCCGTCAGCCGCCTTGCACCATTAGCCACTTCCAAGGTCACATTTCGGATGCTTTCCCGGCTATTTTCTCCAACGCTTCCTTACGTGAGGTAATACCGTCAATTCTGGCCTGTAGATTCCAACGCTGGATCGCGCGAATAAAATACATGTGATTATCGATCAACCCAGGAATAACCATTTTTCCCTTAAGATCGATCAGCTGTGTTGCTGGACCTATAAATTCCTGAACTTTATTGCTATTCCCAACAATGATAATACGATCATTCTTTATAGCAAGGGCCTGAATAATTGAAAAATCACTATCCGCCGTAAGGATCTTTCCATTAGTTAGCACTGTATCTGCTACTAATACTTCAACATTTTGTTTTGAAATTGTGATATTTCGATCTGTTGTTGGGTTATCTACTGTTTGGCAAACACCCACAGTTAGAAGAAGCAGTAACAGAAGACCTGATAAACTTAGTTTCAATAGTTGCCTGTTATCCATTATTAGTTATGCGCTGCTGATAGAAAAAAATGTATTGCCATATCATTGAACCTCACTTTTCTTTTTAGTCGCAAAGAAATAAAAGACGACACCAAAAACAACCGTCAGTACCGCTGCCAACATCTCCCAGGGGGTTCTTATGGCTGCGATAGCTGCAAACAGCAATGTGAATCTACATATATTGCCGAAGTCCATGGTTATCCAGGTAGACCACTGGTTGTTTTTGGACCACGCCGAACCGCCGCAAATAAACTTGCAACTGTTGCCACTGTGCTTAGACCAAAAGTAAATCCCAGGTAAGATAATAACTCTCTTAAGGCGGCGATCCAGACAACAATAATGGCCAATATGGCCTGCATGGCGATGGATATATCAGGAGTATCACGGGTAATACGTAGAACGTCAGGCATTAAGCCATTTTCTGCCATTTGTGCATATACTCGCGGACCAACCATGATCATCGCGGATATTGAGGTAAACAGGGCTAAGGCAATCAATACTCTGATCGCGGTTGTGAGCGAAGCGCCTCCCAACACATGCGCAGCGATGGCTGCTGCATCCTGCTTAAAGGTAACGAGTTTCGGAGCTGGAGCATAGACAAAAATAGCATTAATGAACAGATAAATCAGTACGGTAATCAATGTAACTTGGAACAATACCCGGAGGACAACATCACGTGCCTACTTTACTTCATCAGCTATATAGCAAGCAGCATTGAAACCGAAATAAGAAAATGAAATCCACATGAGTGTTGTCGCAAATACTGTTATAGACAAGGCTTTGGTGGATTCACTACTAATTCGTTCAACACCAGCCCAATTTTCAATAGGTATTCCAAATAATACGTAGAAAATAAATGCCGCTATGATAGTAAGCTTTATCAGCACACTAATATTTAGTATAAGTGCCACGTATCGCACACGAACCCTATGAAATATTGCTGCAAGCAGTATGACCACTGAGGCAATAATATTAGCGGGCAATCCGATATTCACGGAAGACGGTACAAGATAGGATTCAAAGGTGTGCGCTGCGTAAGCAATGACGTTGGTAAAACCAGACGTGGTAAATACTCCCGCACCAATCATATTGGCGATTACCAGTCAGATCATGATGTAGGGCCCTAGTGCTGATTTAGGGTTCACACGCTTTCCTAAAGTTCGTGTTTTACGAAGCGACGTATAAAAGTCTCTGTCATTCCTTCTATAGTAATGTCATCCACCGGCATAAAACCATTTACTTCTATCTCGGCGGTAAAAACTTCTTTGGTATCATGGATATGCTCCACTAAGAACTTGGAAGATTTACCCGGTACCATATCAAATTCTACTACCACAAATTGACCACCACTGCGCATGGCTGAATGGATCGAAGTGAGCATATTCTGATAGTGAACAAAGTGATGGTAACTATCACTGATAAATACAATATCTATGGAATCTTCAGGGAGTTCAGTTGAATGCTCATTACTAAGCACTGTTTTGACCTGTGTTAATCCCGTGTTCTCTGCTCTGTTTTTAATATGTTCAACAAACTTCGAGATGATATCGACGGCATAGAGTGTTCCTTTGGATCCAACTTTGTTTGCCAACAGGGGAAACAAATAGTCCTGTACCTACCCCAACATCAGCAATAACCTGCCCTTTTTCAATTACAAGTATTTCAACAATCTCATTACGGTAATCAAATACTTCTCATCCTTCTATCTCAAAGCGATCAGCTCACGTTTTTACGTCAGGATCCGGGATCTTGTTAATATCAACCGTCGCCTCCTGCGCATATGTTGAAATAAATACAAGCTTGCAGGCAATCAATAAGACGGTTTTTTTCGGAAAAGTACTCACAGCACCACCTCTGATATTTGATTTCTTTTTAATGGCTTAATAAAACATAACGCTATTCTAATCTGAATAAAAATGAAGTGTAAACTTGTGAAATTCCCTATAATTAGATTTCAGGTTTTCTGACCAGCACTTTCATTCGCTATTTGTGCTCCATAATTAGTGAGTGTTTGTTGCAAAATATTTAAGGCAGTAAAATTGTTGAACCGATAGTTTTACTGGATTCCGCAGCGATATGTACACCTTTCACATCCTTAAGGGCATAACACGACTGTACGTCTATTTTTATTGTTCCGTTTAAAATTATTTCGAATAGTTGGCTGAATGTATTTTCCAGCTACTGCCGATCTTTCAGATAAGAAGAAAAATGTGGTCTGGTTAAATACTAATGATCCTTTATGCATTAAATTCAAAATATCAACTGAAGGAACAGCACCCGTAGCATTATCGAAAGACACCATAAGACCGTGGATTTTTAAACAATCCAACGATGTTTCAAACGTATCCTTGCCGAGAGAATCATAAACCACTGGCACACCTTCACTATTTGTCAAATTGAGAACAGAGTCAACAATACTTTTTTTACTCCTGTCGATCACTTCATCGCATCCATTCTGTTTGGCAATTACAACTTTTTACTCATTACCGACTATTCCGATAACTCTTGCACCAAGCTTGCTAGCTCATTGACACAGCATGGAACCAACACCACCAGCGACAGCATAAACTAGGATAGTGCCCCATTGTTTTACTTCATAGGTTTTTCGAACCAGTACATAAAGCAGTCAAGCCTTTTAGGAATGCTGCTGCGGCAACCTCATCTGAAATTCCATCGGTGATTCTGATTAGCAGGTTGGCATCAATAAGCCGTTGTTAACTATAGGCTCCGGTCAAAGGAGATGGTGTAACATTCACAACCAGATTGCCAGTTTTTATATCTGTTTCATTTTTCGTAACATCTTTAATAACACCTGCAACTTCACAACCTATTACGGCTGACAGGGGCATTGGACAAAGCCACTTGCGGTAAGTAAGTATCAACCATATTGAAACCGATAGCGGTGCGCTTGACCATGACCTTATCCGGTTTAATCTCTAGTAGCGGTAATTCACTCAACTCCATGACTTCATGACTTCATGGCCATCAGGATCATTGATAATAATTGCGTGGTTCATAGTAGGAATAAAAAATTAGTTCCAATGGAGGATTGATAGCTCATTTTTTAAATCTAAATTAGTTGGCCGATTGTTGTTGTTTTTAAGTTTCCTATGCTAGCATGTGTCTTACGTTGAAATAATTTAAAGAATATTCTGAATACAAGACATGAGCTGACTGTCCCAACGATTAATTTCCTACTCTTGCTTAAAGTAACTGCCTCATTGTCGATACGCAGTCATGATAGTAACTCCGGCCCAATAAATTCAAATGGTTTAGTTCATGATAAAGGTGATAAAGCGTTATTCTCTGCTCCACACCAGCTTGCAGTGGCCAGACCTCCTGATAAGCTGTTTCACAGCGAGGGCCAAAACCACCGAATAGCCGCATCATACCGATTTCTGCTTTTCTATGTGCGTAATAGCAGGCAGAATCAAAGATAACAGGATCACCATTTTCATCAGCCGAAGCATTGCCAGACCAAAGATCGCCATGTATTAACACGGCAGGCTCATCGACTTCGTCCAATAGGTCATCAAATTTTGCTAACAGCCGATCCCACAAGTTCAATAATTGATCAGAAACTTTGGTCTTGCGAGAAAATAATTCCAGCTGCCAACCAAGTCGTTGTTCGCACCAAAAATCCAGCCAACTATCTACCCAGGAATTTGGCTGTGATGTAGCTCTCAGATATTTGCTCCATTCAAAATCAAAACATTTTTGCTGTGTTGATTTATGCAAGAGAGCCAATTGCCTGCCCATTAGTTCCTACCACTCACTCTTCTGCTACCCTTCTTTTATTACTTCCATCACAATAAAATCCCTGACAAATACCAAGGCTTCGGAAATGCGAATTACACCCGGCTCAGACAGCAAGGCAAGACCTTTGTATTCCGTTTCAAACATCTCTGGAAAACCATTTGCTTGAGCATTGGTCTTAACAAAGTACTGCCGACTATCATCTAGACTTATTACACGACTCGCATTAATCGAATCATCTGGCACACTGTATGAATTAGAGATTCGTACAGTTTCTCTTGTTGCCTTCATGATCGCCTGCTTGATTCTGTTATCCAGGCTCATTTTGTTTCGAGTAATTCCTGACAGTATTGGAGCATTCGTGGACAGACCGCCACTATCATATCGAGCACTTCTTCGAACCCCTACCAACCTCCATAGTAAGGATCAGGAACCGAAGGAGCGTGCTCATTGTTATCTACTTCATCCAGAAAACTGCTCAACAATCTGATATGTGATCTGCTCCCACCAGCCAGATTTTACAGATCCATTCGGTTATCTCTGTCCATGGCAACTATCAGATCGAAATTATCAATATCAGCCCTTTGTACCTGTCGAGCGATAGAATCCAGTGAATATCCGCATTTGGTGGCCGCTTGTCACATACGATAATCTGTCGGATCACCGGTATGGTAGCTTATGGTTCCGGCAGAATCGATGCGGATCACCTCACCATAACCGGCATCTTCTATAAAGTATTGAAACACCACTTCTCCTGTAGATGATCGGCAGATATTACCCATACAGACGAATATAACGCTTACTCTTTGCTTATTACTTACCATAGTTAATTAATCTAACTGTTTAGAAAGCCACTAAATCATCTCACACCCTATTGAACAGGCCAATAGCCATAAGATACTGATGCCACATTCAACCGTATTAGTTTCACATTTCAAGCTTCATTCCCTGTAAGGGTGTGCTGCGGGGACAGTCCACTTATTCTTATAACACATTTATTCAACTATTAATCTACACATAAGATCCGAGATATACTGTGCTCCATTTTACCAGAGGTGAGGACAACAAAATAAAATTGTATTTAGGTTGCGACTCGCGTTCTTCAGCATTTCATATAGCTTTAATTGAAGCTGATTTAGATGCTGACATCGTTAAAGTAGATTTACGTGAGGATCGCATTCTGCCAGATGGTCGGCATTATAGTGAGGTCAATCCAAAGGATTATGTGCCGACATTGTAACTGGATAATGGAGAATTATTAATAGAGAATAATGCAGCATTACAGTATATAACTAATCTGGCACCTGACGGTGGCCTGGTACCAGCCAATGAAACGATGCAGCGCTATCGATTGCAGGAGTGGCTTGACTTTCTGAATTCCGAAATTCACAAATGCTGTGGCTTAGGCATTACCAAGTTAACTTCCTTGAACTACTAAAACCTGCTTGATATCAACCTAGGTCATTGCTGCATTTTCCCAACAAGCAAAGAAACGCATTCTTAGAAATTGATAAGTCTCAGCACGTACCAGATGA
>Ga0056106_100092_pt1 | contig 15774 bp, 11 predicted proteins | sample WorMetcrassitun1_FD_77012 | JGI IMG/M metagenome (GOLD analysis project Ga0056106, IMG submission 77012) | Marine gutless worms symbiont microbial communities from Max Planck institute for Marine Microbiology, Germany - Olavius crassitunicatus.1 ... | reverse complement strand
CTGACCTTTCAAAGACAGTACACGTGTTATCGCTGCCGTCAATGTCGTCTTGCCATGATCGATGTGACCTATCGTTCCTACATTCACATGCGGCTTCGTCCGCTCGAATTTTTCCTTTGACATCGTCTTTCCTCAAAAACTGATTGGCTCTAAATCCCTCTGATTTTCCTAATTATCAATTCCGCCTTTGTCTGGGGCATCACATCATATTCCAAAAACTGCATGCTGAAATGAGCCCGCCCCTGAGTTGCCGACCTCAGAGAAGTCGAATAACCGAACATCTCGGCCAACGGTACATGGGCCTTTACAACCTGAGTGTCGTTTTCCGCCTCAATTCCGGTGACCTTGCCTCTTTTTGAATTCAGGTCCGAGATGGCGTCCCCGACATATTCTTCCGGGGTAACAACTTCGAGGTCCATCACCGGTTCCAGCAAAACCGGCTCGGCTGCCGCCCCGGCCTTTCTCAAGGCCATCGCCGCCGCCACACCGAAGGCCATGTCGGTGGAATCTTCCTCATCGTACGATCCGCCGGTTAATGCCACCTTGATATCGGTGAGCGGGTGGCCGATGAGCGGCCCTGAGTCAAGGGTATCTTTGACCCCTTTCTCAATCGCAGCAAGAAATGTCGATGAAATTGTTTTTTCATCAACCTCACTGCTAAAGACAAAGCCGCCGCCACGCTCAAGCGGCTCTATCTGCAAGACGACGTGACCGTACTGTCTGATGCCGGTCGTCTGCTCAAAGCGTCCCTCTTCGATAACGCTCTGAGTAATTGACTCTTTATAGGCTACCTGCGGTTTTCCGACATTGGCGGAAACACTGAACTCGTTCAGCAGCCTGTCAACGATTATCTCCAGGTGAAGCTCGCCCATCCCCGAGATAATCTTCTGACCCGTGTCTTCATCGGTGTTAATCGTGAATGATGGGTCCTCAAGTGCGATCTTGTCAAGCGTCTCGAACAGCTTGTTTTCCTCAGCCTTGCTTTTCGGTTCGATGGCAACCCCGATAACCGGCTCCGGAAAGTCCATCGGCTCCAGAACAACAAAATCGCCGTTTTCACAGAGGGTATCGCCGGTGGTAGTAAACTTGAGTCCGACTACCGCTCCTATATCTCCAGCTTCGATCGATTTAACCTCTTCACGCTTGTTGGCGTGAAGTTTCAGAAGTTTGGAGATTTTCTCCTTCTTCTTCTTGACCGGGTTGAAGATTTTATCACCAACCGAGAGAACGCCTGAGTAAACTCGGGCAAAAGCCAGGTTCTCGACGAATGAATCACTCATCAGCTTAAAGACCAATCCGCAAAACTTTTCCTTCGGTCCGGTTTTGCGCTGGACCGGCTCGCCTTTACGGTCGAGCCCTTCAACGAAGCCGATATCGACCGGTGAAGGCAGATATCTGACGACGCTGTCCAACAAAGGTTGAATGCCTTTGTTTTTGAAAGCGCTGCCGCACAGTACCGGCACGATCTCAAGCGCCAAAGTGGCCTTTCGCAGTGCACGGTACATGTCGTCAACCGAAACCGGTTTATCGTCAAGATATTTTTCCATGACCCCCTCATCGAAATCGGCCAATTTCTCGAGGAGTGCCATTCGTGCGGCCGTGAATACTTCTCTATAGTGATCAGGAATGGCGGATTCCACCACTTCCTGTCCAAGAGACTGCTCAGGAAAGCTGAGCATCTTCTCTTCAATGAGGTCGATGACCCCTTCAAAATCTGCTTCTTTGCCGACCAGCACCTGCAGGGGCAGCGGATTGGCCCCAAGCCGTTCGGTCATCATTATCAAACACCGCTCAAAATTGGCCCCTACTCTGTCCATCTTATTGATGAAGGCCAATCTGGGGATGGCATATTTGTCGGCCTGTCTCCAGACTGTTTCAGACTGGGGCTCAACACCGCCAACTGCACAGAAGACAGCAACGACGCCATCCAAAACTCTCAGGCAGCGCTCGACTTCAACGGTGAAGTCTACGTGGCCCGGAGTGTCAATTATATTTATCTTGTGTTCATTCCAGGTGCAGGTCGTGGCTGCCGAGGTGATCGTTATTCCTCGTTCCTGCTCCTGTTCCATCCAGTCCATAACGGCATTACCGTCATGTACTTCGCCCATTTTGTATGAACGGCCTGTGTAATAGAGTATCCGTTCAGTTGTTGTCGTCTTGCCGGCATCGATGTGAGCCATGATACCGATATTGCGTATGGTCGATAAATCCTTTGAAGCTGACATCAACAAACCTCAAATCTTTTCTTTTGGTGATTTCAGCTCCCGACCTTAGCAAGACCGATCCTCTTTAATTACCAGCGATAATGGGCAAACGCTTTATTGGCTTCCGCCATTCTGTGGGTGTCGTCCTTCTTCTTAACCGACGCTCCCCGCTCATTATAAGCATCAAGCAATTCAGCCGCCAGTTTCTCAGACATCGACTTACCTGAGCGTGACTGAGCAAAACTGATGATCCAGCGGATCGCCAATGCGTTCCTCCTGGTCTGACGTACCTCCATCGGTACCTGGTAGGTGGCACCACCGACACGTCTTGATTTTACCTCAACACGCGGCCGGACATTTTCCATGGCCTGCTCGAAGACAACCATCGGTTCCTCGTCCGCTACGCGCTCATCAATAAGATTCATCGCATCATAGAAAATCCGTCTGGCCACACTCTTTTTGCCGCGCTGCATCAAGCCGTTGGTGAACTTCGCCACAAGCATGTTGTTGTAACGCGGGTCCGGCGAAATTACTCTTTTATCTGCACCTTTTCTACGGGACATAATCTAGATCTCCATTCCTTATCAGGAAGGCTTTTTGGCACCATATTTTGAACGTCCTTGACGACGATCAGATACGCCTAATGTATCAAGCGTACCACGAACAATATGATATCGAACTCCGGGAAGATCTTTTACCCTCCCACCCCTGATCAGAACAACCGAGTGCTCCTGCAGGTTATGTCCGATACCCGGAATATATGATGTAACCTCAATACCGTTGGTCAATCGTACCCTGGCGACTTTTCTCAAAGCAGAGTTTGGCTTTTTCGGTGTTGTGGTATAAACCCTGACACACACGCCCCGTTTCTGGGGGGATCCTTTCAGCGCAGGCGTATTGGTCTTTTTAACAATTTTTTTCCTGCCCTGGCGTACCAGTTGATTAATTGTTGGCATTGCGCTTACCGCTCCTGTTCAAATATCAGATCATTTATGCTTCTGTTTCTCAGCAAAGAAAAGACATGAATACGCTGGGGCACAAGGGAGAATATTTACATCACACCTGTTTTGGTGTCAAGCTCAAAATAGTACAAATGTGATTTATTTTATCATCCCCTTGTTGATTCCAGTACCTGCTGAAATGAGGCGTCCCATAATCACATTTTCTTTGAGCCCCTTCAACTCATCCATCTTTCCAGCCATAGCGGCATTGGTCAGAACCTTTGTCGTCTCTTGGAAAGAGGCCGCTGAGATAAAGCTCTCGGTTGACAGCGACGCCTTGGTAACACCAAGGAGCAGCGGCTCTGCGGCCGGCGGTTTAGGCGCTTCATCCATTTTGCCACCGTCGGCGATAAAGGTGCTACGCTCTGCCATCAGCCGGTCACGTTCGTTTTCAAAAACCCACCATTCAACCTGTTTACCGATCATGAACTTGGAATTGCCCGAAGCGGTTATCATAACCCGGCGCAGCATCTGGCGGACAATGACCTCAATGTGCTTATCATTGATTTTAACACCCTGCAGCCGGTAGACCTCCTGGATCTCGTTTACCAGGAACTTAGCCAGTTCCTTGACACCGAGAACCTTGAGGATGTCGTTGGGGACGATGGTTCCTTCCATCAGCCGCTCTCCGGCCTGGACGTAATCACCCTCATGAACGATGATATGTTTCGACTTCGGCACCAGGTACTCCTGAGATCCCCCGTACTCGGGGGTGACAACGACTCGACGCTTGCCCTTGAGTTCCTTGCCGAAGCTGACCCGACCGTCAATTTCAGAAATAATTGCCGGTTCTTTTGGTTTGCGAACCTCGAACAGTTCGGCAACTCGGGGCAGTCCACCGGTAATATCTTTTGTCTTCGAGGTCTCCCTCGGAATCTTACCAACGACGGTACCTGCCTTAATCTCATCGCCGTCATCAACGGTGATAATGGAGCCAACCGGCAGGCTGTAACGGGCAAAGATTTCCGAATCAGGCAGCTTCAACGTCTTGCCTCGTTCACCTTTAACCGAAACGCGGGGATTTAACTGCGCCCCAACGGCCGAGTGAACGATGACCTTGGAGGATTTGCCGGTAACCGGGTCAATCTTCTCCTGCATGGTCACACCTTCATCGACATCTCCATACTTGATGATACCTTCGACCTCGGCAACGATCGGAATGGTATAGGCATCCCAGTCGGCCAGGATAGTTCCCGGTTTCAGCGTTGACCATTCATCTACCAGGATCTGGGCACCATAATTAACCTTGAACCGTTCGCGTTCACGTATTTTTTCCTTTTTCGTGACCTCTCCCTTCTCACGGACAATCAGCTCTCTGTTCAAAGACATTTCGATCTCGACATTTTTGTTACCGATTTTGATGCCTTCGAGATGCTTGTTGAAATCCTGCTCGCCGAAGGTGATGATCTCCGCATTACGATTCATGACAATCTTAATGCCCTCGGCATTTACAACGTAATGCATGTTCTTGAAGGCAACGATACCGCCGAGTTGAGAGACCAGTTCCGCCTGCTCAACCGCCCTGCTTGCAGTACCACCGATATGGAAGGTACGCATGGTAAGCTGGGTACCGGGTTCACCAATGGACTGAGCGGCAATAACACCGATGGCTTCACCGATATTGACCATATGGCCACGACCGAGGTCACGACCGTAGCATTTAGCGCACACACCCCGGCGGGCCCGGCAAGTCAGTACCGAGCGAATATGAACCCGGTCGATACCGGCTGTCTCAATCTTCTCAACAATCGATTCCGTAATCTCTTCGCCGGCAGGCACAATAACCACATCCTCAGAAGAGGGGTCTTTGACATCTTCAAGCGCAACCCTGCCCAGAATACGTTCGCCGATCGGAACGATAATTTCACCGCCATCCATCAGCGGCTCAGCAACGATACCGTCCAGAGTCCGACAATCGGTTTCGACAATTGTCGATTCCTGGGCGACATCAACCAGCCTTCTGGTCAGATAGCCGGAGTTTGCCGTTTTCAGAGCAGTATCGGCAAGACCTTTACGAGCGCCGTGAGTTGAAATAAAGTACTCGAGCACGCCCAGACCTTCCCGAAAGTTGGCCTTAATCGGTGTTTCAATAATCTCGCCGGACGGCTTGGCCATCAAACCGCGCATACCGGCCAATTGCCTGATCTGATCACGTGAGCCCCTGGCCCCGGAGTCGGCCATAATAAAGATTGAGTTGAAGCTCTGGGAGTCAACGACCTTGTTTTCCCGGTCCTTGACATAATCCACCTCAATTTCATCCATCATTTCGTTGGCTACATCCTCGGTGGCCTTGGACCAGATATCGACTACTTTGTTATATTTTTCACCCGAGGTGATGAGCCCGTCGGAATACTGCTTTTCAACATCGGCAACCTCCGTTTCGGCCTTCTCGACCATATCTTCTTTAGCCAGTGGAATCTTCATATCGTTGATGCAGATGGAGATTCCAGCCCGGGTGGCATACTCGTAACCGATATCCTTAAGCCGATCGGTCAGTATGACCGTATCTTTGGTTCCGGCATGACGGTAGGTGAAATCGATCAGTGTGGCCAGCGCCTTCTTCTTGAGTACCTGGTTGATAACTTCAAAGGGTATCTTCTTGGGCAGCAGTTCACCGATAATGACCCGACCCATGGTCGTCTCCACCAGTTTGCCGCCCCGGCGCACTTTAATCCCGGCCTGCAGATGGACTTCCTTATGGTCATAGGCGATTCTCGCCTCTGACACATCGGCAAACACCTTACCTTCACCAGGTACGTTGATCCGCTCCCTGGTCATGTAGTAGAGACCGAGAATGATATCCTGGGATGGGATGATGATCGGCTCGCCGTTGGCAGGGGACAAGATGTTGTTGGTGGACATCATCAATACCCTTGCTTCAACCTGGGCTTCCACTGAAAGCGGTACATGAACCGCCATCTGATCGCCATCAAAGTCGGCGTTAAATGCAGAACAGACCAGTGGGTGCAGCTGAATCGCCTTGCCTTCGATCAGGACCGCCTCAAAGGCCTGCATACCGAGTCGGTGAAGGGTTGGGGCCCGGTTAAGGATAACCTGGTACTCAGTAACCACCTCGTCGAGTACATCCCACACCTCTTTGACACCTTTTTCCACCATCTTTCTGGCGCTCTTTATTGTGGTTACAAAACCACGCCGCTCAAGCTTGTTGTAGATAAAGGGTTTAAACAACTCAAGAGCCATTTTCTTCGGCAATCCACACTGGTGGAGCCTGAGGTTGGGGCCAACCACAATAACGGACCGGCCGGAATAATCGACACGCTTACCGAGCAGGTTCTGGCGGAACCGTCCCTGTTTACCTTTGAGCATATCGGCCAGAGATTTGAGCGGTCGCTTGTTGGCGCCGGTAATGACCCGGCCGCGACGACCGTTGTCAAAGAGTACGTCAACCGCTTCCTGAAGCATACGTTTCTCGTTACGGATAATGATATCCGGCGCATCGAGCTCGAGCAGCCGCTTCAAGCGATTGTTGCGATTGATAACCCGGCGGTACAGATCATTCAGATCAGAGGTGGCAAAACGTCCGCCTTCCAGCGGCACCAGCGGTCTGAGATCGGGCGGCAGTACCGGAATTACCTCCAGTATCATCCATTCAGGTTCATTGCCTGATTCGATAAAAGCCTCGATAACGTGCAGGCGTTTACCGAACTTCTGGCGTTTGGTCTGGGATCCGGTGGTTCCCATTTCAGCCCGTAATTCTTTCGACAACTCCTGCAACTCCTGAGAAGCGAGCAATTCACGAATCGCCTCGGCGCCGATTCCCACTTGGAACTGTCCCGCATACTCTTCCCGAGCCTTACGGTATTTTTCTTCGGTGAGCAGCGTTCCTTTGGGAATATCTTCGGTCTCCGATTCGACAACCGCATACTGCTCAAAATAGAGAATCCGCTCGAGCTGCTTTAAGGTCATATCGAGCACTGCCCCGATTTTCGACGGCAGGCTTTTCAAAAACCAGATATGGGCTACCGGGGCCGCCAGTTCTATATGGCCCAGACGCTCACGGCGCACCTTCGACTGGATGACCTCAACACCGCACTTTTCGCAGACCACACCACGATGTTTCATGCGTTTGTATTTACCGCAATTACACTCAAAATCTTTTACCGGTCCAAAAATCTTGGCGCAGAAAAGACCGTCCCTTTCGGGTTTGAATGTACGGTAGTTAATGGTTTCCGGTTTCTTCACCTCACCGTGAGACCAGTCAAGAATCTTATCAGGCGAGGCAAGAGAAATCTTAACCGCTTTAAACTTGGTAGGAGCCTTCGGTTTCTGAAAAAAATTGAATAACTCTTCCACGAGTTCACCTCTGCTTCAAATTTTATTATGCCCGGGATTGTCCCGAGTCTTGAAGAGCTGGCTTGAGGTTGGCTATTCCTCAATAAGCTCCATATTTAGACACAGTCCCTGCAGTTCTTTTACAAGGACATGGAAGGATTCCGGTAAACCGGTTGCCAGGAAGTTGTCGCCCTTGACAATCCTTTCATACATCTGGGTCCGCCCTTCCACGTCATCAGATTTGGCTGTCAAAAATTCCTTCAAAGTGTAAGCGGCGCCATAGGCCTCCATCGCCCAGACCTCCATCTCACCGAGACGCTGACCGCCAAATTGAGCCTTACCGCCAAGCGGCTGCTGGGTCACTAGAGAATAAGGTCCGGTGGATCGGGCATGAATCTTGTTGTCGACCAGATGGTGCAGTTTCAACATATACATGGCGCCAACGGTAACCATATTGTCAAACGGCTCACCGCTGAGACCGTCATAGAGCTGTACCTGACCGACTTCGTCCACCCCGGCCTCAATGAGAAGCTCCCTGATGTCAGCCTCTCCGGCGCCGTCGAACACCGGAGTGGACATATGCAGACCATCCTGCTTCGTCCGCGCCCACTCAATCAGTTCTTCGTCATTCAGACCTTTGGTTATGGACGTAAACTCTTGTTTTGAATAGACCTTTTTCAACTTGGCCTTGATAAGCGCTGCGCCCTGTTGGCGGGCCATGTCACCGATCTGATCGCCAAGCTTTTTGGCGGCATAGCCAAGGTGGGTCTCAAGAACCTGTCCGACATTCATACGCGATGGTACACCGAGCGGGTTGAGCACGATATCGACTGTGGTACCATCGATAAAATAGGGCGTATCCTCTTCCGGCAGCAGGCAGGAAACGACACCCTTGTTACCATGTCTTCCGGCCATTTTATCACCGACCGAGAGCTTGCGTTTAGTGGCCACATAAACTTTGACCATTTTGACCACACCCGGAGGCAGATCGTCACCTTTTTTCAAGCGTTCGATAATGCCGTCGTACCGTTTACTGATCAAACCAGCCTGCTTTTCGTAACGGCCGTAGATATCCTCAATCTTGTCAAGGTATTTTGCCCGCTGGGAAAAATCGAGTTTGCGAAGAGTGTGGAAACCCACATTTTCTGCAAGGTCGCCACTGAACTTCTTGCCCAGCTTGACCAGTACAGTTCCGTCTTTGGCTTTGACATCTTCCTTAACGGTCTTGTTATTGATGATCTTTCCCACTTCCCTGCAGACACCACTTTTGAGACTGGCAAGCTCATCAAATTTATCCTGGTTCAACCTTTCAATCTCCAGGTCTTCAATCATCAAAGAACGCTCGTCCTTATCAACTCCTTTACGTGAGAAAACCTTGACATCGATAACAACTCCTTCAACCCCAGGAGGTACGCGCAGTGATGAATCTTTGACATCCTGGGCCTTCTCTCCAAAAATTGCCCGCAGCAGCTTTTCCTCAGGGGAAAGGACCGTTTCCCCCTTCGGGGTTACCTTGCCGATCAACGTATCTCCGGCTCCCACTTCCGCTCCAATCCTTACAATTCCAGACTCATCAAGATTACGCAGGGTATTCTCACTGACATTGGGAATATCACGGGTAATCTCTTCCTTACCCAGTTTGGTATCCCGAGCCATGGTCTCGAACACTTCGATATGCAGGGAAGTAAAAGCATCCTGCTTTAAAAGCAGTTCATTGATCAGGATCGAATCCTCGAAGTTAAAGCCGCGCCACGGCATAAAAGCAATGGTCACATTTTTGCCGAGGGCCAGTTCACCATTATCGCAGGACGGGCCGTCAGCCAGAACGGTACCTTTGTGCACACGGGTTCCCGGTTTAACCAGCGGTTTCTGGTTAAAGCAGGTGTTCTGGTTCGATTTTTTATATTTTCCCAGCCGATAAACGGCGACCCCGGTATTGGAACCGTCGACGCCCGGTTCGTCATAGCAGATCACAATTCGGTTGGCATCAACCTCCTCGATCACACCGTCCCCTCCGGCCAGTAGACAGGCGCCGGAATCCCTGGCAACGTGGCGTTCCATACCGGTTCCAACCAGTGGTGCGGCGGTGCGCATCAAGGGAACCGCCTGGCGCTGCATGTTGGAGCCCATCAAGGCTCGGTTGGCGTCATCATTTTCAAGAAATGGAATCAGGGAGGCAGCAATGCTGACCAGCTGATTCGGAGCAATGTCAATATAGGTAACGCTGTCGGCACTGGTAGTGATAACTTCGCCGTCTTCCCTGACAATCAGCGTATCGGGAATTATCCGGTTTTTCTTATCAAGCGGAGTCAGAGCCGGAGCGATGTAGTTATTCTGCTCCTGAAGGGCACTCAGGTAGTTGATCTCCTCATCATAAACGATTCGATCGCAGACCTTCCGGTAGGGGGTTTCGATAAAACCGTAGGGGTTTACCCGGGCATAGGTGGCAAGCGATACGATCAGACCGATATTGGGTCCCTCAGGGGTCTCGACCGGACAAATCCTCCCGTAATGGGTCGGATGCACGTCACGGACCTCGAAACCGGCCCGTTCGCGGGAAAGACCGCCTGGTCCAAGGGCGCTCAGGCGGCGCTTATGGGTAACCTCCGACAGCGGATTTGTCTGATCCATAAACTGGGATAACTGGCTGGTACCGAAAAATTCCTTGATAGCCGCTGAGATCGGTTTGGGATTGACGAGATCGTGGGGCATCAAGGTTTCCACATCTTGAAGCGTCATTCGCTCTTTGATGGCACGCTCCATACGGACAAGACCCATCCGATACTGATTCTCCACCAGTTCGCCGATAGTCCTGACTCTTCTGTTACCCAGATGATCAATATCATCAACGGTTCCCTGACTGTCCTTGAGACGAATCAGATATTTCACCGCTTCAATGATATCTTCTTTGGTAAGTGCCCGTTGAGAGATATCCACATCAAGCCCCAGGCGAGCGTTAATTTTATAACGGCCAACTTCTGATAGATCGTAAAGTTCACCGTTGAAAAACAGATCCTGGAAGAAACCTTCGGCAACTTCCGGAGTCGGAGGACTCGAAGGCCGCAGCCGCCGATAGATCTCCAGCAAGGCGTCCTCAGTTGAAGCAACTTTGTCGACTGCCAATGTTTTTCTAAACGAATCAGAATATTTCACCCCGTCAATTCCGAGCACCCTGAATTCCTTTATTTTGGCACCATCGAGGGTTTCCAACAGAGATTCAGTAATTTCGGTATTGTACATGATAAGCGGCTGATCCTCTGCAGGATCGGCAATATCATGACAAATCACTCTACCGACCAGGGCCTCAGGCGAGATCTGCATATACTCAATCCCGGCCTCTTCAATCCTGCGGCACAAAGCACGAGAGATCTTCCTTCCCTTTTTACCGAGAAGTTTGCCGTCTTTGGGGTTGATAAGATCAAATTCCAGTCTGGTTCCAAAGGCTGTTTCTTCACTGAAACTGATTATGTACTGATCTTTTTTCTTCTTCTTGATCGTACTGATCGGATAAAAATCTTCCAAAAGCTCCGTTCCGGTATAGCCAAGAGCTTTAAGCAGGGTCGTTACCGGGAATTTTCGACGGCGGTCGATACGCACATGGAGGATGTCTTTTATATCAAATTCAAGATCAATCCAGGATCCCCGCACCGGAATGATGCGCGCCGAGTATAGTAATTTATCACTGGCATGGCTTTTACCCTGATCGTGGGTATAAAACAGACCGGGTGAACGCTGCAGCTGGGAAACAATTACCCGCTCGGTACCGTTAATGACGAACACGCCATCGGCCGTCATCAGCGGCAACGAACCAAAAAATACCTCCTGTTCCTTGATGTCCCGAATAGACTGGACACCGGTCTCTTCGTCGACGTCAAAAGTGATCAGCCGGACAACGATCTTGAGCGAAATTTCATGGGTCATTCCCCGCTGCTGACACTCCTGAACCGTATATTTCGGTTCCCCGAATTTATACCTGACAAACTCAAGAGAACAAACGCTGTTAAAATCATTAATTGGAAATATTTCTTTTAAAATAGACTGGAGTCCTATATCTTCGCGCTCTTCAGGACCGGAATTCATCTGCAGAAAATGTTCATACGATTTTCTCTGCATTGAGATCAGATGCGGTGGTTCCAGAATGCTGGTTGCACTGGCAAATTGCTTTCTGATTCTTTCCATGATTTTCCTCGATATTGTTAAGAAGCCTTAACTTATCAATAATTTATGCAAATTTTGTCTTTTCGCGGTGGCAGTCAGAGCCGTAAACGGTTAAAAACCTGGCTGGAGGCGAATCTATCTGCTGCATGAATAGGATAAACTTATGAATGATAACGTTATGAGATACCCAGATCCATTAGTAAGCATCACACCTTCTCTCGTCAAACGTGAACCAACCCTTGTCCTGAGCGCCAAAAAAATGTAACCATTTGTTTTTAAAGAACAATTATCACAACTTTAAAGAAAATGGCAGAAACGCGACACGCCGCGCATAAAAGCGCAGCGTGTCGTAATCATAACGGCCCGTACAGCGAACCGTCCGATTTATGAAAATACTATTTTATTTCGACTGATCCGCCTACACCTTCAATCTTGGCTTTGATTTCTTCAGCCTCTTCCTTGGTCACAGCTTCCTTAACCGGCTGCGGCGCGCCCTCAACCAGTTCCTTGGCCTCTTTCAGACCGAGGCTGGTAATAGCGCGAACCTCTTTGATGACCTTAATCTTCTGGTCGCCGGCACCGGCCAGGATTACATCAAACTCAGTTTTCTCCTCGGCAGCACCGCCATCACCTGCATCACCTGCAGGACCTGCGGCGGCAACGGCAACTGGTGCAGCAGCTGATACCCCGAATTTTTCTTCAAGTTCTTTGATGAGCTCAGAAAGCTCGAGAACGCTCATGTTGGAGATGAATTCAATTACGTCGTCTTTTGTTACAGCCATTTTATTTTCCTCTTTTATTGCGGTAAATAAATTTGATTGCTCAAACTGTTTGTGGCCTGAATCAGGCCTGTTCCTTCTGATCCTTTACTGCCTGCAGACCATAGAGCAGATTTTGCGGTACTGCTGAGAGTACCCTGACAAGTGCGGTCGGAACACCATTCATCACTGACAACAACTGGCCAAGCAAAATTTCCTTTGATGAAAGTTTTGACAGAGCGACCAGATCGTCGATGGTGATTTTTTCTCCTTCAAGAACAGCAGACCGAAACTCAAACTTTTCATAATCTTCGGCGCACTTTGCCAGCACCTTTGCCGGAGCTACCGGATCATCATAGGACATGACAATGGCTGTCGTCCCGGTGAAATCATCGGTAAGTGACTCACAGGACGTATCGGTAACTGCTCTTTTCAGAAGAGTGTTTTTGGCGATGCGGATTTCAGAGCTTGTCTGCCGGAGATCCCGACGAATGTTCTCAAGATCTGAAACCGTCAAACCGCAATAGTCTGCAACGACAGATAACTTTGCACGATTGAACGACTCGCTCAATTCGGCGACTATTGCTGCTTTCTCGTCTCGATTCAAATTACCCTCCTCGTTTTTGCGTTAATTACGTTTTTCGAAACAGCAGTTACCAAGTGATAATTATCACTTATCTCAGTCTCGGCAGGTCGGTAAGACCGATTAAACTTTCGTGCCTGCTGTCTTCGACAAATTAATCACCGCTGATGCGGCTTTTAATTTTTCCTCTTGCCTGTTAACTACGTTATTTGGTTCTGGTCCTGACATCCAAGGTATCAACCTTGAATCCCGGACCCATAGTTGAAGATATTGAAATTGACCGTAGATACACGCTTTTACTGGTTGACGGCTTTAATTGAATAAGCCGGTCAATAAAGGCAACCGCGTTTTCATACAGTTTCTGGTCCCCAAAAGAAACCTTACCAATTCCGGCATGGACAATTCCTGCCTTGTCAACCCTAAAATCTACCTTGCCGCCTTTAATCTCTTTAACGACATCGGCGATATCAAAGGTGACGGTACCGAGCTTGGCATTGGGCATCAGGTTACGGGGACCTAAAATCCGTCCGATCTTACCAACGGTTCCCATCATATCCGGCGTTGCCACCGTCTTATCAAATTCGAGCCAGCCTTCCTTAATCTTCTCGACCAAGTCGTCAGACCCGACGTAATCGGCTCCAGCCTCTTTGGCTTCAGCTTCTTTAGGGCCTTTGGCAAAAACGAGAACCCGGGTCACTTTTCCAGTACCGTGGGGAAGAACAACGGAAGAACGAACCATCTGATCGGCGTGTCGTGGATCAACGTCAAGTTTTACAGCAATATCGACCGTCTCGTCAAAAGAGGTATAAGAAGAGGCAACCACCTGCTTAACCACCTCATCAACGGGCATAGCAACGGTCCGGTCGACTCCTTCTACTTTGTTTCTGTATTTCTTTCCATGTTTCGGCATAACAGCCTCCTACTGCACGTGTGCCTGATCAGCCAGACTCCAGAGGTACGTAGTAAAGTTAAGGTTAGTGATTAATCGACAACGGTAAGTCCGGCGCTTCTGGCTGAACCCTCGATAATTCTCATTGCGCTTTCAACATCGTAGGCATTGAGATCGAGCATCTTGATCTCGGCGATCTCTCTGATCTTGTCCCGGCTGATTTCAGCAACACGCTCTGTTTTCGGGTTCCCTGACCCTTTCTGAACGTTTGCAGCTTTGAAAAGCAGTACGGACGCCGGTGGTGTCTTAGTGATGTAGCTGAATGATCGATCCTGATATACGGTGATGACAACGGGAATAATCGTGTCACCCATTGATTGCGTCTTGGCGTTAAAATTTTTGCAGAATTCCATTATGTTAACACCATGCTGACCAAGAGCCGGACCGACGGGCGGCGACGGATTGGCCTTTCCGGCCGGAATCTGAAGCTTGATATATGCCATTATTTTCTTGGCCATTTTTCTACTCCAACAATAGTGACGAAATGTAAATACGTCTTATTAATCTTATAAAATCAGGTGTTTGAAACCTGAACAAATTCCAGTTCAACCGGCGTTTCTCTACCGAAAATGGAGACCATAATCCGGACTCTGCCCTTATCGGGAAAAACCTCGTCGACCACGCCCTGAAAATTGGCAAACGGTCCATCGATGACCCTGACAACCTCACCGATATCGAAAACGACTTTCGGCCGCGGCCGCTCGGAACCATCCTGAATTCTGCCGATGATTTTACCGGCATCCTCATCAGAAAGGGGGACTGGATTGCGGTCATCGCCAACAAAACCAACCACCCGGGGCATATTCTGATGAATGATATGCCAGGTAGTATCGTTAAGCTCCATACTTACCAGCATGTATCCTGGAAAGAACCTTCTCGAAGAAGTCTTGCGGGAGCCCTTGATCATTTCAACAACCTGTTCGGTCGGAATCAGAATCTCCCCAAAATGCTCTTCTAACCCCTCCTTGCCTATTCGCTCCTGAAGCGTTGCCTTTACCCGTTCTTCATATCCGGAATGGACCTGCAATATGTACCATTGTCTAGCCATTTTATTACCGTTTGTCTATAGGACAGGAAAAAGGTTACGTCTGATTCTGCCAATGCGCAATCAGCGCAGAATAAGAGATATTAATTTACCCAGAACAACATCGACTGTACCGAGGTAGGCTGAAACAATAAAGGTCAGTAGAATCACCATACCGGTGAGCCCCAGTGTCACCTTTTTATCAGGCCAGGTTATTTTGGAAAACTCGGCCTGAACCTCACCGACAAATTTCTTTATCTGAGTAGGTGAAAACGGGGAGGGCTGTGCCTTGTCCGCAGCAACCTGTTTACTGCTCTGATTTGTTTTACCTGCCATCGCTACACCGTGAGAAGTTTATTTTTTCTGTCTGTGGCAGGCCAGGAGGGATTCGAACCCCCAGCCCCCGGATTTGGAGTCCGGTGCTCTACCAATTAGAGCTACTGGCCTACCAGACAGCTTACTTTGTCTCTTTGTGCGGAGTATGGCTCCGGCAAAACGGACAATATTTTTTGAACTCCAGCTTACCAGGTGTATTCTTTTTGTTTTTCGTCGTCGTATAATTCCGACGCTTGCAGGTACCGCATGCAAGGGTAACAATATCTCTCATCTCTATACTTCCTGCTTCAAGAAACAATTACCCCACTCTTTTCGAGAGCGGGGTAAACGTTCGTAATTAGTGGGCCTTAGCCCAAAATTTCACTGATAACGCCGGCGCCTACCGTACGACCACCCTCGCGAATAGCAAAGCGAAGGCCTACGTCCATGGCGATCGGGGTGATCAACTCGGTATCTATGGCTACGTTG
>Ga0056106_100090_pt1 | contig 15872 bp, 16 predicted proteins | sample WorMetcrassitun1_FD_77012 | JGI IMG/M metagenome (GOLD analysis project Ga0056106, IMG submission 77012) | Marine gutless worms symbiont microbial communities from Max Planck institute for Marine Microbiology, Germany - Olavius crassitunicatus.1 ... | reverse complement strand
CGATTCTTGTCGGTTCAATCTGGGTCGTCATCTGGTGCGTGCTGAGACTTATCAATTTCTAAGAATGCGTTCCTTTGCTTGTTGGGAAAATGCAGCAATGACCTAGGTTGATATCAAGCAGGTTTTAGTAGTTCAAGGAAGTTAACTTGGCAATGCCTATGTTTGGCCACTCACCAATACTATTTAACATAATATACATTATGTGCAGTTATGTATTAAGGATGATACTGGTTGAATGGGTTACTAAGTCCGTTAAACATAAATTGACTACCGGCCTAATTTCATCGCCTTGTTCTATAGGATCTACTAAATTAGGATCTACTAAATTGCAAATATAGCTTAAAGCTCGACAAGGGGCATTTTCAGTTTGTGAGTTAAAATTTGACGCACTCAGATTGCGTCTAAGCGATTTAAACAGTCAAGGGCATGTTCTCTTTTAGTCTTATGTATGGGGCTTTTTGACTACTGTAGATTTTGATTCAAGAAAAGGATTTGAAATAAGTACTTTTCGAGCCTCACTAGCTATACAGCCCTATTTCTCTTTCTACATTTCACCGGCTTTCAATACAAAATGCTTTTTCTTTCCCCGTATTGGTCATTACGCCCAAGCGTAGAATTTTTTTATTTTCGAGCTATCATAATGAATAGCTCGATCCTATTAGCTTTTTATTTACATACTTAATTAGCTAGAGATTAGGAAGTAAATTAATTAAGGTAGGACCGTGATGATCCAAATTAAAGTGAAATTTTTTTAAACGACTACTTGAAATTTAAAATAACATACCTAACTTATCTAGATGAGTTAAATGTAAGATTACTATTACAGGAGGGTTAAAATGGCTTTACGTGTTTCGCATCCATTAAAGGGTCTATTCAGTTTACAACAGGCCCTTGCCGACATCGATTCCGGAGATGGCTGGTTCTCAGGCAGTACCAGCAACCGGGGTGGCTTTCCACCCATCAATATCTTCCAGGATAAAGACGACTACGTTATGATTGCTGAGATCCCGGGTATTAAACGTGAAAACGTGAACGTCGAGGTGCATCGTAATCGCGTGCGTCTTTCCGGTGAGAAAAAGATCCACTACGGGGATGATGTGAGCGTTCATCGCAGTGAACGTCAGGATGGGCGCTTTGATCGCACCTTCGCTACCCCTTTTGAAATCGACGCAGACAGTGTCAAAGCTGAATACCAGGACGGGATCTTGGCTCTTTCCCTACCCAGGGCTGAGCAGGATAAACCCCGTTCGATTACAGTTTCCTAATCAACGAATAGTTAAATTGCAAGAGATTATCATGAAAGAATCATCTGACCTCAAAATCCAGGAAAAGAAAGAACTGGAATCCAAAGAAGAGAAAACAATTCCGGGCAAATACTATATGCCCTATACCGACATCTATGAAACCAGTGATGCTCTGACTGTTGTCATGGAGATCCCCGGTATTAAAAAAGATGCCATTGATATCAATCTGGAAAAAGATGAATTGACGATCAATGCAGATATCGACTTAGGTAACTATCAGGATTTTGAACCGGTATATACAGAATACAACATTGGTCATTTTAGTCGTGGCTTTGCCCTATCCAACAAAGTGGACCAGGGCAAGATTGAAGCCAACGTGGTCGACGGGGTTTTGTCTCTTACACTACCTAAAGCTGAAGGTGCAAAGCCAAGAAAGATTACAGCCAACTAAGGTCATACTTATACTCTACTAGTCATAAGTTTATTCAAAGCACATGCGAAGATGGTTAATATGACAATATTACAGCAGTTACGCGAAGATGGTAGTCATTCCTGGGGAAATTTGTTACAGGATTGGCGGCATTTGTCCAATCGCGTCAGTGGTGCTTTAACAAAGTTTATTCCTGTTCGTAAAAATGATGAGCAGGATAATTCCCCAGCCAGCATTGCTGGCCAAAATACTCGCTGGGGATCAATGGCAGCTGAGGTGTTTGATGATAATAGCAAGATTATAGTCAAATTGAAGGCTACGGGTATGGAATCCAATGATTTCGATATCCAGATCCGTAATAATGATGTATTGTTTGTCCGTGGTGAGAAAAAATTTCAGCGTGCTCTAGACAAGGGCCACTACCATTTAATGGAATGTGCTTATGAGTACTTTGAACGAGTCATCCCCTTGCCACGTGAAGGAGAGTTGAGGTCACATATAAACGAGAACTATTGCATATCACCCTGCCGAAAACCGACAAGGTGGAACCTGCTTAAGCCCACGTTGTTGATAAGAAAGACGGGGATCGTTATGCTGGAATTCAGAACATTGTGCTTGTCATTGTTGTTTATTATCCTTGCGTTGCCGCCATACGCACATGGTGACGGAGGCATCGCTAACCTGCGTCAAACCGGCAAGGCCTTTGCTTCAGTCGCCCGAACCGTGTCACCATCTGTGGTCTTTATCCAGGTGGAAGGTAAGTCACCACCAACCAGCAGCGGGAGACAGCCCTACCCGTTTGGTAATCAGTGGCCATTTGGTGATGATTTTTTAAGACACTTCTTTGGTGATCGCCTTCCGAGGATACCCCATCCTGAAGCACCGCAAAGTGCCAGGCCCATTATAGGGCAGGGCTCAGGCTTTATCTTTGCGGCTGAAGATGGTTTATTGCCCGACATCACCTATATCCTGACTAACAATCACGTCGTTGAGAACGCAGAGAAGATCAGAGTAAAGTTCCAGAATGGCCGTGAATTTGATGCCGAAATCAAGGGCAGTGATCCACAATCTGATGTGGCCGTGATCAAAATCGAGGAAGGCGGCTTACCCGCACTCTCCCTGGCGAATTCTGCCAAACTGGAAGTGGGCGAATGGGTCATTGCCTTGGGTAATCCATTTGGGCTGAGTCATACCCTGACTGTTGGTGTTGTCAGCGCCAAAGGACGTACCAGTCTGGGTATCAACGATTACGAAGATTTTATTCAAACCGATGCGGCCATTAATCCAGGTAATTCCGGCGGCCCCCTGGTTAATCTGAATGGTGAAGTAGTCGGGATCAATACCGCCATCTTTACTCGCAGTGGTGGATATATGGGTGTTGGCTTTGCCATCCCCATTAATCTGGTGAAAGTCATTGCCAACCAATTGATTGCAGAAGGCACAGTTACCCGCGGCTTTCTTGGGGTCGTGATCCAGGATTTGACATCGGATCTGGCAGAGTCCTTCGATATCGAGCAAACCAATGGGATACTGGTAGCCCAGGTTTCGGAAGGTTCTCCGGCTGAAAAAGCTGGTTTACAACAGGGTGATGTTATCGTGGCCTATCAAGATAAACCGGTCATCAGTATAGGAGGTTTCCGCAATCGTGTTTCATTGACCTCTCCAGGTAGTCGAGAACGTTTGACGATTATGCGAGACGGGAAACGCCGAAATATTAACATCACTATTGGCAAACTAACCGATAATAGGCTACTTGCCGGCACCTCTTCTCAAAGTGCTGATAAATTGGGCCTCACTGTTCAGACCTTAACACCAGAGTTAGCAAAACAATTTGATACGGAGACTGTAGAAGGTGTGGTTGTATTTGCTGTCAGACCAAATTCTATTGCTGCCAGTTCTGGAATTCAACCGGGAACCGTTATCTTACAGGTCAACCAGGAAGTGGTGCGCAATGCAACAGAGTTCAAGCAAGCGGTCGGCAGGAGCTTGAGTGACAAACGCGTTCTGTTGCTTATCAAGAGAGGCGATATACAGCAGTTCTTGCTATTAAGTTGGTAACAATCTGATATTGAATTGATAACAATACTTAACGCTTGCAAGCACTAGTATAAGGAAAAGATAGCTGCTGTTAAGGAAATGCTTACTAGTTTAGCGTTCCCTTAACAGCTTTGATGATGGCGACTGAATATTTGTGATTCTGCTTTGTCGGTGTTAACAACAAACTGATTTATACGGAAAAATTAAAATATATCTTATTGATTTTTAACTCCCTTACCATTGGTGCTGTTTTCAGCACAAGTTAGGTAAACATAGTTTTTTGCTAATTTACGCAGGGTATGAAGTGCGCTCAACCTTAGTAAATTTGCTTCCAAGCAACACAACACACAACGACATATTATATTTTTGCTATGCGGTTATTGTGATGGCTTACATTTGAATTTGTTTAGTGAATCTAGTTTGCATTCATTTTCAGCTAATGTGCTAGTGATATTGTCTGATAGCAATAATATAGCTACTCAAGCATTTTAGCCTCGCGACGCTCTGGAACGATGAACATGCTGATTATGAAAGCGTTGCGACGAAAATTTTTCAGTTAGATAGTGTGTCTGATTTTACTGAGTTGGTAAATTTGCTGGATTACAATCCTGAATTGCTTCGTCATATCAGGAACGAAGATATGGCGTAAGACCGACATGGCATTGGGGAGGCCCAGGCTCTCTCCCTTATCGCCATCTGGATCGAAAACAAAAGCGAATTGAACTGTATGCCACACTTTTTGAGATTTACCAGGAATTGAAACATGCCAAGGATGTTATCGAGATATTAAATCAAAGGATTATTTCAGCAGCAGAAGAGATGCTTGCGGTTTATGAATTGGGCTATCAGTCGGGTCGCTATTCCCTGCTTGAGCTTATACAAACACAGCAATTGTTATTGAATGCGCGCTCTCGTTCTGTAGAGATGGTTGTTAACCGTCATAGCTATCGAATTGAAATTTGCCGTCTTACCGGCGCACAACTTAGTCAATGGTGAAACCCATATTACGTAATTTTATACTTACAATTATTATTATCGCGCGCCAGCTATTAAATAACCACGAAACACACACCCAAAATAGCTGATCATGAAGTACAGGAGGAAGACTTTGTCCGAGGCCCCCACAATGACAGTTTACTGAAGGATGGTCCGTTTGCACTTGAAATTACTATATTTGAATCTGACGTACCACCTGAATTTCATATCTACCCCTATTATCAGGAACAAGCCACAGATCCGGCAAGTGTCAATTTGAAATTGACACTTAGACGAGTGGGAAATGTTATCGATAACTTTGAATTTCACCACCAAAGTAATTATCTTCGTGGTGATAATATTGTTACTGAACCACATTTCTTTGATGTTACCGTCATAGCGGTATACCAGAAACGAAGTTATCGCTGGACTTATGACAGCTATGAAGGACACACACAAATCTTATTGAAACTTACCAATGAGGCAGATATTAAAACAGAAATAACGGGGCCGGCTGCAACGATCACAGAAACCCTTTCCTTAGCTGGACGTGTAGAGATCGATCCCAATCGACTTTCACAAGTCAGGCCACGCTTTCCCGACATAGTACAAAGTATTTATGTTGCTTTGGTGGTAATGGCTAAAGCCAGAGAATGCATGTTGACGGTGCAGAGTAACGACAGCTTACAGAACTACGCTGTAAACGCTCCTATCAGTGGCTTGATTATCAAACGTAATGTGCAGGTGGGTGAAGCCACTTCAGAAGAACCCCTGTTTACCATTGTTGATCTATCTCATGTGTGGGTAGAACTGGAAATTTTTGCTAAGGATGTTGCCCTGGTAAAACAGGGACAAACTATTACTCTGGCAACCTTTGGCGATTTTACATCTGATGGAGTTATTGACTGGTTGGCACCACTAAGTAGTCATGCCAGTCAAAGTATTCATGCGCAAGTACCAATGGATAACTCGGATGGCAAATTAAGACCCTGGCAATTCGTACGTACTGAGGTAGATATTGCCTAACACGAAGTAGCATTGGTGGTTAAACGATCTGCTGTACAGCAGATCCGCGATTTTCAAGTCGTGTTTGTGAAGTTTGATGAGACGTACGAGGTGCGCATGTTGTAATTTGGCCTTAGCAACAATCAATAGTTTGAAGTAATTGGTGGCCTAGTCCCTGGTACTGAATACGTAACGGAGAATAGCTATCTCATTAAGGCCGACATCGAAAAATTCGACACCAGTCATGATCACTAGGAGAAGAAATTCATATTGAGCTATCTGATTTCCGCTTCGCTTAATCACCGCTGGATGATGATCTTGTTTGCAGGGGATTTTGCTTTATTTGGCATGTATAACTATCAGCGCCTGCCCATTGATACCGTCACCGATATTACCAATATCCAGGTGCAGATAAATACAGAAGCCCAAGGTTATTCTACGTTTGAGGTGAAACAACGTATCACTTTTCCAATAGAAACAGCCATGACTGGTTTGCCGCATCTGGATTACAGCCGTTCAATTTCGCGTTACGGACTATCCCAGGTTGCCGTGGTATTTAAATAGCACACCGATATTTACCTGGCCAGGCAGTTGGGCAAACGAGAGGCTATCCGAAGTTAAAAGTCAGTTACAAGAGGGTATTGAGCCAGAAATGGGACCTATAGCTACTAGTATGGGTGAGATATTTATGCATACCGTCAATAGCGTTGATGGCGCAGATCACGATCCGATGCATCTAAGGGCCATGCAGGACTGGACTATAAGACCACAGTTACGCCAGACACCAGGGGTGGTAGAGATCAATACTATATTGATGGCTACACTAAACAGTTTCATGCACTACCAGCTCTGGAAAAGTTGCTCGCTTGCCAACTGAGTCTTGACAATATCATGGTAGCGCTAGCCAGGAATAACCTGAATACCGGTGCTGGTTATATTGAACGATTCGGTACACAGTATCTAATACGTTCCCCTGGTCAGCTAGCCAAGCTGGAGGATATTCACAATATCAGTGTCGCTATTCGCGATGATGTATCGATGATGCTATACGATGTAGCTGAGATCAAAATTGGCAATGAGCTAAGAAATGAAGCTGTCACACAGGATGATAAGGAAGTTGTATTAGGAAACGTTTTTACGCTGATTGGTGAAAATAGTCGCCAGGTAGCTTGGGCTACTGCCGAAAGTCTTGAGCGGATTAAACCCTTCTTGTCAGAAGAAGTGAAACTGAATGTCTTATATGTTCGCACTTCCCTGGTGGATAAAACTATTGCAGCAGTACAAAAGAATTTGTCGGAAGCAGTTTTGCTAGTAATTGTAGTTCTATTATTGCTATTAGGTAATTGGCGTGCTGCACTAATCACTGTGGCTGTCATTCCCATGGCCATGCTTATGGACTGCACTGAAATGGTGCCGGACTCGTGTGTCCAGAAACCTGATGAGCCTGGGAGTGCTTGGTTTTGGTTTTATTAATGTGCGACTGAGGCATCATCATCTACTACCATAATGACACCGTGTTTACGTTCTTTATCCGTAGTCACATCGTTCTCGGCCACATTCGTTTTAACCACCCCCATGTTATCATGACTTATCATAGGAAGTAGAAGTGAAAATATAGTACCTTCACCAGGGGTTGAAACTAGACGAATATGCCCGCCACAAGTATGCGTAATTCCGTGTATCATTGATAAGCCCATACCAGTACCCTTCTCTACCTTCTTAGTGGTATAGAACCGATTCGAATATTAGTGGTCTGTTCTCAACAAGAGTATCACAGCCTGAGTCTTTCACCGAAAGGATAAGAAAATTTCCGGACACGATCTTTTCACAAGAACTACATATCTCCTCATCACATATGGATTTAAACAGTTCAATCTCAATCTTACCGTTCCCCTCCATCGCATCACGCGCATTAATACAAAGATTCATAATCATTTGCTCAAACTCAGCCGGATCTATCTTTATATCAGGAAGGTCTCTGGTAACTGCACTTCAATGTTAGCCGATGAATGGATAGAAGTCCTCAGCAACTTCAAGGCATCTCTTACCAGGGGTTGAAGCGATTGCTGACTGCATTCACCAGGCAAGGTACGGCTAAACATCAGCATATGCTTAATCATTACTGTAGCCTGTTCACCTCCATGTTGAATTTACTTCAGGTAGTATGATGCGTGCGCCAGCTTACTCTTACTATCATTGACACAATGTCTAAGGGCCAATCGGATGCAACCAAGAATACTATTAAGAATATTCTTAAAGTTGTGTGCGATACTTTCAGTTAACTGACCGATTACCTTCATCTTCTGTGAGCGAAATAACTGTTGTTCAAATTTATGCTGCTCCTGCTCTGCTGCTTTGGCTCGACTCAGGTCTCGCCTCCAACAAATAATACATTCTTCATCATCAATCTCAGTAATAGCAACGGCTAAGGAAATAGGAATAATTTTACCGGATTTTGTCCAGTGTAGAGTTTCGTAATCATTAACCTCATTATTTTTTCTGAGTTCCTCTACAAGTTGGTTTCTGCCACCATATCTACCAGAGGAATTGTTAGATCTACTAAGAAGATAGTAAACGCTGTGATCGCGGTAAATAGCGTATACATATTAGGTCTCATTACCTTTCCGTTTTATGTCAATATTAGACAAAACTCATACCTATAATTGACGGCTTTGAAATACTATTCTTAGAACATTTACGAGTTGTTCGCATTAAATAAAATTAAGAACCTGTGCTAAATTCAAGATTATTGTATTTGGCCAGCATCCATTAGTAAGTAAGTAGTTGAGTCTTATGCCAATTTGTATACATAAAAGTACAGCTCTTCTCTATTTTAATGTTGACCGAATACCCTATATCGCTGTTAGGCAATAATTTTCAAATAGATAAAATCTTGATAGCCGAAATATTTAGTTTTATTATATTTAGCAGGTTGATTTGATACGTTTTTAAAATCATACTACTCTCGCTAGCTGCATCGTTTATTTTTTATTAAATTTTTTAAAATATCTGTGGTGGTGGCAGAAAAAAATGAGTGAATTCTTTAAGTCGGTTTGTCCATGTAAAGATTATTCTGAAAGTAATCTGGTTATTGCTGAGGCAGTGGACTACTGGGCAAGCAGGAGCATGTTTATGAAATGTGTGCATTTTATGACTGGTTTTTTTACTTTTGGTATTTGGTTCGGCTATATAATCGCGAGAATAATGATATGTAAAACGAAACTACGCTGTACTGAATGTGGTTCTTGGTTAGAAGATAGCAGTATTCGGAGCTCTCATTATTAAGCATTTTTATTTGATCGCCACAATTTTATTTTTTAAAGCCCTAAAAACTAAAGAAATCTATAACTATCCCAATGAAAGTAAGGATAAAGCCAAGAATCTCCCCCTCATAATTTCTAGTGGTATCGTAAGTGGTGAGAAACAAATCAACGGAGAACCGGCCTTTCTCAACAAAGCGTTAGGTAAAGGGTAAGTTGTACTGTTTAGCATGGAATCCCATGCATCGCCACATGAACCACCATGATCATGCCTTTATCTACAACGCAATACTTAACTGGAATGATCTAGGCAATCTGGAAAACAAAGAACTCAATATAGCTACTAGCAGGAATTAGTCTTCAATTTACTCAAAAACGGGTGAGCATTTTACTCATCATTAGATTCTATATTTACTGGTTTAGAGAAGTCAATCATTGGATTTTGGTCAACTTTTTATGCCACAAACTTCCTCTCCTTTTAATAATTAATTCGGATTTTTGTAGAATGGTCAAGCAATTGCGGAGAAATAATATGATTATTGTCATGATAAACGCCTATAGTAGCTTGTATACTGGGCAGCCAGATTAATAATATGTCTTAAGAACGAAGGAAGAGAAAGTGTCAGATACTTACCGATTTATGATAAAGGGATTATGGTTGAGCATACCTGTTTGTGGATTAAGTGTAATATTTGCGTGGGGCAATATAAATAATTTAATTCTTACAGGCGGTATAAAAGAATTGGCGATGATGATAATCATCCCTATGATTATTGGGTTGCCTTGGAACCTTCTTGGAACTTTTTTGATAATCATTGTTAGCATTGATCATGGAGGGAGCGATATGGTAAAAATGATATTATTCGTTCTCGGCAGCACCTGGATGTTTTTGTCCCTTACTCTCAACGGTGTATTGATAAGAATGCTTGCTAACCACATAACTGGTAAAGAAATTATTGCAGGTTTTACTCTTATCAAGCCCTGGAATAGTGAAGAGTAGTCCTAATACAAATTATGCATAGGCCTTCGCAAAAAAAACGTGATGGTCTGTGAATCTTTTTCTTTAAAGTAAGAGCAAAATCACAGATATCTATTATCTCTTGCGCTTCCCCCTAATCCTTCTTGATAGATTTTTCCACGTTCCAGTGTCACCAACTCCGCCAGTTCTACCTTGTGTCTGCGTAATTCATCAGTAAATAAACGTACCAATTCATCTTGCTTTGGATCCGGAGCCATACATCACTGCTTAAATACCAGTTCAGCTGCGGCTAAGCTGTTCGAAAGTCGGTTCTGGCTACTGATATTGATTCGACCAAGCAAGGACCCGTCTATAGGGCAGTAAACATCAAGTTTTCCATGAATAAAGGTATCTACTGGTAGTTCTAATCTATTCAGTATATTTTTTAAACGATCATGGATTTGTGGATTTTGATGGGGTAAATCATGATGACTTTTGGAGTTATCAAGTGCCTGCAAACTCATTAACTGTTTCCCTAGCCTGCTTGTGACCGAGCTGAACCATCCAGATAATACTTGCCAAACCGATTTGCCAGGAAATCATTCAGGCTTACTTGTTCCTATTTTATTAAACCTGCCTGGGGTAATTTATTTTTCGCTAGTAAATCGAGCATAGTACATATTCCTACAACAGTGGTAATTTGTATCGTGCTACAATCACGCTGATTTATTTTGTTGCTATGAATCTTGCTGGCATATGTTTCCTGGATAAACTTACCACACTTTTCTCCACTTACAGTCACAAAAATTAAAACCGTATCCTGTGTTGTTGTTGGCACAGCATTTTCCAGCACATCTTTTAATACATCTCGTCGCTGCTCCAAGCGAAGATCGTGTAATAAGGTTTTCATAATCTGACAACCAGGGTAGCGAATTGTCTGATAACTTAGATTTCTCATCTTACCAAGAAGAGTATTACCAAGTGTGTCCAGTCACCCTGATGTGTTGAATGATTCATAGCGGATCCAATCGCATGAAAATTCCTTCCAGGTACCCTATTGCTTTAACTTCACACAGTTTACCGTTTACGATAGCTATGCATGGCTCACACAATACTCATTAATAACACCATCGGTGCTCCAGGTTAGATTATAGTTGAGAGAATTAGAGGTGAATTGCGGAAGTGCGCCTACACGTATTTGAACTGCGTCTAGTGAATCAAATTCGCTGATAAGGTTGTTGGTGATGATGGAGATAAAGCCAGGCGCAATGCCACATTGTGGTATGAACGCAATATTGGCATTGCGGGCTACTGTAGCACTTCCCTTGCACTAACCACACCCTCGGTTAAGTCAAGATAATGTATACCAGCATAGTTAGCAGCATGGACAATCTGTTTATTAAGGAAGTATGGACAGGCATTCAATACTACAAACTTATCTTCAAGTGTAACCTGCAATTTCAGCTGATTTGTAACATCAAGAACTTTTTTTGTAACCCTGGTCGATCGGTAACAATATCCAGCTATTTTTGCTTTGAATCAGCAAGTGTAATTATATAATCAGCACTTCCCAGGAGAAGATCGGTGATCATTTCCTCAATCTTGCCGCTACCAATTACAACTACCGCTTTCATATCGTTCATGATTTTAGATTTCACAATAGAAGGTGTTGCCCAGAATTAAGCCAGATAAAAACTCAATTTTTGTTAAAATATAGCGATATAGCTTAACACTTCAACGAATGAATTGGTGATTTTGATGGATAGCATTGATCGGAAATTAATATTTCTACTGCGAGAGAATGTCCGTCTCCCTACTTCTGAGCTTGCCAGACATCTGGGAATATCGCGATCAACTGTACAAAGCAGATTACAACGCTTACAAAAGAAAAAGGTTATAGATCACTTTACCACCCAATTTGGTAATGGGTACGAGAAAGCACTGATCACAGCCCTCGTATTGCTCAAGCTTCACCAGAAATTAACTGCTGGTACTATAGCTGCAAAAGATACCAGAAATAAATTTCTTATATACGATAAGCGGTGACAATGATTTATTGCGATATTGAAAACCGAGTCAACAGAACAATTAAGTGTAGTTTTAGATGGGATGTGCAACCTTCCTGGGGTTGAGCGAACTACATCATCAGCAGTTCTTGAAACCAAGTTTGACCGCGTTAAATAGTTAACCTAATATGGTAAGTGAGGACTTCCGCCAAACAGGGCGCCTCAAGCGGCACCCTGTTTGTTTTTAGCGAAGAGTTCAATGATGAAAAAAATACTTAAGACAGAATATAACCCTGCTCGTCGTGTGTAGCGAGATCAAGCCCTTCGCTTTCTTCGTCTTCCGTAATTCTCAATCCAATCACTCCATCGACAAGCTTGAGTATAATAAAACTAACAGCACCACTATAAATAAACGTGATTATCACTCCGACACTTTGATTAACTACTTGAACGCCGATATTGCTTACGCCATCAGCTAAACCACGACCGGAAAAAATGCCGAGCGTAGTTGCTGAAAATACCCCTGTCAGGATCGCACCGACTATACCGCCAACGCAATGAATGCCAAATACATCAAGTGAATCATCATATCCTATAGCGCGTTTAAGCCTGGTTGATACATAAAAGCAGATTACACCTGAGACGACTCCGATGACTAACGCTCCCATTGGCCCAACTGATCCTGAAGCTGGAGTGATTGCTACCAGGCCTGCTACTGCACCTGAAACGATACCTAAGACACTGGGCTTACCACGCGGGGATAGCCACTCACTAAACATCCAGCCCAATGCCGCTGCAGCAGTTGCAATCTGTGTTACAGCCATGGCCATACCTGCGACACCATCCGCTGCAACTTCGCTACCCGCATTAAAACCAAACCAACCTACCCACAGCATGGCGGCGCCAATCACGGTAAGAGTCAGATTATGTGGTGGCATAGCTGTAGTTGGATAACCTTTACGCTTACCAAGAACAATACAGGCAACTAATCCTGCTGCACCGGCGTTAATATGCACTACTGTACCACCGGCAAAGTCAAGTATTGCCCATTTACTACCTAACCAACCGCCACCCCATATCCAATGACATATCGGGGCATAAACAATGGTCGCCCAGATCCCCATAAACCACAGCATCGCAGAAAACTTCATACGTTCAGCAAATGCACCCACAATCAGTGCTGGGGTAATAATGGCAAATGTCATCTGGAAGGTCATGAAAACAGTCTCCGGAATAGTGCCGCTCATACTTTCTACTGTTATGTTTGCCAGCAGTGCATTACCAAAACCACCCCAAAATGCTGACTCTTCACCAAAGGCTAGACTGTAACCGTATAAAGTCCATAATATGGTAATTAAGCAGGTGATGGCAAAACACTGCATCATCACAGAAAGAACATTCTTACTCCTGACCATGCCCGCATAAAACAATGAAAGACCTGGAATAGTCATAAATAGAACTAAAACTGTTGAGGTTAATATCCAGGCAGTATCACCAGAATTTAGCTCATTAGCCAAAACCGCGGAGGGAAAAGAAAAAACTAGTACTGGCAGCAGGGCAGATGCCGTTTTTCTTTTAAGCATTAGATTATATAGATGTGACATCAAATGCTCCTCAATGCAACATATTCTTCTAAAGTGCTTCATTACCCTCCCCCCGTCCGGACATGTGCAACTTCAGCTAACTCAAGAATAAAGATCTTCCCATCACCAATCTTACCGGTGCTAGCCGCCTCGCTAATGGCTTCGATAGTAGCTTCTACCTGCTCATCGTTGATCGCCATTTCAATTTTCACTTTTGGTAAAAAATCAACAACGTAATCCGCCCCTCGATACAGTTCGGTATGGCCTTTCTGCCTCCCAAATCCTTTTATCTCTGTTGCAGTTAAGCCTTGAACCACGAGATCGGATAAAGCATCACAAACGTCATCGAGTTTGAACGATTTGATGATCGCCACTACCATGTTCATCAGCTGACCTTCCAGTTTTTAGATGAGTGATATACGCAGCTAGCTAAATTTCTTATGTATGCCCGGATACAATAGAATGCTCGGGTGACATTACCAATATGCAACAACAAAACCAAATTCTTCATAAACACTTCCTCTAAATAAACTTCATAAAATTAGTAATTACATGCATAACCTCTTTTCTAAAGCACTGATCATGCCAACACTGTTAATAACATATAAAACAATAGGATACAGTTATTATCTTATGTTAATAGACAAGTATTAAAAGATAAATGTAATTGTGGCCAGTACCACTTTAGTGCGCAACATTTAATTGCACACTTGTACGGTTATTCAACGTAATAAAGGCTGCAGCACATTGAGAGTCGAAAGCAGTTACTTCCGGTTTGCTGCGCTTAGTCTATTTGCATAAGGAGTGAAAATATTCCCTGAGGGGTGGTGTTGATCGGGCTCTGCTCTAAACAACCTGGTCCAGTCTATTAAATATTTCTAGAAAGGAAGCCTTTATTCTTGAGAAACAAACAACATAAAAATATACCGCCATTTTCACTGAATGTTTAGCCGACGAATATTCGTGAAAAACAAAAATTATCGTTTTATGTCTATCGTATTTTAAAGATTAATTAATCAAAACATCCTTTAATAATAGTAAGATAAAAAAATTTACATATAGTCGTCTTTTCTAAATAAAAAAGATCGATCACCTGATGTTTGATCAAATAATACTCACGCTTGTAGTTTCAAAATCCAATTTTTACCAAAATGACGACTGGCTTCCAGATTTAAAAACTTACCACCACTATCTCTGTCTCACACTAATCCCATCAATGCCTGTGAGGACTGCACATCGTTAAAAGACAGTCTTACACCAACGGCTACATCATCCTGGAATATTGTTAATGCACTCTTCCCCCGACCATCATAGCGGTACTCAGCTAATGCCACGACATCAACAACACCACCCATTACTTCGACAAAAGTGTATTCAAACCCTGCAACCATTGCGTTATAGGCATCCCTCCGTCCACTGCGATGAAGTGCCTCTAACTTCCAGGCCATATTACCATCTGTCAGTTGAACGTCAGCTGATGTCTGATGAATAATATCGTAGAAGGGGATGAGAATAGGATTACCTGATAAGTCCTGTTGTGACAGTAAGCGAGGTTCGCGACTTGTACCATAAAAATGTGCCAGGCCAATATCCCAGTCACCAATAGAGTGGGAATAACGAACAGCAAAATCAATATGTTTTTCCTCCGCAGCTGACTCATGCATGGGATCATCTTGGCTGACAGGGATCGTTGCTTTTAACCTGCTGCTACTTCCCGGAAAAGTTCTCTACCTAAGGCACAGCATAACAAATAAATCCACTGTCTTCCAATTCTGAATCATTGCCAAATTTACTATTGGTTGGCCTAATTTATCTTCCGTATCAATATTTTCCACAAGATCTGTTTGGTTAATAATATCTACCAGGTACTGGAATTCCGTCATGCCACAAAAGACTTTACCTACACCAACACGCAGTTCCCAGGTCTCCGCTGCTTTTAACCAGATTAGCTCCCTTATATCAATATGTGTTCTTTCATCGTCTTCATTGTCCCATCTAACATAGGGAACAAAGGCGATATTCTGTTGCCCTTTACCCCACTCATGGTAATACTCTGTCTCAAATAATACAGAGATGTCTGTTTCGTTTTGATACCTATTCAGCGGTTTTTATAAAAAATACCGCAACTCAGTTTCAATATAACCGCTTCATTCACATGCAAAAACACTGTTTGAATACATAAAGACGAAAAAGACAGTAGCGCACTGGAACAATAGCGAACTGTAGTAGACGGCATTGCCAAGTTAACTTTCTTGAACTACTAAAACCTGCTTGATATCAACCTAGGTCATTGCTGCATTTTCCCAACAAGCAAAGGAACGCATTCTTAGAAATCGATAGGTCTCGGTACGCACCAGATTGAACCGACAAGAAT
>Ga0056106_100089_pt1 | contig 15976 bp, 13 predicted proteins | sample WorMetcrassitun1_FD_77012 | JGI IMG/M metagenome (GOLD analysis project Ga0056106, IMG submission 77012) | Marine gutless worms symbiont microbial communities from Max Planck institute for Marine Microbiology, Germany - Olavius crassitunicatus.1 ... | reverse complement strand
TTTTCATCGATGAGGTGTATATGCAAAAGCGACGTAGTGCTAACGCCGTAAAGTGATTCTTTATAAAGATTGGTGAAGAAACACATAGGTGAGCTGCGCAAAATTATCACAGATAAGTTGAGAGGTCATGACGTGGCGCACCGAGAGATTGTCCCAGGATCGATGCATGATAACGCTCAGTATGCCAACAATAAAGCTGAGCTATCTCATCAGCCGACTAGGGCAAGGGAGCGGGAGATGCGAGGATTTAAGTCAGTGAAACAGGCACAGCGATTCTTGTCGGTTCAATCTGGATCGTCATCTGGTGCGTACTGAGACCTATCGATTTCTAAGAATGTGTTCCTTTGCTTGTTGGGAAAATGCAACAATGATCTAGGTTGATATCAAGCAGGTTTTAGTAGTTCAAGGAAGTTAACTTGGCAATACCTGTTTTAGTGTATTAGCCTTAAATGAAACTCATTAGATTTTTACCCTGGATACACTATCCTGATTTTCAGTTAATGCACCTAGTTTCCATGCCTGTTCGCCTTCACTATTTAATATTTCTATAGTTTTATCTGCGTCGTTGCTATCGACTATCAGAACCATGCCTACTCCGCAGTTAAACGTCCTGTACATTTCGTCAACCTTTATATTCCCTGTTTCCATTAACCAACTAAAAATGGCAGGTTGTTGCCATGATGCGGAATCGATGGCTGCGTTGAGATTATCAGGAAGTACTCGAGGAATATTTTCCAGCAGACCTCCTCCTGTAATATGAGAGATGGCCTTAACAGGGACATTCTGTAATAGTTTGAGTACGGGCTTAATGTAAATACGCGTTGGTGACAAAAGAGCATCGGCATACGTGTCATTCTCAAACTGGTCTGAAATTTTCGTTTCAGAGTCGACCAATATTTTCCGAATCATGGAATAACCATTGGAATGTGGCCCGCTTGACGCCAGTCCAATTAAGATATCACCAACTGATAATTTGCTTCCATCTATGATCTCTTCCTTTTCCACTATACCGACACAGAATCCAGCCAGATCAAAATCTCCAGACTTGTACATCCCGGGCATTTCAGCCGTTTCTCCGCCAATCAACGCACAACCAGCAATCTGACAACCCTCGGCAATACTTTTAACTACTTCCATCGCGATATCTGTCTCAAGTTTTGATGTGGCATAATAATCCAGAAAGAATAGAGGTTCCGCACCCTGGACCAACAGATCGTTCACACACATTGCTACCAGATCAATGCCAATGGACTTATAGTTGCCTGCTTGAATCGTGAGATTTATTTTTGTGCCCACGCCATCTGTGCCGGAAACCAGGACAGGGTTTCGATAATTTAGTGCAGATATGTCAAAAAGTGCCCCAAAACCCCCAATATTTCCCATTGCTTCAGGACGAAACGTTTGTTTAACTGCGGGCTTTATTTTTTCGACCAGTTCATTGCCGCGATCAATACTGACGCCTACATCAGCGTAACTGGTACTCTTGTTAGCATCTATAGGCATGGGCGTGAATGTTATAGAGTGGAGACCCATTCCGCAATCATTCCTTGACTCGTCGCTTACACTTGCATAGCGTATTCCTATGTTTAGATCTATGAAACTTGGTATCCTTTTTATTCTTCTTTTTCCCATAGTTTGTTATGCGATTAAAGTTCCTGGCCTCTATGAAACTGAGGTTTCAGTTGCAGACCAATCGGAAAGCAATAGAAAAATAGCAATTAAAACAGCTTTAAGACAGGTATTAGTTAAATTGACCGGTGATCGTAACGTTACTGCTAACAAAGTGCTGAAGCCACTGTTACAGAATGCTGAAAAGCATACACAGCTGTACCGATATAGAAATGAACCTGATGGGAATGGTAACCGTTGGAAATTACAGGTGTGTTTTGATGAGATAACTACGGATAAAATCTTGCGCAGTCTCGGTGTCCCAGTGTGGGGGAAAGAGCGACCAGCTACCTTACTTTGGTTAACAATCGAAGATGACAGTGGGCGTAAATTGATTAATCCGAGTGGTGAGGCTGAATATTTAACAGTGATTGAAAACCGTATGGCCACAAGAGGAATTGTATTGGTTTATCCTTTAATGGATCTGATCGATACCTCGAGTCTGCGACCTAGCGATATATGGGGCGGTATCAAAGAAACAGTGCTCAATGCATCTGATCGTTACGGTACAGATGCAATTTTGACCGGATACATTAATTCTCGGACCACCAAGATCTGGGAGGGGGCCTGGACCGCACTTGTAGACGGCAAGATCACGCATTGGAACACCGATGGCAATCTACCTAGTGTTGTTCTGAATAAAGGGATAGATGACATGGCAAATATTCTGGCTGAACAATATGCTAGTTCGAATATTTTTAAGGAAGTGGCAGAAGTCCAAATCACTGTGAAAAAGATAGATAGCCTGGATCAGTATGCTCATGTGTTAAAATACCTAGAATCTCTGACCTCCGTTTCTGAAGTCATGGTTAATCGTGTAGAACCGGGCAGGGTAACATTTACGCTTACAGTGCATGGTGGAAGTTTAGCGATATCACAGGTAATTGCCCTGGGAAGAGAACTTCAGCAGATAGGAGGAAAAAATAGCTTAGTATATCGATTGCCACCCTGAAATGGATGAGAAGTATGAAGGACTGAAGCAAAGTGATACTTATAGAATAAATTACCAATCACATATTCAAGAATAGCATATTTTACAATAATGACGGATACGCAAAAATTATTATGCCTGGGCGGCCTTGTATTGACTGGTTGGCTCCTCTATCTCCTTGCACCTGTGTTAACTCCCTTTCTGGTAGCCACATTATTAGCCTATCTTGGTGATCCAGTTACTGATCACCTGGAAGCAAGAAAATTGTCCAGAACCGTATCTGTTGTTATTATGTTTGCAATCATGCTGTTATTTAGCACAACTCTATTGTTGATATTGATTCCGCTATTGCAGGGTCAATTAATAACTTTGCTAACTCGCTTGCCACAACTTATAAACTGGGCGCAAGAGACCGCATTACCATGGTTATTTTCTGTTACAGGTATGCAGGTGGATAATATCAATCTTGATGCACTTAGTTTTGCCGTTGCAGAAAATTGGCGTGACGTGGGTAATATCCTTGGCATCGTGCTTGGCAAGGTCACTGACTCGGGACAATTTTTATTTGCCTGGTTGGTTTACCTGTTTTTAGTTCCAGTCGTTACCTTCTACCTACTCAGAGATTGGGATATTCTGGTGAAGAGTATCAGAGGAATGATCCCTGAGAAATATAAGCCAACGGTAAGTGGCTTAGTGAAAGAGTGTGACAGCGTTCTAGCAGAATTCCTGCATGGACAGATGTTGGTCATGCTTTTTCTCGGAGTTATCTATACCCTGGGACTTTGGATAGTTGGGCTAGAGTTCGCTCTGCTTGTCGGTATGTTTGCCGGTCTTGTCAGTTTTATTCCCTACCTAGGGGGGATAGTGGGGATGGGTATTGCAGGAGTATTGGGGTATATACAATTTCATGATCTGGTCCACCTGATTTATATAGCATTGGTTTTCGGTGTCGGACAGATGATTGAAGGCATGCTGCTGTCGCCAGTATTGCTAGGTGATCGTATCGGCTTACACCCTGTAGCGGTTATTTTTGCGATGATGGCTGGTGGGCAACTATTTGGTTTTACAGGAGTGCTGCTTGCATTGCCAGTTGCAGCTGTTGTTATGGTTTTAATACGTTATCTGCATCGGCAATATCTTGATAGTGATATCTTTGCGCACCATGAGCAATAAAACTGATACTAGCCAACAGATACCCTTGCCGTTTGGAACTTTCGAACGATTTAATTTTGATTTATTTTTGCCAGAAAAAAACCAGCAAGTAGTTCAACAACTGAAGAGTATGGCAAGGGGAGAAGATAGCAAGAATATCTATTTGTGGGGACAATCTGGTACTGGAAAGAGCCACCTGCTACAAGCTGTTTGTACTACAGCCTCTAACTCAGGAATAAAAGCAGCTTATATCCCATTTAATCAGATTGAAGAATTATCTTCTGGATTGTTACAGGGCCTCGAACAGCTTGATATTGTTTGTCTGGATGATTTGGATAATATTGTCGGGGATAACGAATGGGAAACCGTATTGTTTCATTTATTCAATCGCTTGCGAGACAACAATTGCCCCATGGCGTTTGCCGCAAAGCAAAGCCCGCAAGGTATACAAATAGCCTTACCGGATCTTAAGTCCAGATTTGCTTGGGATCTGACCTTTAGACTCCTGCTCTTAAATAATGAATCTATAACGCTTGCCCTAAAGAAGAGGGCGCAATCCCGGATGTTTAATCTACCGGATAATGTTTTAAATTATCTTGTTAAGCTGGTATCACGTGATACCCACACACTTTTTGGTTTGCTGAATAAGCTAGATGATGCGACTCTGGCAAGCAAGAAAAAACTAACAATTCCTTTTGTCAAAGAACTACTAAATCTGGATAACTAATCTACTCTTTGGATAAGATCTTCTTCTTTCTTAAAAGGGTCTTAACTAGTTGCTCTTCCGCATTAGGGAAAGACGTGACACGATACGTATTTAGTAATCGGTATTGATGAGCGGGAACACTAACAAGAACATACCCGTCTCTTTTATATAATATCTAGAACGTTTTCCGGTGGTCTGCCAATTACAGCCTTTCCATTTGCCAGTACGATAGGTCTCTGAATAAGTATCGGGTTACTAATCATCGTGGCGATTAGTTGATCATCGTCAAGCCCTTCATTATCAAGTTCAGCTTCTTTATAAACCGCTTCATTCTTGCGCATTGTATCCCTTGGACCAAGTCTGAACAATTTCAAGATCTCTTTCAATGTTGCCTGGTCCGGAGGCGTGTTTAAATATTCAATCATTTCTGGCTAAATACCATTTTCCTGCAACAACTACGGTGTTTGTCTGGATTTTGAACACCTGAGATTATGATAGATGGTTACGGTCATTAATTTCTCTTTCTCTAAATGAGTGTTATTCTATCGGTAACTCAGTATTCATTGTATAGTGTTAAATGGAAACGAGGATGGGGATGGAGATTTATTTGAATCATGACAGATAAACTGTTTACCAAGACTCGATATGTCTTTGTCTGACCCTACTATTTTATTCGTTATGCTGTTCGCCAGTTTTATCGGCAACGCGGATTGCGGATTGCCTCATCCCTGGCTTATACCACCATCTTGTCCCTTGCCCCACTAGTAATACTTATGTTTGGTTTTAGGGCAGTTTACCGGTGTTCGCTGATATGGGCGATATTATTCAGGGTTTTATATTCAACAACTTTGTCCCTGATTTTGGTGATTCAGTTCAAAACTATCTCAAGGAAGCCACGCAAAAGACATCACAGCTAACAATAACTTTTATCACCTATCTGCTTGTCATTGCCTTAATATTAATTTCAACAATTGACAGTGCTTTGAATTACATATAGCATATAAAAGTACGCAGAAGGACAAGCGTAAGATTCCTGGTTTACTGGGCTGTACTAACGCTCGGCCTTTGCTAGCTAGTATCGGTATTTTTTCTACGTCCTATCTTTTATCACTCCCGTTTATCAGTGATATTGATGCTTCTTTAGGTATTAAGGCACAGCTATTGTTCTGATTGCCATTCTTAACAACCACTACAGCATTTACTTATATTGTATAAACTGATGCCAAATTGTTATGTCTCGCTCAGACATGCTGTTACCGGTGGAATTATCGCTGCTATATTATTTGAATTAGCAAAGAAGGGATTTGAAATTTACGCAAAAAGTGCGCCATCAACAGAGGCAATCTATGGTGCGATTACCACCATACCAATTTTCTTAATCTGGATTTATCTGTCATGGATCATTGTCATTCTCGGCGCGCATATTACTTTTTGCATTTCATCTTTTAGACTTTCCTCTGAACGGAGACACAGAATGGAACCAGACCTGGCCTCTGTTTGATGCCTGCAGGGTGATTATGGTTTTCTGGCAGGCATAAAAAGAAGGACAGCTCTTGGAAATTAACGAATTTAGAAAAAGAGATGTGAAATTACCGGTATCACAGCTCATTGAAATCATGGACACTCTGGAACGGGCAAGTTGGATCCATCTGACAGCTAATGGTCGATGGATGCTTTTCCGCGATATGGCCAGCCTAACACTAATGGATCTTTATCGAATAATGCCAAATCGCATGCCCTTGAATGTGAATACTTTGCCCGGCCATAAGGACTCAAACTTGCTGAAAGAATTATTGCAGCAGCAACAGCAAGGGCCTTACGGATAGCCTAACCGTTCCACTGATCAGCTTGTTTGCTATTGAATACTAACGTTGAAATGCTCAAAATTAATTAATGATTCAGCCAACGATTTGGCCTTATCCTTTAAAATATTACCTTCATAACGGATTTCAAGTTACCGATCATCAATATAAATACCTTTAGTCGTAATAATAAAATTTTCATCGGTAGATGAAGGATCATCAACAATGAAAGCCCTGCGAAACTGACTGTCTACGAGGCTACCGCTGATTACTCTAATTGCCGCAGGAACCACCTCGGCAGCTATGATCTGAATACCTATTTTATATACTTTATTCTGTTTCGTCATCAGCCAGCGAACTACCACAAGTGCTCAATTTGAGTTGCCGTCAGAACTACCGGAATGGCTTATGTCAATCAAGTCACCGATCCTGGTCAGATTTTCTGATTTGTTCTCTTTTAGCACTGAAAAACCTCCCGGTCCTTGATCGATCAGGTTCCACTCTTCGCTAGAATAGTCTGGTTCAGCAATGATATCAGCCTGTTCTGCAAAATTTTCATCGTCCTCTGCTGTCCTGGCTGAGGTAAATTCATGCTTGTCGTTCGAATAAAAATAAATAGCATTAATCCCACATGTGAGGTTGAGCGTACCAGCTCTGTTTTATCAGGGAAAATATCGCACTGGTAGTTGTCCCCAGGATGCAGACATCTGGTTAAGAATTATTTTCGCATAATAAGATGGCAGTTGAATACTATCATCCATGGCTTGTCCCATCTTAAGCAGGCCAAGGTGTTTTTGCACTAGATTTCCCACAGTGCTTGCATCAATTAGGCGATGTGGCCCGCCAATAGTACCTGGCTCAACTTTTGTATAAGTGACGGGAATCACTTTCCAGATCGATAGCGAAATGACTGGCTGGCGTATTCAGCTTTTCAAATTGCCTGATCTGGGCATAGTCACTCCAACTATCAAGTTACTGATAAATTTCCCATACCGCACCAAAAGGCAAGTGGTGAGGGTCAATCAATGAAGCAAGAGCAATGCGTTTATACTCACTGGAAATTGATGTGGAATCTTTTTTCGGACCGCCTCCAAAGGGTACTATCGTAGTATTCTCCTAACTTAGCTTTTATGCAAAATTAAAAATAAAATTTAACTCTCGCCAGATATTTTTTGGCGTTGGCGCATATTCAAGGAAACTGAAAATTAGTGTATGGGACAGGTATTTTAGTGATATCAACATCGCTGGAAGAGGGGGCTTTGATTGACGCCACAGGGTTTTATGTTTAAGGGTTTCCTCAACAGAAAGTTTGCAGGCAAGGGTAAGATTCATGACTATTTTTTTTAAAATTTCAATCTGTTCCTGCATGGTTTCGATGGATTACAAGGTGTGTTGCGCACCAGACTTAATTTGTGAATCCAGATAATATTGGTACGGTCGGTTATAAAGTTACACTAACCCTAAACGTACTGCTGGTTTGATACTCTCCTTATTTGTAGAGAGCATAGTCTCATATAGAAGCTTGCTCGTTCTTTTAAAATCAATATAGGGGATGGTATCGAGCCACTCTTCAACATATAGGGGACGGGTTTCTATTTGCTCCCCATTTACAGTTTGCCTCATTGGAACTGAATTGAAATTGGGTTTCATAGTCTTTTCTTATAAATGTACCTACATCATTTTATGACTGCTAAATACTGTGGAACTCATGCGATCAAGGCCAGGACATGAAGTGCCGGCATTCAGCCCTTATTTGTTACCGTTTTAGGGGCCCTAAACGCAAAGTCTATTTCATCTCCTTGTATTTAAAATTTATTACTTCCGTTTCTTTTCCTTTTTAATAAAATGGACAATAAGTTGGAAAGTAAAGAGAGTAACTCAGCTTTAAATACTATTATGTTACATATAAGCGACGGAATTTATGAATAAAACCATCCATTTTATTGCATCCGGCAAGGTGCAAGGGGTGTTCTTCCGCATGAGAACCAGGCAAAGAGCTGAGCAACTTGGCATTAGCGGATGGGTTCGAAATTTATCCGACGGCTCAGTAGAAGGTACGGCTAGTGGTGAAGTCACTAAACTAACTGAGTTTCAGTCCTGGTTACAACAAGGGCCCGAAATGGCATGCGTTACCGGAGTTGAGATTGAAGAAACAGAGGAACAGATGTTTGATAGTTTTAGTGTTCGTTAGCTAATAGTTAATACTCAACTATTATCAATTAATTATTAATCGTTGGTTACTATTAATTTGCGTTAGTTGACTCTTCATCTGATCAGCAGAATCAGATTTGATCTCATCTAAAAGTCTCCTTACGCCTATGAGCAGAGAGTTAACTATTATAATTCGTCCTCGATGACCTTCTGATTATGTTAGGAGCGGACAATAGATGTGCTATTACTAGGGGACGAAGGTTCGAATCCATCAAGACGCGTCCGGATGGATAAAAGTGGGCATTGGATAGCGCACATAAAGCTATCCATCTGCCCAGACTAGCTTAAATATTCCTGCTGGATATTCACCTTTAATTGTAATTAAACATTAGCGTCTTTGTGGGAAAGTAACACCTCGGGTATTAAAGTGAAAAACTTTAATACCTTCTAGACAGTCTAGACTTACACCGTCTTCAACTCAGCAAATAGAATCTCATGCTCGAGCTTCTTTGCTTCTGCACAAGCCAGTATTGATTTTTTTTGCAGCTATTGACGATGCAAACAGTTTTTCACTTCTCTTTGCTTCAAAGAAACACAGAAGATGACAGTAGTCATACTCACTTGCATATAAATGTATATCTTTTTCTATGGTTCTCTCGAGCCATTCCAACTATGTACAAAATTTAGCCCTTTTTTCATATTTTTAGTTGGATTTTTAGTTGGAAATTAAATATGCATCCACTAAGTCATTACGACGAAAAACAAATCCTCTGTCATTCACTTTAACAAATTTATCTAACTTAACTCATAATATGTTCCATTCAAGTGCGTGATTAGTTAACCTTATAAGGAATATTTCTTTAAGTGCAGTACATAGGTTGTCATATATGGATTCTTGCTCATCCCAGAGATATGCCGCAAATTACTACTAGGAGCTTACTAAAGTAGTGCGACGTAAGGAGATAAAGCTTCATGGGATTGTAGTCTGTAAACCTAAGGAATCTATTATTGCGACCCTCCGAAAAATGCATATCGAAATCTAAGTCGACTATGCAGCTGACAACAGACCACTCTGGTAATTCTGAATCAAAAACATAAGAAAGAGCAATGACTCTAGATCGATTCGAGTCACAAGATAGTCCATAGGATTCTACTAGATCTACCGAAATTTCTACTGTATCAATCGGATAGATAGCGATATCACCTCTCCCAACATTGTGAAGATACCATGATAGAATATCGCGATCAGAGGAACCTTCAACATAGAAGTCTCGAAGTTCCGGTTCGAGAGCAAGACGAGAAACGATTTCGCTTATTCTAATTCGTTCGACAAGTTCAGTGTCTGTTGTCCATGCCATTCAGCAATTTCTCCGACCGACTTAAGCTTCACAACCTTATCCATATGTCGGGATAAAATCTCCATACTGTAAGTAGCAAATATATACTGCACAGGCTTATTGCCAATACAATTAACAAGTGAGTCTAGGAGTTTGCGTTGCCATTTGATATTAAGAGAGAGCTCTGGCTCATCAACAATGAAGATGTTCGGTGAATCAAGGGTAGTAATAGTATTGCAAAAAAGTAACATCAAGTATCTTTCCCCTGAGGATAGCATCACAGGTTCAAGACTTTTTCCTTCCGCTCTAATCTAAAAACCTCTTCGAATGTGAAAATTAATATCCTTATCAACAAGAAAACCGCTTAACTCGTTAACGAAACACGCAATAAGATCCTGGGTAGATGCTAATACCTTGAGCTTTGCTTCAATACTTTCAAGGTATGGATTCAGCACATTTTGAATGATCGGAAGGCGTGTTTCTTGTGTTGACAAGATGATATCTGTAAGCCACCTCCGTCTTGAATGAAGGAATCAAGCCAAATTATGAGTATTCCTTTGACAATAATTCAAGTGATGTGATTTTGCTTGTAATGCTGTCACGGTCAACTTGTTCTTTTAGGCTGTCTTCCTCCACAGGAAGTCCCATAATTCTGCGTAGAATCTCATTATAGAGGGTATTGATATTTAAGCTCCAACCGAAGAAGCCTGAATGATTTTATTGCGTATCCATGTGGGTGTACTACTGAGCGATTGTCGCAATAGTAATTGAGTGATTTGTTCAGGCCCTGTTATCTCATTATCATTTCCTAATAGGTTTCTCATTCGAGCATAATCATCCATATCCATATCTTGACGACGGGGAGCTTTATCTCGACGTCGACTATCGAAATGGATCGTTCTATCATCTGACAATATATATGGCTCGACATGCAAATTTCTTATCGATTTAAGTGCTACATATAATTGCTCCTTCGATCTTGCATCTTCCACTCGCACCACGAGTTCTTCATTTGCTGGTAGTTGTACAGATTGTCAGGACATCTTTATTTCGACTTGTACCTAACGTGTATGACCACAGAAGCTGATCTTGTTCACGAGATGCCCAGATGGTGAAGCCATCATTGAATTCAATCTTGATTTTCTGAAAAGGTATTCTGGCTATTGCGGTCTTATGACCTGACTTATCAGTTGTAGCAACCAAGTGGAAAAGTAGGCGCAGTAGAGTAGTCTTCCTGCTACCGTTGTCTCCATAGAGAATAAAGATTTTTTTCAGTTTGTAGGTTACCGTTATTACCATCATCACGTGGTAACACGTAGGAGTATCGCCCGAAAAGGCGATGAACTCTTATCTGACGTATTGTTTACAAGAAGACATTGGTTTCTTCTTTCTATTTTATAGCCAGTATCCATAAATCATGTAGCCTATTTTGCACGGATTTCAATTTAGAGTTTGAACTCACTTGATTACTAATACCAGGAGTCACAGATACATCAAGGTTACAGCTACAACCTTCTCACTCCCGAGTTATTTCACCAATCATATCCTTTTTTCTTTCAATTACAGTGATCTTTAAGCGTCTGCTCTTGAAGCATCAGAGACTGATCAACAAGTAATAAACTATAAATATCAACCGTCTACTACTAAGAGTAAGGGACCATCTAGACGAATTCAAATCTGACATTGTTTGTCTAGTCAAATATTTCCTAACATTAATTATTCTATATATCCACCTTACCACTTATAAACTCAAACGCCTCTACCAATGGGATGTCAATACTTTCTTCGTCACGCCGGGCTTTATATTCCAGTGTTCCTGCATCCAGTCCCCGCTCGCTAAATACATAGCGGTGTGGAATGCCGATTAACTCCACGTCAGCAAACATCACCCCCGGTCGCTCTCGTCGATCATCCAATAGCACTTCTATGCCAGCATTCTGTAGGGTTTCATATAAGTCCATTATGGCTTCACGCAGTCTTTGTGACTTGTGCATATGGATGGGAATCAATGCCAGTTGATAAGGGGCAATGCTTGTCGGCCAGATAATACCTTTGTCATCATGGTTTTGTTCGATTGCGGCGGCGACAATCCGTGATACTCCGATCCCATAACAACCCATCGTTAAGGTAACAGAATTACCGGACTCATCCAGTACATTGGCGTTCATTGCTTCACTGTATTTTTTCCCGAGCTGAAAAATATGGCCTACCTCAATACCCTTGGCAATTTTCAGCTTACTTCCATTGACTAATTTTTCGCCTTCAACAACATTGCGTAGATCGGCACATTGCGCTTCGTCCAGGTTACGCCCCCAGTTCACTCCGGTCAGATGGAAACCATCTTCGTTTGCACCGCATACAAAATCGCTAACATTTGCTGCGCTATGGTCAACAATTGATTTGATATCCAGACCTACCGGACCCAAGGAGCCAATACCGTAATTCAGTTTTTTCTTTATCTCGCCTTTCTTGGCAAAGGTGAGGGGTTTACATACTTCCGCTAGACTCTCTGCCTTTACCTTGTTGAGTTCATGGTCACCTCTTAGCACGAGCGCTACCAGATCATCTTGTTCTCCCTTTACTATCAGGGTTTTGAGGCACTGTTGCTCATCTACTCCAAGAAATTTGCTGACTTCCTCAATACCATGTTGCTCTGGTGTTGAAACCTTATTCATTTCTTGTTCAGCAAGTGCTCGCGGAGTGTCAGGTTTCTGCGCCTCACATAGTTCGATATTGACAGCATAATCGCTGTCTTCACTAAACACTATCCGGTCTTCACCGGAGTCTGCCAGTACATGAAATTCATGGGAGGTACTGTCACCGATATTGCCGGAATCAGCAAGTACAGCACGGAACTTCAGACCAAACCGCTCAAATATCCTGGTATAGGTTTGGTACATTAACTGATAGGTTTCCTGAATAGATGCTTCGGTCAGATGAAAGGAATAAGCATCCTTCATCAGAAACTCTCTGGCCCGCATAATACCAAAGCGAGGGCGGATCTCATCTCTGAACTTGGTTTGGATTTGATAAAAAGTCGCTGGCAGCTGCTTATAACTGCGTATTTCTCGACGAACCAGATCAGTAATGATCTCTTCATGGGTAGGTCCTAAACAAAAGTTGCGCCCATGCCTGTCCTGAAAGCGCAGTAACTCCGGCCCATATTGTTCCCAACGATTGGATTCCTGCCATAGCTCTGCTGGTAGCACTCCGGACATCAATACTTCCTGGGCTCCGGCACGATCCATTCCCTCTCGGACAATATGCTCAACCTTGCGAAGAACACGCAAACCAAGGGGTAACCAGGTGTATATCCCGGATGCCAGTTGCCTGATCATTCCGGCACGGAGCATTAGCTGATGACTAATAATCTCAGCATCTGTAGGGGCTTGTCTTTGTGTTGAGAGCAGTGTTTGTGTTGTTCGCATGGGGGTAAAATAATATGTAAATTGATTCGTTTTTTTCTAAGGTTCGGTTATCTTACCGTATCCATCCAGGGATAGGAGAAATTACCTGCCTAAATTACTCTCATAATCGACTTTATTTTATGTACGTCACTACTTGACCTGTCCAAAGAATAACAGTAGCTTTACATAGTTTGCTTATTGGTAAATAATTTCCAATCAAGGTTTCGAAAGTGAATAGGACAAAACGACAATTCCGTGGTGCCGAGATTTTCTGGAAGGCGTTAAAAGATGAGGGTGTAAAGCACATCTTTGGCTACCCGGGCGGTGCTGTGCTGCATCTGTATGACGCGCTGTATCAACAGAAAGCAGTTGAGCATATTCTAACTCGCCATGAGCAAGGGGCTACCCATGCTGCTGATGGTTATGCCCGCGCTACTGGTAGACCCGGTGTTGTTCTGGTTACATCAGGGCCCGGCGTAACAAATGCTGTTACCGGTATTGCTACTGCTTATTTAGATTCTATCCCCATGGTGGTTTTTACGGGCCAAGTGGCGTCCCCATTGATTGGTAATGATGCCTTTCAAGAGGTCGATTCCATTGGCATAACGCGTCCTTGTGTCAAACACAATTTTCTGGTCAAGGATGTTAGTGATCTAGCTAAGACGATCAAAAAAACTTTTTATGTTGCCACGACGGGCAGGCCTGGTCCTGTAGTAGTAGATATCCCGAAAGATGTTACTGCGGATATGTGTGAGTACCATTATCCAGAGTCTATCGATATACGCTCCTACCGGCCGGTACTCAAAGGTCACCCAGGGCAGATCAAAAGAGCGGTCCAGCTAATAATGTCAGCGAAGAAGGCCATTATCTACAGTGGTGGTGGAGTAATATTGAGTAATGCCAGTAAGGAACTGACTACCTTTGCAAAAGTTTTGGGCTGCCCAATTACTAATACCCTCATGGGGCTTGGGGCCTATCCTGGTACTGATAAACAATTTATTGGCATGCTAGGCATGCATGGAACTTATGAAGCCAATATGGCGATGCATCAGTGTGATGTATTGATAGCCATTGGTGCACGTTTTGATGATCGCGTAACCGGTAATTTGGAAAAATTTTGTCCTCACGCAAAAATAATTCATATTGATGTAGACCCCACTTCGATCTCCAAAAATGTTCCGGTGAATATACCGATAGTTGGCGATGTAAAGAAAGTGCTGACGGATATGAACAAGATTATTAAAGAAGGTAAGAAAGAACTTGATGCCAAAGTGCTTAAAGCATGGTGGAAACAGATCAAGGAGTGGCAGGATATTGATTGCCTGAGTTATCATAAAAATACTAAAGTCATAAAACCACAGTACGTGCTGGAAAAGGTAAGTGAGCTGACTAATGGTGATGCCTTCGTTACATCCGATGTCGGTCAGCATCAGATGTGGACGGCGCAGTTTTACAAGTTTGATAAGCCGAGACGGTGGATTAACTCAGGTGGACTTGGAACCATGGGCTTTGGCCTTCCGTCTGCGATGGGTGTACAGATTGGTTTTCCCGAGGAATCGGTTATTTGTGTCACCGGTGAATCAAGTTTAATGATGTGTATTCAAGAATTATCTACCTGCCTGCAATACGACTTGCCAATCAAGATCATTATTTTGAACAATCGCTATTTGGGAATGGTTAGGCAGTGGCAGGAGTTTTTTTATGATAAGCGTTATTCTCATTCCTATATGGAAAGCCTGCCTGACTACGTTAGACTGGCAGAGAGTTTCGGCCATGTTGGTATGCGAATAGAGAAAAGTGCTGATGTTGAACAAGCCCTGAAAGATGGCCTTGCCATGAAAGATAAACTGGTATTGATGGATTTCATTACCGATCAAGCTGAAAATGTTTACCCCATGATGGCTATCGAAAAGGCACATAACGAGATGCATTTATCAACTATTAGAGAACTCGCTTAGGGCAACGTCATGCGTCATATTTTATCATTACTTATGGAAAATGAAGCGGGTGCCTTATCACGCGTATCTGGTTTATTTTCTGCTCGCGGGTTTAACATTGAATCCTTAACGGTAGCGTCAACTGAAGATCCCACAGTATCCAGGATGACCCTGGTTACTGTGGGATCGGATCCGATCATCGAACAGATCACCAAGCAATTGAACAAGTTGGTTGAGGTGGTCAAGGTTGCCGATCTAAATGAGACTAGCCATATAGAAAGGGAATTGATGTTGTTGAAGATCACGGCTAGACAAAGTAACCGTCCGGAGATTAAACGTTTGGTAGATATCTTTCGGGGTCGAATTATTGATGTTACCGATAATAGCTATACCATAGAAATAACAGGCTCCGGTGAAAAGCTTGATGCCTTTATTGAGGTTTTGGATAATAAATTAATTCTGGAGGTCGTGCGTACCGGGTTATCGGGTATTTCACGCGGCAATAAAGCAATTCGCGTATAAAAAATCTGTGTGTAGAAATTAATGGAACTATACACAAAGTTACCCTAAAAAAACCATTACTGACTTTGCGCTGAAATTTAGCCATATTCCAAACTCTTATCAAGGCTCTTTCTGGATTGGCTTGGTTTTCTAATCATTCTTTTGCGTCCTTTCTATATCCGCCATCATCAAGTGGGATTATTATAGGCACACCAGTTTTCATATATTGAATATAAGATAAGAATATTTTTCATCAACTGAACCGCCAGACTGTTGCCATTTACACTCTATTATTAGACTTTCAGGAAAAAGTCCTTTACTCATAATCAAAAAGTCAACAGTTCCTTTGATTATGTATATAGTTTCGCCCGCTGGCATCTGCTC